>Ga0310695_10007805_pt1 | contig 16880 bp, 4 predicted proteins | sample RumenRJG_04DNA_FD_203882 | JGI IMG/M metagenome (GOLD analysis project Ga0310695, IMG submission 203882) | Bovine rumen microbial communities from Lethbridge, Alberta, Canada - RJG_04 (v2) (version 2) | ecosystem: Host-associated > Mammals > Digestive system > Stomach > Rumen | place: Canada...
TTATCAATAATTCTCTGTTTATCTTCTCTTCATTCCATTTATCAGGATAGTATTGAGTTTTCAATGTTCATCCGGGTAAGCCTCGGTCAAAATATCGGCTAATCAGACTTCAATTCCGAAAGCCTATTTAAACATCCCCTATGAAAAAGACGGCTGTGATCCACAGCCGTCTTTTTCATTTTGCTGCAAATCGGGCTCAGGAAATGTCTGAAAAATCAGTGTCGGAAATGCATTTTTGAGACGAAGAATTCGTAATAAATGTTGAAAAAAATCTTAATAAGAAGTATAATCCCATAGATTTTTCGTTTTGGCTCGCTATGTTAAACTACTACAAATTTGCATAGGGCTTTTTTTTGACCAATTAGAAAATTATAAGAGTGGATTAGTCAAATAGCATTGACATATCCACAGAAAATGTTAAATTTATTTTGTGAATTTTAATTTTTTTGTCACAAATTTCATGTGGCTTTTTTCCAAAGAGCATTGTTTACCCTTTTTTAGGAAAAATGGGGGATAATGGCTCTGTTTTGTCATCGTTCGTAACAAATTTCGGGGATTTATCGGCAATATCATGAAGGAGATATTTCAGGAACTTATGTCCATACAGCAGAGTTCGGCGGCAGTCTTGGAGAAGGTGATATACCCGCTGTCAATGTAACGGCCATATAGCCTGAGATCACATCCGATTTCAATAGACAGAGGATGAATAAAGGAAAATGGCTCTGTTTTGTCATCGTTTGTAAAAATTGCGGAGGTTTTAGGAAACCGCTATTTTTATAGATATAAGTAACCCGTTGTTGTGCAATCTTTGCGGGGGAAACGCAAGGAGGAGGAATTCATGGAAAAGAGGAATCGCAAAGCAGGTCATAGCTACAGCTTGAGAGACCGGATTCTCGCACAGATTATGGTGATCATCGTAACGCTCACCATGATTCCGTTCGATTCTCTGGTGGTTCAGGCTGCATCGACCACGACCGTCAAGTCGGTTGGCAGTATTCGAACCGAATACGAAGTCGACTACGGTACGTCGAAAGACGATATCGGTCTGCCTTCCGAACTGTCCGTCATTCTTGAGACGGTCATTTCGTCTGCAGGCGCGACTAATGGCGGCACAGAGTATTCCGAGGACGCAGTCGATGAGTCTGTATCCTGGGAAGGCTATTATGATGGAGACACTCCGGGGACTTATGCCCTTACGGCAGAGTTCGACGACGGCAGTCTCTATTATGATAACATGCCTACTGTCAAGGTAACGGTCAGAGAGCCCGAGACCGCGTCCGGCAGCAACGCCGACGACGAGGGCGAAGACGATGAGGACCCTGACCAACCGGTAGTTACCGGCGAGACAGGGGGGCAGAGCACTGAGAATGGTGCGAAATCAGTAACTGTTGTGGATCCTGAAACTGTTTTGGAGGCTGCCGAAAGCTTTTACGGCGACGATGCTCCGGCCGCGAAATCAGTAACTGTTGTGGATCCTGAAACTGTTTTGGAGGCTGCCGAAAGCTTTTACGGCGACGATGCTCCGGCCTCAACAGCAATGGACACGATCCATGTTACTATTACGCCGAAGGATGATATTACACAGATCAAGGCTGGAGAATATCTGACATACGAGATTAAGATTAACTGTGCACAGGCTGCATGGTTTGCTTATGATGGCCAGAGTCAGAAACTGATGTTCACGGATTGGAATATCAACAGCTTGGATTTCACTCTTCCTGATACTATTGAGTATGTCGGTTTTAATAACACTTATATTAGTTCTGTCGATGACTCAGAAGCTCCAAAGTATAGCATTGAGCTTAAAGATCAGTTTAATCCGTTGGATGCGTCAAACGGTGATACCATCATTTTGCAGATCACTTGCAGAGTAAAGGATAATGGTATTCTTCCGGCAAAGACGGAACTGGGCGATGTAACTGCACACATCGACTATGATTTTGATGTCAAACTGAATTCTGAAGGTACGTTGACTCATACATATCAGAAAGAGGATAGCGATACGGCGAATGGTATTACCGCTGTATCTGATGATGACTGGAAAGTAATCAAGTCCTCTTATGAGGATGTTGATCAGCGCTATACCATTGACAAAGAGCATAATACCATCACATTCCATTATCTGGTGGAATTTGGTCTTAAGATCGGCGAGACGATGTCCAAGGAAATCAACGACTACACCGTCGTCGGCCGAATCCCGTTCACAGAAGATCCGATGCTCACAGATTCAGCGTTGATGGATCGTTTTGACGGTGTGTATGTTAATCCTCAGAAAATAACTCTCACACCTGTTAAGTCAGGGTACGTTTACTACGATGAAACAAAGGAAGCTGATGGCTCGGATGGAAAACCTACCACGATTGATCTTCCTTTAAATGGTCAGGCTATTGCGATTCCCCACGATACGTGCGGAGCAAATGTTGATAGTCCTGCCCAGCTCAAGACTGTCGATCCCAGCGCTCCGTTCTATTCGGCGTTTGATGTTGATGTCGTCTATGAGTACGAGCAGTTCCTTTCGTCTTTCGAGAACAATATTGCTCCTGAGGACGCTGTTTCCGAAGATGACAACGATGTAAGGATCGATTTTAAGATGGCATTTGCTGACGGTCCTGATGAAAGGTACACTGAAGAAGACGCAAAGGCGCAGTTCAGCGGTTATATTTATCCTGTAAAGCTCAAGATCGCGAAAAACATTGTCAATTATGATAACAACACAGGAAAACCTTACGACAGCAACATCAAGGCTCCTATCTCCGGTCCTGCGACCTATGAGATCCTTGATGAAAATGGTGACGCTGCTGTTCTTTATAAGAAGACTGGTGATTTTGAATTCGAGGAGCTCAGTACGAATGTACTGACGATCAACCCTAATGGTGCCGTTTCTGACACAAATGGAACAAATGGTACGATCGAGGTATATGCTAAGGGCGGTGTCTACACTGTCAATGAGACAGGTGCTCCTGTAAACACATATGACATTACTCCAGCAGGGACAAATGCGAACAAGTCTGTCAAAAACGCAGACGGCGTCTCCAGTATGTCTAATATTGCTATCGGAACTTTCACTTTCAATAACAAGGAAAATCTTGGACAGGTCAAGATCAGGAAAGTTGATGAGGCAAACACGAACAAAAAACTGCAGGGAGCAGTGTTCGAACTTTATCGAGATGCAGCGGCCACTTCAGACCCCGTTACAGATGAGCAGGGGAATACAATCCAGGTTACTACGGCCAATGCAACGGGCGAAGCTGTCTTTACCAGACTGGTTCCCGGCAATTATTATCTTAAAGAGGTGACACCTCCCTCCGGATATGTAATAATCGGCAACGGTATCACACCGGTTGAGGTTACTGCAGGCAATACAGAAGAGGCAGATATTGAGGTGATCACGAACCATCTGAACGGTAAAGCTGTTAGACTGCAGAAACAGTATAAGACCGTAACTGATGGACCGAATGACTATAGGAATGTAGGCCTTTCGAATTTCACTGATTTTGAGACAACTTTCAAACTTCAGTATAAACTCGATGGAGTTGCCTCCAGTGATTGGCAGTACTTTAAGGATTCTGCAACGGGTGAAGTTGTTGTTTATTCCCTTGACAATGATGGAACGACAAGCCAGACAATTCCGGAGTATATCACTGACGAAACAGGCACACACAAAGTGATCTACAGATGGGAAGAAACAATCCCTGAGGGATATAAAGATGAATCCGGCACGCATAGTGCAGGAGAAATCGTTTATTCCAATCAGGTTATCCCGGCTAATTTCCCTGACACACAGACACTGGTTATGAAGAATCAGATGGAAGGTGTTGTTAAGGTTACAAAGAAAAAAGCGACCCTGAATCCCAACAACGGAACATATAGTGAAGCATCTGCATCCGGTATTGAGTTCGCACTCTACCGTGCGCCTGAAGGTTCTACAGTTGTATCAACTGCAGAGGGAGAATACTGGACAGGTACTACAGATGCAGAAGGCCAGATGACTATCAAAGGCCTCGCATCTGCATCCGGAAGCACCAGCTATGTATATTATCTTGTCGAGACAAATCTCGATGACGATTTCAGCTGGGCTACTGATGCTGTGATTAAAGTTGATGGTGTTGATACGCCTGCAGTGAACCTTGGCACATTTGCCAATTCCACCGACGGTGTAATTGAAACAACACAGTACAACATTGACAAGAACATCCCTATCACAGTTGTAAAGGTTGACAAATTTGATTCCTCCAAGAAGCTTCAGGGAGCGACGATTTCGATCAGCGCGACCGGCGAAGAGACAAAGACTGTTACAACCGGCACAGACGGGACAGTTCTTACAACAATCGAAATTGGCAAGAATTACAGATTCACAGAGACTGCTGTCCCTGATGGGTATTATCTTGATGCCCAGCCTGTCGATATTAATGCGACCAACTGGAAAGTAGTCAGAAAAGATGACGGAACCTACGAGGTTCAGGATGCAAACGGTGCTTCTGTTGCAGCACAGCAGACTGTAACATTTGCAGACACACCTTATACTCCTGTATCTGTCACAAAGAAGGTAAAGGCAGAAGGTGCTGCTGATTCTACTGCAACTACACTTACCGGTGTTCAGTTCGAAATCTACCAGAAAGTAGACGGCCAGTATGTACGCTACGGTGGTGATGACTTTACGATCACGGCTGGCGGTGGTTCTGTTGCGCTGCCTGAGGGAACATATTATCTCCATGAGATCGTAGATGATGATGACGACATCATCAATCCTGACGTTAAGCCGTCTCTGTATACCGGCGGTCAGCTGGTTGACGGCAAGTACTATTTTGGCCCTTACAATGTACCGAAGGCTACGAGTGGTACCACCACGTTCGAGATCCCTACGATCATGAACATCAACAACCACGGCGCTCTCCGGGTCAAGAAAAAACTGTACAAAGAAGATGGTAGTGTTTATCCGGACGATACGGCAGCACGCAACCTCTTTGCTGTGAGTATCTATCGTGTCGGTGAAGACGGACAGCTGATTGATCTCGGGCGTGATCCTATCAAATTCGGCTCAAAACCTCATGGGTCACCTTTGGTTACCGGTGAAGCTGTATTTGAAGATCTCCCGGTCTATGATGAAGACGGCGAGAAGATTGAGTATGTAGTCAAGGAAGAAGAGCTTTCAGCAGGACTGGCAAAGCTTTATTACATTGACGTGGAGCAGACACAGCCTATAACGATCGAATCCGGAACAGATTCAACAAATGCGGCAGACGCAGGTTTCGTTGTAAACCGCGAATACACAAAGGCCATTGCTACAAAGAAGTATTACGATGTCCGCGAGCATATGCTGACCGGAGATGAGTATAAACTCGAAGGCGCAACAATTGCTCTGTATAAAAAAGTAATTAAGGAAGATCAATCGGTTGAGTATCAGTATGTCGGTACGACTGTTACCAACGCGGCCGGACAGGCAATATTCTCTGGCTTGATCTATATGGATTACGTCGCGATCGAGGTGGATATTCCTGCATCGGCAAGGGCTAAGCACATGTTCCCGTATAAGGACGGTCAGGAAAAGAATTATCTTGAACCTGATGCGAGCGGTAATCTGCCTGGAACTCTTACGGACAGTGATCTTGCGGACTTGAACTGGGTGCTGCTTGGTGAGTCGAGCGACCCGACTCCGTTCAGAGGTACTATTTATAATGTTATCCCCTGGACGCAGATTCGTATTACGAAGTACAACAAAGAAAATTACACGTCCGGTTTAGATGCTGATAAGCTTAACGGAAGTGACTTCGTTCTTTGGATGCAGGTACTGCCCGCAGATGCTGATCCCGAGACTCCACTTGTATTTAACTTTGATGATAAATCCGGCTATACACAGATTGGCCAGTATACTTCGGGAGTCTGGTACTTTAACGGAGCTATGCAGAAAGGCCAGTTCCAGACAGATGTACTCTCCAATGATGATAATGTTGTTTACTGGCTGGAAGAGGTAAGACCGACAACCGGATACAGTATGGTTGACAGCCAGAGAATTATTCTTTTCCGCAGACAGGGAACTCTGTGGACAAATAATTCCCTCGGTGGCGCTGCACAAAGGGTTGTTGATCTCGTCGATAATCAGATCAACGAAGCAGAAGTTTACAATGCAACTGGTTCTGGTCCTGGTCCTGGTCCTGGAGAGGGCACTGAGAGCTGGGCACTCATTAAATTCTCCAAGTGGGGAGAAAGAAAAGACGGTTCTTATATCCTGGTGCCGAATGCGACCTTTAATCTTTGGGCGGTTACAGAAAGCGGTGATAAAGTTCTGCTGCTCGATACGATCACAACAGGTAATGAAAATGTCCCGGGTGGTGGAGCAACAACCGGCCACGGATTCTCTGTAGAGCTTAACGCGTTTGGAATTTGGGACGAGCTTACTGCTTTGGGAGAGAGCGTAAGGGATTCTGTCATGGAATTTGAGGCAGACTCCGGACTGTATCCCGATGATCCGGAGCCCGGAAATCCTTATAAGCCGAACGGGGATCGGAAGGTAGGTACCTTCTACCTTAAAGCAACTCTTATTGAGACTGATGCGTCCTCTGTTTATGAGATGGATGATCACAGCCATAACCTGATGATCGCGTTCCCTCACAGAAGTAAAGAAGAACTGTACGTCGGTAACGACAAGTACTTTGTGACTAATAGAGGCAATACGAACATTAATGACTGTGATGTCGCAAAGGAAGCGAGTGCCGGCGGTGCGCCTGCAATCGATATGTTTGATAATGGTGTCGCAGGAAGACACATCGCGATCGTAAACCACATTGCGCAGAATCGCTCTGTCGTGTTCCGTCATTTCGGATATGATCCTGAAGTTGTCGGTTATAACATGACGCATGATAAGCTTGAGACAGATTTCGCGGATCATGAGACGCATTATGCACCGGTGGAGGCTGAATTCGCGCTGCAGCGTTATGATCCCTCCACAAAGGAATGGCAGAATTGGGATTATCATGACAATGACGCAGACGGCAATAACAAATTCATTGCAACAGGAAACGGATTTGTATTCCCTGATGGCTTAATTGATGGACAATACAGAGCGTTCAGAACTAAAGAAATTGACGGTTATGAGAATTTCTATGAGGATGATAAAGATACGGAGTTCTACTTCACGGTAGGCGCTTCTGATAGAATTCAGGTATTTACTACCTACAGCCCTGAGAAACCGGATCTTGAAGTTGCCAAGACTAATCTGAATGGAAATAAGATCACTGATAAGGTAGCAGTATTTACTCTGACACCGGTGGGCGGTGAAGCTACTGCTGCTTCAACGGTAGATGGTACAGCAGTATTCTATAACCTCGATGCAGATACGAAGTATGTTCTGGCTGAGACTCAGGCTCCGGAAGGATACACGAATGAGTATTTTAAAGAGCTTTTCACTCAGGCATATAGTGATTATGCGGCGCTGGTAACCTCAGCAGGTTACAACATCGGCTACGAGACAGAAGTTGTCGCGAACGGTGAATCGTACGGAAATAATGGCAATGACAAAGCAAAAGAAAGAGTCATTATTAATAAAGAAGGCGGTTATCAGGATCAGTTCACGCTCTCTGCAAAGAACGTTGAAAAGGTCAAGCTTAAGATCACCAAGAAGGATGCGGAAACCAGAGATATACTGAACGGTGCTGAATTCCAGATTTTCTATAAGAAGTTTGACACGGTTTCAGGCACATATACTGTTCCTGCCTTTGGAAACACCGCACTCACTCTGACTAGTGATCAGGTAACGACCGGCACTCTTAAGAGCGATAATACAGTTGTAGCTACAAATGGCACGGTTGTGATTGAGGGATTAAATCCCGGCGCATATCTGATCAAGGAAACTAAGGCTCCTGGCGGATATGATCTGGCACCTTCACAGACAATTGTTATTACCGGAGGACTTCCGATCACTGTAAGCCCTGCAACTACTCCTGTATATGCAGGAACAACAGCTGCAGCTGCAATTGAATTTGAAGACGTACCCAGAACCGGCCTGACAATTGAGAAGGCTATTGACCCTGCAGATTATCCTTTTGCAGATGATTATTCTGAGACCTTCAAGTTCAAACTTACAAATGGAACTACAACAGTAACCGGTAATCCGGATACTGCAACAGTAAGTGTTGTTGGCGAATCGCTTCAGTCCACTAAAGCCAGCTACACTGATCTGTCCCAGAACACAACATATTATCTTGAAGAGCTCCTGACAGATGCTCAGAAAGATCTCTATACTTTGACTAAGGTTGAGAAAAAGGTTGGCTCCGGTGACTGGGAAGAAGTAACCGCACAGAGTGGTAAATACCCGATCGAGTTGACTGAGAGTACCAGCGTTCAGATCAGAGTAACCAACAAACTGAATATGGCGAAGGTAACGTTCTTCAAATATGACGGCGATGAAGACGAGCCGATTGAGAACGGACTTGCCGGCGCTCAGTTTGAAATTGTATCTGAAGATAAGCAGACAGTAGTAGTCTCTTCTGACAAGATTGTTGATGAAGGAAAAGGCGTTTACTCTGCTGAGATCCCGCTGTCATCTGAGGATGGAACAACATTCTACATTCATGAGATACAGTCTCCGGATCCTGACGTATTCGTAGTTGACATTCCGAATTCCTATGTGGAAGTAGCGGATCTTAAGCCCGGTGATGCTAAGAGTTATATTGTTAGTGAGGGCAGCTACGATGAGACTTTAATGATCCCGAACTATGGGGGAGCACATATTGATCTTGTTAAGTATGGTGACGTCTCAGGCCATGATCCCAAACTGCCTCTGGACGGTGCTTATTTCCAGATGTATTTCAGTGTTGACAATGGAGTAACCTGGACTCCTTGGGGCGACCCTAAAAAGACTGAAAATGGTGGTCAGGTATCTTTCCTGATCCTGGAGAAAGAATCCAAAAAGTATCAGTATGCTATCGCAGAAGTATCTCTGCCGGATGGCTATGTCGGACTTGAAGGATTATATAAGGGAACTACAAAGATTACCAATACCACAATTGCTCCGGACGGCAAGACAGTACTTTATATTCTCGGAGATGCTTTCACAAACGGACAGCATTATGCTTACAATGCATACAATATTCATTATTTGAGACTCATCGTCGAGAAAGAGGACTATCCTAAGACGGTTCAAAAACCGGTAACAGAATTTACAGTATATGAAGTACTGCCCACTGATGAGGTGACCCTGCCTAGTCCTGATCCCAACACTGGCTACATTGATGTGGACAGGGAAACGGCTATGGACCTGATTGACAACTATGCCGTTGCCGGCAGCGCACTCGCCGGCACGACTGCGAATGTTGTTAATGGTGTTTCGAGCTTCGAGAATGATCAGTTCCTTCTGCCCGGCAAGTACTATGTGGCAGTTGAGACATATGCAGACGACCTTGACAGCTCCACGGATGATTACAGTATTATTCTGGACGACAGAAGAGTAGTTAGTTATAAGGTCTTCTATGTTGAAGAGACTGATTATAATGAAACGTATACTGTAAGATTTGTAAATGTGAAGGGCAGTGCTGAAGTTGGAATTGAAAAAGAAGTTAATGTAACTTCCATCGACAGCTTGCTCGAAAAAGATGCCGCTCTGATTTATACAATTAAACCTAGTGCCGGCAATGATTATCCGTTAGATGCGTTTAAAGTTGATGATACGGGAATTACGGTCTCTGATCCTGATGATTACACACCTAGCGGAGAATGGTATTCATTCGGAAAAGTGACGTTGGGCCAGGCTGGAATGGATACATTCCTGTTTGGTGCGGATGCGCAAACGTATCCTATTTACGCAAAAGTCACGTTTGTTGATTTCGAAGGAAACGAATATTGCAACAATCCGGATACTTATGATGTAAGAGTAGACAATGCAGCCGGACAGGTAGTAGAAGTACCCGCCAGTGCAGCAGGTAAGAACATCAAATCGTTCTATGTAGAATACTTCTCTACAGAACTTAAAAATGATACGAAGGATGCTACATTTGCCGGATATGCACTCGGACAGAACTTCTCAACCGGTGATATCACAGTCGATGCAACTGTATATAAACAGTCTGAGACTGAGAATTCACTCAGAACGATCAAAGAGATCACAAATACGGTTAAGGATTATCTGACATATAGTCCTTGGAGTTCGGAAGGCGAACGTCAGGATCCGATAACCATTGATGCTACAGCCAGCGTTCCGACACCAGTTGGAGATCTGGAAGTACCTAGGATTCATATGGTCAAAGACGGCCCTGATCCGGATGAACCGATTACTGTAACGGCTGCAGGCCAGATGATAGAGTATACTATCACCGTAACGAATGAAACCGGTAAGGATGTCGACTTTAAGGATCCTGTAGTGGCAGATCTGCTTCCCAAGGGAATGACGCTCGATCATATCGAAGTGACTTCTCCTGAGGGCATTGAAGAACAGTACGCAATGAGTACCGGCAATGCATTAGAAAGCAAGTTCTTCTGCGTAAGATTCAATGGCGAACTTAGTGACGGAGAATCTATTGTGATCACCGTATTTGCAAAGGCATCCAGTGCTGTGACCAAATACGGCATGTATATGAGAAACTTTGCATGTGTTACCAGCAAAGACATCGGCGTTATTACAGAGGAAAACCAGACTGGCGCGGTGATCCAGAATCCTCAGGGTCAGTGGGCAGGTGAACTTGTTGAAACCATAACGCATATGGGATGTGACGATGGTCGTGCAAATGCTTTTAAGGAAGCACTCAATGAGATAGACGGACTCGGTAACCACGGATTCATCGTGGACTGGCACGAGAACTATTGGAACGCAAGCAGCGGTATTACACTGGTCAAAGGACAGTATGGACCGTATGATGATCCCGTTTATCGTGAGGACATCGTATCGATCATACAGAATCTTGACACAGAAGAAGACCGCACATTGCACTACCAGCTGACAGTCAATAATACCTCGGATCTTAACAGAACAAACCTGACGGTTATGGACGTTCTGCCGATGGTTAAGCTTGATGAGAATGGCGAGATCGAATTTACTTCCGGCAGTGTGACTTCAATTGACGGACGTATTAATAATGGTAGCCGTAATTCCAAGTTCAATGTTGGCTTTGGCGAGATCTCTTCTGTCAGAGTGGTACACGTGGATGAAAATGGTAATGAAACATCAACAGAAGTCGGCTACACAACCTACTATTATTCCGGTGATGTGACTGGCTACAAAGGAACACCGATTGCAGCTGTTTGTAAAGAAGCTCAGAGCGGCGTTCCCAATGGCTGGACAACAAGCAAGCCGGACAATGTAACGGCATTTATAGTCGCAACAGATTTTAGTGATCCGGCAAATGCAGTAGTGCTTGAACCGGGAGATCTGCTCCAGGTTGAGTATACAGTTATCGCACCTAAGAGAACGGATGAGGTCTTGAATAAGATCGTGTTCACAAACTGCGCGAACGACTTCAACATTGGATTCAGCAGCTTTGGTGGTGAACAGACTCCGGCTGACGCATATCAGGGCGATCCGCTCGTAAGTAACATCGTACAGGCAACCATTATGCCTCCTGTGGTATTGGTTGGTGGTGACGTCTGGATCGATGCTGATAATGACGGCGTTCAGAATGACGGTGCACAGTCTTGGTACTATGAGTATGATATTGTTAAGGATCTTCACAATCACCTTACAGCCAAGCTGAATACATCAAATGACAGAAATAATACTTACTCAGTATCTTCGTCAGACATATTCGACGATAATGGTGGTAATTATAGCGGAACAATTTATACCGACGAAACGGATTATTACGGTATCCTGCACTTTGAATTCCATGATCTTTATGCTTCCAGATTGACGTCAGAGGGCCACACAGATATTGACCACTGCAAGAACTGGACAGTTGATCAGCTCGTTGGTTCGAATCCGTATGACTACTTCATCGAAATGTCGTATGATGACGATATGTTCACGAAGACCGGAAATACAGTGAGTCCGAGAGGATCGTATCTGCCTACGACAGATATGTCGACGACGTATTTCCCTGAAGCGGATAGAAGAGACGATAACTTTACAGATGGTTCGGGAGGATATCAGACAGAGAATTTCTTCCTGCACCAGACAACAAATGCCTATGACATGACAAAGGATATCGGCTTCAATATTCCCAGGACTCTGAAGCTGAAGAAGACCAATGAGAATGGAAGGGGTGTCAACGACGCCGTATTTGAAATCTACGGTCCGTTTGAAGTACAGGAGAACGGTCCTTTCGAAGAACCCGAGGGGCGTTCAATTGATGATGCGCACAAGGTTGCCACAGTAACAACAGAAACTGTAGATGGTGTGGATGGCGTAGCGGTTGTAGAAGGACTTAATTTCTTCAAGGAATACGTGATCGTCGAGAAAGAAGCACCTGAAGGATACAGCATTGACGGTGCAACAGCATCTGATAATGTTGAGATGCTTGAACAGGGCAAGTGGCTGCTGAAGGTTCCTGAAACTGACAGAACACCCGATACTAGCGGAGTAGTTCTTGAGACAGTTACAGTTATGGATCCTGAAAACATTGACATTGGTGTCAAGAAGAATTGGAATGGCGACGAAGATCTTTACGACGACAGACCTGCTTCTGTGACAGTTGAACTGATGGCAGATGGCAAAAAGGCAAAGGATGCAGATGGTAATGATACTGCATCTGTAACCCTTGACAGCAGCAACAACTTCGAAATGACTCCGGCATGGACCAATCTGCCTAAGAACAAGGTAGATGATCAAGGTGTAGTATCAACTATCACCTATACAGTTGTAGAGACTCTTCCTGAAAATGGCGCCGGATATCAGACACCTGTAATTACCGGTCCGACCAAAGTCGTTGGAGACGACGGAGATTACTGGATGTTTGAAATCGACAATACGCCGATAACAACCAGTCTGGAAGTCAATAAGGAATGGATCGATGAAGAACCGGCGATCGCAGAGAAGATCAAGTCCGTAAGCTTCAAGGTTCAGCGTTCTATTGACGATGGTGAGACTTGGATGGACCTTGTGATCACTGATCCTGAAGAAGAAGGACAGGAAGCAGGACAGGCAGTTATTCTGACAATTGATAAGGAAGAGACGACTGCGTACATCGACAATCTGCCGACGCACAGCGCAGAAGGCGACGCTTATCTGTACCGCGCAGTAGAAATCGGATATACTCTGAAGGATGGAACCTTCGTGAAGGTTAAGTACGATGAGAATACCGAGACCAGCGGAACTGTCGGAGCTTACAACTACACATCCGAGACAATTAACCCTGGTGAGGGAACAGATCCTACAGAGCCTACAGAACCCGAGCTGCCTCAGAGAGGTGTAGCAGGTGACGGCACAGAAGGTCCTGGAGAGACACCTGAAACCACTGACGGCTATGTCACAAATGTCACGAACAAGACAATCAGAGGTGCTATTAAGGTAACCAAGACTTGGAAGAATGACAGTGACAACAACAGACCTAAATCCTTGAAGATCCAGCTGACAACATTTGCCGGCAAGAACAAGATCACACTCAAGGGAATCAAGTATTCGACTGAACTGACCAGCGCAAACAACTGGACAGACACGACGACTTGGGAGAAGGTACCTGTACTTGACGAATACGGCAACAAGATCATCTACATGCTCGAGGAGCCCGAGGTCAACAGATACAGCGCATCTTACCAGATCGTTTACAACAACAAGGAGCTTGAATCCGGTTCGAGCAGAGCGTTCAGCACGGACGTCTACGAGAACGGTGTGATCGAAGGACGCCTGATCAACAGGTACAATCCTCCGGCAAACAAGACCGGCGACGATGCGCCTCTTGCAGCAGCAGGCGGAGCACTTGCGGTAGGACTTGCAGGACTTGCTGCAGTTCTCGCGAGGAAGAAACGCAGAGTCTGATCTGAAAAGAATAGCGAAGTGAACGCCACATAATACGAGGGCGCCGGAGAAATCCGGCGCCCTTGTTCTGTTTGCGGCAGATTGGATTTGTCACTCCTGTGTCCCGGGAGTGAGTTCAAATGTCTCGTCGACGTAAGGGTTTGCGATATTTTCATCGGAGTAGACCGTCAGAGGAAGGGAGATCTGCTCTATTTTGGCGATGTCATTTTCCTCAAGGGAGTTGTGGTCCCAGAGAACGGTGGAATAGGCGGACTTGCCGGCGCAGACGATCTCCGCCCAGAAAGGGTCGCACATGATGCCGTTGACTGAGGAGTCGTTGACGCTGAAGACCAGGTCATGGTCTGTCTTGTTGACCAAATAGAGATGCATGGCGTAGCCCCAGCTGTTGTCGGGGTCGTAGCCGGTAATGATCACGGAGCAGTTCTCGTCGTCCACAAGGACGTGGTCGGTCTCTGCCGACTCCCGGACCGCAGTATAGCCGTGGTCCTCCCCGAGCGGGTAGACGGTGAAGGGATCGCGCATGAGCGGCGCCTGTGTGTAATCGTCGTCGTTATAGACGTTGAGGGTGAAATCCACCTGCGCCACGTCTTCAATGCCGCGCTCCGCGAAGGAGTCGCGCATCCAGGTGATCTCGCAGTTGCCCTTCTTGCCGGCTGTGATGACTTCGGCCCAGAAGGGGTCGCACATGACGCCGTTTACTGAGACTTTTTCAAAGGAGAACATGAGGTTCTGGTCCGTGCGGTTCTCGATATAGACCTTCCACTCGTAACCGAGCGCGGCGTCTGTCCGCGCTTGTTTTATGGCAAAATAGAGATCTTCAGTGTCGACCAGCACCTGGCTGAAGGTGGATTGCGCGTCTGCACTATTGTCTGCGGTACCGGTATCTGAGACGCCCCAGTCGCTCGCCGCGGTCTCATTGGTGTCGGGGATGGAAGAGGCATCGCCGGTCTTCCCCGCCTCGTCAGACTTGCCCGATGCGTCAGAATTGCCGGCGTCGTCTGTCTTGCCGCTCTCGCCGGTCTTCCCGGAGCCCTCAGAGGGAGCAGACTGGCCGGCTTCACCGGCGGAACCTGACGGATTGCCTGTGCCGGAATCACTGCCGGCGCCGCAGCCCGTGACGACAGAAGTGAATAGAAGTGTAAAAATGAGCACAAAAATAACGGCTGATCTTCTCATAAACAGTAAAACCTCCTTGTAATTGTGAATTACTAAATTGTTTCGGTTTACGTCTGATCGGAAATACCGTTTGTCAGTAAGAGTATAGCACAATTTGTACAAGCGCGGGGAAAAACGTGATACAATTACGAAATCAGAAAAAGGCGGGGAGTTTTTTGGTTTGGAAAATCAGTTTATTCGCACTCAAATCCTGCTGGGACAGGAAGCGAGGGAGAAACTCGGGCGCAGCAAAGTGGCCGTATTCGGCGTAGGCGGAGTGGGCGGCTATGTGGCGGAAGCCCTGGCGCGCTGCGGCGTCGGCGCCTTTGAGCTGATCGACCGCGACCAGGTCAGCGTCTCGAACCTGAACCGCCAGATCATAGCGACATGGAGCACAGTAGGCATGGACAAGACTGAGGCCATGGCCCGCCGCATCCACGACATCAATCCGGGGGCGCAGGTGGCGCAGCGAAAGTGCTTTTACCTCCCGGAGACGGCAGATCAGTTCGATTTCACCCAGTACGACTATGTGGTGGACGCGGTGGACACAGTCACTGCCAAAATAGAGATCATTATGCAGGCGCAGCGCGCAGGCGTTCCGGTGATCAGCAGCATGGGGGCTGGCAACAAGATGGATCCGTCCAAATTTGAGGCGGCGGACATCTACAAGACATCGGTGGACCCCCTCGCCCGGGTCATGCGCCGGGAGCTGAAAAAGCGCGGAGTGAAGGATAACGGAGACGGGACCTACCTCTATAAGGGATACACGTATGACGGAACGGTCTACACAGTCGACGTACAGGTAACGGACAACGGAGACGGAACGATCACGGCAGAGACCGCCAAAGCGGCAGACGCATCCGGCACGCCGGAAGGAGGAGAGACCCCGGCATCGGCGTCTTATAAATTTACCAATGCATATGACGCAGACGGGACCCTGAAGCTGGATGCAGAGAAGGTGTTCAAGAACGGAACACTCCATGGAGGCGAGTTCACCTTCAAGCTCATGGATGCGGACGGAGAGGAGCTGCAGAGCAAGACAAACGACGCGGCCGGAAATGTCTCCTTCAATCTGATCACCTACAGCATGAAAGACCTGAAGAACAGCCCGTTCACCTACACCGTAATGGAAGTGCCCGGAACCAGGACGGATGTGAAGTATGACGCGACAGTCTATACTGTCACGGTAGAACTGAAAGACAACGGCGACGGTACTCTGGAAGTGACGAAGACGGTCGACAATGGCGGAGAGCTGAAGTTCGTGAACGAGCAGCTGAACGTCGAGACGACGGTCACGATCGGAGGCGAGAAGGTGCTCAAGGGCCGGAAACTGAAGGAGGGCGAGTTCAAGTTCGTCCTTGCGGATGAGAACGGCAAGTGGGTCGACACGGCGACGAACGACGCAAGCGGAAACTTCACGTTTAAGCCGATCACCTACAAGCTCTTCGACCTGAAGGGAGAGAAGTCCAAGGTCTACACCTACGGCATCTCTGAAGTGAAGTGAAGGGAAGCGAGAGCGGAATCATCTATGACAAGAAGGTCTACACAGTCAAAGTAACGGTCACCGACAACGGGGACGGAACGATGACGGCGAAGGCTGACATGGCAAGAGGTGACATCAGGTTTGTCAACACGACCAGCGACAAGACCGGAGACGAGGCTCCTCTGGGAGTACTGTTCGGAGGACTTGGAATTGGCGCAGCCGGACTTGCGGTACTTCTTGAGGATCGCAAGAGAAGGAACAGAAACAAGAAATAAGGATCGATGACCGAAGACCGGAAACGGTGTAAAGGCAAATAGATTCTGAAGCACCGGAGGCGGCACAGCG
>Ga0310695_10007806_pt1 | contig 16879 bp, 27 predicted proteins | sample RumenRJG_04DNA_FD_203882 | JGI IMG/M metagenome (GOLD analysis project Ga0310695, IMG submission 203882) | Bovine rumen microbial communities from Lethbridge, Alberta, Canada - RJG_04 (v2) (version 2) | ecosystem: Host-associated > Mammals > Digestive system > Stomach > Rumen | place: Canada...
TTTTAACATCTGATAATTCGCCGTGCCATCTTCATTGAATAGCTACGCTGCCTGAAATAATCTGATGAATAGTGCACCGTTTAATCTGCCGGACAACAGAAAAGTAGATGCAAAACAGCTTTTGTTGATCAGTCAGCTCCTGATTCTCTGCTAACCTTTTCGCAGATTTATGAACCTCTCGTTTTGGAACGTTCCCTTTCCTCTGTATTGGAACGTTCCCTTCCCAATTATCCAGACTTTTCCACTTCCGAACCTTTCCCTCAGGAACTCCTAATTCTTCAGCAATGTCTTTCAGTTTTTTCTTCTTACCAGACCCGAGCCACAGCTGATACGCAAGGTCTCGCTCCGGACTCCGTGCCCTCGGCATCAGCCATCACCTCGCTATTCGTCGTTTTGAAAAGAACTGCGGGCCCATGTAAGAGCCCGCGGCGTCATGGTTTATAGAGCGCTATCGACGTGCGCTAAAAGAGCGCCGTACCTGTGAGAGTACGACGCCCATAGAAAGGAACGTGAAATCTGCTTCTGACGCTTCACGTCAGCATAATGATACCAAAACGATACCATGAAATACAATGTAACGAATCTAATCCATCGGGAAATGTCTCAGTGCTCGGCCGTGGATGAAGTAGACATTCCGCTCTGTAGTATCGAGAGCATCAGCTATTTCCGTCCATGTCATTCCGTCGATGTAGCGGTACCGCAGGAGTTCCCGTTCCTTCTGGTTCTCCATCCTGTCCACGCGCTTGTAGATGTCTACCTCGATACCCCTAAGTCTTGTATACTTGCTGATCATATAATCCGTCAGCTCGTCCATCTTCACGATGTAGTCGGATAAGTCAGTTTGAATGTGTGCCTTCGGCATATCTGAGTAATTGATCGCAGACGGCGCAGCATATTTGAGGCGGATCTGCGCCATGCGTCTGTCGATGTCCTCAATCTCTCGCTGTATGTGCCTGTACTGTTGCAGATACTCTTTTGCCGTCATTCTCTATTACTCCTACACAATAAATTGTTTCCGTCCTTGGGCACCGGTCAGGGCACGCATCTCGCTCGCTGCAGTCGAGGCAGCATGGCGCGACACCCTGGAAACCGGTACAGTCATTGATCAGGCAAGTCCTCATCATGGTTCCCTCCAAAAAGTCCTGCGATTACAAAGCCAAAGTTTGCGCCGATCAGAATGCCGGCTAGCAGTGGTATAAGTACGTCAATCATTCCGTCACCCTCCTGTTCCATCGTCTGATCATAAAATCCAAGCCTTCTTTAGATGCGGTGAACATCAGCCTAGACCACGATTCTGTGCTGTACAAAATGCAATCCGGATCGGAACAGCCGATTGTGTATGCTAAGTTCGTGTTCTTCGTTCTCCTTCCTTTGATCCGCCCCTTGTGGAATCTGACTCGTGTCTTTTCTATATGTGCCTCTGATCCGCAGAACGGACACGGCTTTAATTCTTTGCTCATGTATCGCTCCCTTCCTTTGACGGATTCTCCCTCAAAAACTTCCTTGCGTTCTTTGCGCTGAATAGTGATTCTCGGCACTCGATAAGTGGACACCAGTCAGGTCTTCTGCCGACCAGTGGATATTCATCAAATCCTATCGGCATCATTCTGCATTTGGTGTGTCCGTTGAATGGACAATGTTCACACCCTTTGGGAATGTCTCTAGGCACTATGTAACTCATGTTGTCACCTCTCTTACCTCTCTTACCTCAAATCTCCACTTTTTCGCATCTTCACCAATCTTCTGGAAGAGCCTTGCTTCAGCTAACATTGGTGTGTCCTCACAGATTCCGAATTGAAATTCTTTTTTCTGCCTGTTATAGATTCCGTACTTGCTATGTCCGTTGCCCTGATAGTATGTGGAAGATTTCATGTTGTCACCTCTCTCCTCTCTGCAAATGAGCAAAAATCAAGTTCGCCAATCGGGCTATGGTCAAACTTCATACAAATCCTACTGTCACCACTTGCAAACTTACAATTCCGGCACCGTATGATGTCTGGTTGTGCGGGTGGCATTTTCCGGATTCTGGCGAATACATTCTTGCCCTCCCATGGGACCATGTCCCCATCCTTACGCATCTGTTTCAGCAGGTCAATCACCGACTGTCGGCTGATGGTGTCTGAGTTGTTCGGAAATTCCGAACAGTTGGCTGGCGGTAACTGCAACTTCTCGCATTTGTCCATCTTGTCGCAGTCTATCTTTCCGCAAGCGTTACATATTGCAGAAATCGCCGCCTGTCTGCTGATTAAGTCATCCATCGGTTCTCCTTTCCCATTCATCTTGAATCGACCTAACAACTGCCTTTATCCGTTCCTTGTCATTGTCGTTAATCGTGTATACTTCTCTGTCTCCAAACATCTCTTCCAAAACATCGTGTGCTTCTTTCTCGCCTATCTTTGCAAGGTTTTTTGCTTCGATTGCTCCGTGATAGTTGTTCTGTAAATCAATGATTTCTTTACACCCACGGCGAAGGATTCCGCTTAATGCCCTGTATCCAAATCCCAACTCTTCAAAATACGGCTCGCCTGCTTCGCCACGCTCATCTGCAACATTAGCGATGTCCAAGCAAATCTGCACAAGTCTTGTTATATAATCATTCCTCATCCTGTTCCCCTTCCCCAAAAATCACCCGCCCCCGCAGACCGGCGGGCAATCGGTTATCCATTGAATTTTATTCTTACCACGTTCGGAAGGGTTCTCTCCTTTCTTGTAGCCGTCCCACATTTTAGGGGACTTGCGTTGATGATTGGGTTATATTCTGCGGGTATTGCTTAGTTCAGTGTGATTCCTGGTCGTGATCGGTCTCAATCCTCCTGGTCGCATTCTGCAATGGGTTCTGTCGTTTCATTCGGTGTTACCTCCGCTTTGTACTTTCTCGCCGTCGGTTCGCTGCAGCCTGTGATCTCACAGATCTCTTTTATGGTCTTGCCTTCACTGGCCAGCCTGCGGATCCAGTCAGGCTTCGTGATCGTCTTTCCCTGGACAGGCATCTTCTTGATCGTCGCCTTCGGCTTCTCTTCCTTAGGCGGCACCATCCGCACGAAGTCCCTGATCTTCTGCATACAGTCGTCGCAGACATCCCAGTCGTCAAATTCATGATCTCCATCGAGCTCGCCGGTCTTAATATCCCGCTGGTCCAGGTTGACGTATCCGGTCTTCTTTGCGTCCTTTTTGAACCGTTTGTGGCAGCGGTCGCATTCGATTATCCTCATGCTCTACCCCCCCCCACATGAAAATTCTTCATGATTTCTCTCTCCTTTTCTGGTAAATCCTATCAATCTCCCAAACCACCATGGATGTCATCCGGATCACGAATTTAGCTCCACCATATCGGTCGGCCAGCTGATCAGCCTGATCAGCGAGACGCTGCCACCAGCTGTCAGCTGATACCGGTTCCGAATGTTCCCGGAAGAATCTCCACAGGTCCTGGAAGAACCTGAAATACTGCATCGTGTTCATAGCTGTCTGATCCTCACCCAGATCCCGGACGGCGAAGTCTTAACCCAGTACTTCTCGATGATCTCCCTGCAGACCTGAGCGTCGTCATTCCAGAACCTCAGCTGAGTCATGCAGTCCTTGAGGAGCTTGTTGAGGTTATCGGTGTCCGGCTTCGTGATCTTGAGGGTCCCATCGAGACGAGAGTCTTCCGTGTGGAAGCACCATGTCGTCGTCAGCTCGATCGGACCTCCGATCCAATTCTCAGGTCGGTGTGCTGCCAGACAGTCTGTCAGCTTCTGCCTGGCCGCCATGAGCTCCGGAGGATCGTAGTAGAACGGCTTGCCATTTCTGATGACGATCTTATGTTCCTGAGCCGTCACCGTCGGGACGTGCTCCATGGCCATGAAAAATTGAAGTTCCAAAATTCACCTCTTTCTCTCGCGCGTTTGTCGTCGGTCGGGTGGGTGCCGTACGGCGGGCGTGAGCTTTCGCCCGTCGGTACCTACACCTCCGACATCCGTGTATCGGTACCGACGGTACAGGTATTACCCCCTTTAGGGGGTAAGTAAATCGGTCGGTACCGACGGACTATAGTTAATCGGTATCATCGGTACTTACCGACGGACTATAGTTAATCGGTACATCGGTACTACCGACGGACTATAGTCAATCGGTATCATCGGTATCTGTATTTTTTCGCTTAATGTACGCTTTTCCGTCTTCTCCTATATATTTTTCAAAGCATTTTTTGTACTCTTCTTTGGCCGTTTTACCGTTCCCAAACCAGCCTTTTACCGTTTCCGGCTTTGTATCAATAGCCTCCGCAAGGGCTGTGATACTGACCGGTTCGCCACCCAGTTCAAGGTTCGTAAAGGCAATTTCAAACTTGTTCCTGACCTCTGTTTTCTTCTTGGCTGCCTTTTCTTTCCTCTTTTCCTGAGCTCTTTCCCAGACCGGTTTCTCAGCTTCCGGATCCACGTCCTGCAGGCATCCGCTCTCATCTGGCATGTGGATCGGATAGCGGAACCATGTGTTCACAGGAGGGAACTTCGGGAACTCTCTGAGGGTACCTTCGATCCGCCAGGCTGATATCGACATGGTGTCTTTCACAGCTGCATCCAGCTGTCTCGACAGGGCCTGCATCTGCCACTTGTCCAGCTTGTTCTCGCAGTATGCCTGCACTTTTCCGGACATGAGCAGGTCATCCTCAGACAGATCTGTCTCCCATGGAAGGTCCCTGCAGTAAGCGGTAAGGTACTGGATACAGGTCCTGCAGATCGTCTTGTTGACCTCCTGCTTCATGATGTCGTCGGTCAGAGGCAGCTCTATCATGTCCAGGAGCGCATCCGGATCGCGTGCGAATACTCCGGAGCCGGAAGCCCTGTCCATGGATTTCTTCTGTCCCTGAGAGCCTTTGCTGTGGTGATGGCAGTATATTGTCGCCGCTCCCAGCTCCGTGCATACCTTGTCGAACTGGTTGCAGAACTTGGCCATCTGATCAGCTGAGTTCTCATCGCCGGTGATTACCTTATAGATCGGGTCGATGATGACAGCCTTGTAATGCCTGTCCTTGGCCCGCCTGATGAGCTTAGGCGCCAGTTTGTCCATCGGTACGGATCTTCCCCTAAGGTTCCAGATATCAATGTTCTGGAGGCTTCTGGGAGGTATCCCCGCAGCGTTGTAGACATCCCTGAATCTGTGCAGACAGGACGCCCTGTCGAGTTCCAGGTTGACATACAGCACCCTGCCCCTCATGCAGTCCCAGCCATGCCACTGTCGGCCCTCTGCAATCGCTATGCAGAGCTCAATGAGGTCAAATGACTTACCGGCCTTGGACGGTCCGACGATCAGCATCTTGTGCCCTTCTCTGAGCACTCCCTTGATCAGCTCCGGAGCCAGCGCCGGAAGATCGTCCCATTCTGCAGCCAGCTCTTCCATATCGGGGAGATCGTCATTGACGGCCTCGATCCATTCGTGCCATTCGGCCCAAGACTTGCAGCCAATGTTCGTATCAATAATGAACTGTTTCTTTTCACCGCGTTCACATCCGGGCATCCTGGACAGCCTGGAAGGGTTCCGATTTTGCGTGTCTATCACCATGCCGTTCTTCTTGCAGATATCGTAGAGATAATTGACGCGCTCCTTGTACTCCTTCTGGTCGTCCGCCTCAATCCTTACGATCGCGTGGACGCTCTTTCCGCCTGAATACAGAAGGACCGCAACAGGCAGGTTCAGCTGACGGATCAGGCCGTTCTGCGCGGACAGCTCCATGTTGTCCGATTCAACCAGGGCGTACCTGAAATCAGTCACGTTCTCATTGTTGACACCGTTGCCATCCAGCGGGTTAAAGCGGATCCATGCTCCTGCTTCATGGTCATACTTTCCAAGGACGCCTTCTACATCCCCGGTCTTTTTCAGATCACGGACAATATCCCCGACATGAAGTGTATAAACACCCTTGTTGGCCGGCACCCACTTTTGGGTACCGTCTTTGTTTGCTTTCTGGAAGGAGCCCGTCACATATCCAAAGGTTTCTTCTGGAGTGAACAGCGTCTCCAGGTATCTGATCAGCTCCTTCGCCGGCTCCCATGAGGCAGGCTCATCGATGTCGCGGTGCTCCACCCAGCCTTCTCCCACGATGGCGCCTTCAACATAATCAAGGCTCCCGTCAAGGTCGAGGACCCTGCCGGCTTCCCGTTGCGGAGGCATCCATCCGGCTTCCATAGCCATGTGAACTATAGTGCCGCCAGTGACACCTTCATCACGTCGGAAGGACCGCCATTTCTTGGCGCACTCGCCTGTGTGATAGCGTCCGGAGTCCCTGCGGCTCCAGTCGTCCCAGACGTCGCAGGAATAGCCCTCAAACTTCAGGGCCATTCCTACTTCGGTCCATTCCTCGTAATTGAGCAGCGCAGGATTTATGTGATTTAATAATTCTCTGAGATCTGTCCTGTTTTCCATTTATCAGTACCCTGATGCCTTCGGCGTGTCTGCCGGCGGCCTGTATTCTCTGGGATTTAAGTCTCTTGGCGTTTTCCATCCATTGGCCGCGATCCTGTCGATCAGTTTCCTTGCCTGATCAAAGGACCATGTGCCCACATTTTGGAAGCCTCTCATTTCGAGCTGCTTGATCTGCTTGGGAGTAGCAAGGCCGCTTCTCTTCCTTTCGTCCAGCTTGCCCAGCAGCATGTCAGCTTCACCCTGGCTCTTCACGCTGTCAGCGCGGATCCCGAGCTTCTCCAGGCGCTCCCGCTGGTCCATTGTAGGATCCTGTGAAGCCCATCCGAAGGGCGGGACATAATCAACCAGGTCGCGGGCGTTTATGCTCATGGCATACTGGAGAGGATCCACCAAACGGCTCTTTTTCCGGCGCTGTGCCGCCAGTTCTGCAGCCAGTGCTTCTTCCCGCTCGGCGACTACATCCTCAGAAGCCTTTTTCTCAGCCTCCTCGATATCAACCGCTTCTCCGGGATTCGCTCCCATGTTCTCCGTCATCTTCCGGGCGACCTCTTCGTCCTCACAGATCAGCGCCGCAGGATGACATAACTCGTGTTTCTCAGTCATCCAGAGGAAATCGATCAGCAGCAGGTGTTCCTTGCCGGTCTCCGGAGAGAGCCGCGTGCCGCGGCCCACCATCTGCGCGTACAGTGGTCTCGACTTCGTGGGTCTCAGGACGATGATGCAGTCCACGGCTGGACAGTCATATCCTTCTGTCAGGAGCATCGAATTGCAGAGCACATTGTACTTGCCGTCCTCAAAATCCTGCAGGATCTGCGCCCGGTCTTCGCTGTTGCCGTTCACTTCCGCAGCCACAAATCCGCGTTCGTTAAGAATCTTCATGAACTTCTGGGATGTAGCAATCAGGGGAAGGAACACGATAGTCTTGCGGTTCATGCAGTATTTGACCATCTCGTCTGCGATCTGATACAGGTACGGGTCCAGAGCTGTTCCGATCTCTCCGACCTTGAAATCGCCGGCGCTGATGCCAACCATGCTGATGTCTATCTTGAGCGGTACCGTCAGCGCTTTGATCGGCACAAGGTATCCGCTGCGGATTGCTTCCGGCATCGTGTATTCGAACGCCAGCGACTCGAAGTAGCTCCCGAGGTTCTTCATATCTGCCCGATCGGGCGTTGCTGTGACGCCCAAGACATTAGATCTGCCAAAATACTGAAGGACTGTCTGATAAGAAGGGCTGACGCAGTGATGCGCCTCGTCGATGATGATCGCGTCAAAATAATCCTGTGGGAACTGCTTCAGGCGCTTTTCGTGCATGAGAGTCTGCACAGATCCTACGACCACTCTGTACCATTCACCAAGACAGGAACGCTCCGCCTTCTCAACAGAAGACCGCAAGCCGGTCGCCTTGAAGATCTTATCGGCCGCCTGGTCGAGGAGCTCCCCGCGGTGTGCCATGATCAGCACTCTGTATCCGCGGCGCACGCACTCCTCGACGATCTTGGCGAAAACAATGGTCTTGCCTGTGCCGGTAGGCATGACGACCAGCGTTTTCCTGTGGCCGTCATCCCACTCCGCAAACACATGCCCGAAAGCCTCTTCCTGGTAAGGCCTCAGCTGCATCATCAGAAGCCGCCTCCCCATGCCTGCTGTTTCTTCTCAAGGAATGTCAGGTTCGTAAAGACGCGATCATCTTTCTTGCCCTTGGTCTTAACGACCTTCACGCGGCATGACTGCCCTGCCAGCTCATTGATGGCTCTTCTGAGATTCGGCAGCGGCTCGCCCTTTTTCTGCTGTCCAGTGCCAACGAACAGTTGGCACAGTTTCCACTTGAAGTCATCATTGAGGATGATGTTTTCCCTTGTCTGCAGATCACTGCCCTGTACATTCACATTCACATATACAGCAAGGCAGGGATTGCCGTTGTACTTGCTGTCGCCATCGATCCTTGTGTTCTCTACATGGTCGATTCTGGCGTCATACTCGCCTTCCGGAATATCCGGGAACTGCTCCTGATAATCAAGGCTTCCATCCAGATCCAATACGTTACCCATAGTCTTCCTCCTTATTTGTATTCAATCTCCATCTTTTTTCTCATATCCATGATCGCTGCCTTGAGCTGCGGCCAGAATCCGATGCACCATCCCTTGAGGAAATCATCCGGATAATCAGCCACCTTTGTGTCAGCGGTCATATAGCCTCTTGCCGATGCGACATGCTGGATCTCCCATTCGTCGATCTTGTCAGCGATCATCAGGTCGCGGAGCGCTTTGGGGATCCTGGGATCCGGTTCCTTATACTCGTTCTTCTCATCCGGGAACGGTGTCTCCTCATAGCGCCTCATTTCTTGGAATCCCTCAGGGATCACAGGCTTGCTTTCAGCCACAGGCGCGCCTGTCTTTTTCTCATCTTTTTTATCCGCTTTGGGAGCGGGCGCCGGGGCAGAAGCGGGCTGGCTTTTGGGCTGCGGCTTCTGCGGATCCGCTTCTTTCTCGATCGGCAGCGTGACAGGCAGCGGCTGATCAGCGAAGAGCGGCGCAATGGAATCGTATTCCAGCGGCAGCTCATCCGGCATGCCGTAGCGGTTCTTTGCATCCCAGAACGGTGTGTGATTCGTGTGGATCACCCTGCGGCCGCCCTGAGCCTTGTTCTTTCCTTTCGCGGCGCCCTGGTTATCGATGTTGATTACATTGACCTTGTAATTAAGGAACAGGACTGCGTCAGCCCACTCTCTGATCAGTGGAGCAACCTTCTTAGAGGTCTTCATTTCCCAGTGATCATAGGCGCCCATTTCCTCCGGGAGTTCCACCTTCCGGAGCTGAGCATGGGCTGTCATCACGATATGGACTCCGCGCTCCGATACTTCTGTCAGAAGGTTCAGCAGTTTTCCGAACCTCTCCGCGCTGTAGGTATAGCCTTTGCCATACCCGAAATCCTCGATGCCGTTCTTCTGGTTGGTCTTCAGAAGATCATCGATCTCCATCTGCTCCGCCCAGTCCGCTGTATCAAGGACCAGCGTTTTGCAAAGTGTCGGATTGTCCCTGATAAACCTGACTTCATCCAGGAGCATCTGCCACGAAGAAGGCTTGTCCAGCCTCTTCACATTCATGTCTTTGGTAGAGTCTTCCGTGTCAATGAATACGGGATCCGGAAACTGGCTGGCCAGTGTGCTCTTGCCAATCCCCTCCGGTCCGTAGATCACGATCTTCTTTGCGCCGGGGATCCGGCCGCTCGTAATACTAAATGCCATTGATTACCTCCTTAAAATCCCATTCCTGCAGACCAGCCGGTTGCCTTCGGTGCAGGCTCTTCTTTGGCGAATACTCCATCCTGTCCCTCGACGTAGCCATCAGTGATCACGATGCTGCATTCATCACCGGTGCTGACTCTGGTTGCGATCGCCTGCAGGCCTTCTTGTTCAAGCCACGCGCCGAACTCCTTGAGGGTGTCGAGGTCCATCGCCTCCAGTTTATCCAGGAGCACGAAGCCGCACTTCGGATTGAGCTTCCGGACGATAGAGGTGCTGACGATCATCTGCTCAGCGCTCGACATGTTGTCCCACTGCTGGCCGTTGTAGATCAGCTCGCCATCCTTGACAGACAGCCCCGGAAGCGGGAGATCTGCGCTGTCGAGCAGACTGGTCTTCTGTTTCCTGACGTCCTCGATAGCATTGGTCAGCTCCGTGTACTGATCCCTGTACTGTTTCGCATCCTCTTCGGCCTTGGCCTTGTCGAGGTTGGCGCGGACCTTGCGGTTGATCAGCTCAATGTTGTCGATCGAGCGCTCCAGCTCCTCAGTGGACTCCATTTTCAGCTCTGCGGGTGTCTTCTCGGAGGCTTTGCGCTGTTCGTCCAATTCTCCGAGTCGCGCTTTTAACGCTCTGATCGACGCCTCATAGGACTTGATCTCGTCCTCTGTTTTCATGATCTTCTCGAGGATAGAATCATGTTCGCGTCTCCACTGCTGTCTCTGGCCGTTCCTTGCAAGGATCTCCTGCTGCTCTCTGATCAGCTCTGAAGCGCTCACCGGTTCTTCCGGAGCATCAGGGTAATAGGGCTGCTCTGCAGCGAACTTTTCTTTCTGATCAGCTGTCCGGCCCACATACAGGCGCTCGCTGTACAGGCTCTTTTCTTTCTGCTCCAGCTCCGCCAGCTGAGGACCGACGCCGATGATCTGCAGGAGTGTGTTCGCCTTCTCTTTCCCAGTAGCCTCCATGAACTTCGGAAGGTTGATCGCCAGCTCTTCCACGAAGCTGTCCAGGAGCTGCTGCCCGCCCTTCTGTCCTTCCGGATCCGTGACCTTGAGGTCGCTGTTCTTGCCCTTGCGCTCTACCACGAGGCCGTTGTCCATGATCACCTTGAGCCTCGGCGGGATCGTGCTGTCAGCGTTGGCTGCCTGTGTGGGCTTATACTTGTTGCCGCCCAGAGCCCACGCGATCGCATCGAGCACTGAGGACTTGCCCTGCCGGTTCTTCCCGCCGATGATTGTGAGGCCGTCCTTGCTGGGCTCGATCATGACGGCGTGGATCCGCTTTACATTCTCAATCTCAAGTCTGTTAATCTTCATACCAGTCTCCTCTCAGAAATATCGACATAAAACAACTTGCAGTCTAAATCCTGTTGCAGAACATAGCCCCCAACATATGATTCCCACTTTGATAAGTCGTCCGGCATGAACTGTACTACTCTTACGTTTTTCTTAGACCCAGACAGTTTGTATCCTTTGGTTCCAGACGCTGATGCAAAATAGATTCTTCCGGTTTCTTCATCGATGCCTATCTGCAGCCTGCCGGTATTGGTTATCTCTTTTTCTTTCGAATGGTAGAATCTGACGGCAACAGCACGTTTTTCTGCGCCTTCTTTTGACGTTCCATTCTTTATGATAGAAATCATTACCTGAAAATCATGGTTTGAACCATTTCTTCCCTTATGTTTGTTTTCCATCCATTTAATCATTACTAAATCCCTTTCTCCGTGATATAATCACGGTGTATACTAATTCCTAAGCCCCCGTGGAAGCTCCACCTTCCTGTGGGGCTGTTTTTATGTCAGTTTCATAAAGTCCATAAGAGCTTCGTCCATCATCATCGCCAGTCCGAGTTTCTTCCGGTCGACCTCACGGCCCTCATCGCGCACCGTGTCCATTGCCGTCATGATGATGCCGAAGAGGGTTTCTTCGTAGCCCATCTCTTTGTTTTCTTCTTTCATCAGATCCGGGAGCACTTCAGCACCCTTGGCGATGATGTGGCACAGCTCTTCGAGAATTTCAGGCGCATCTCCGCTGAACTTAACTGATATGATGCTGTCCTCTCCATGTTTCCTTGTCTCTGCATTAATCATTCATTACTCCTTCCCATCGCCGCCGCACATGCGACGATCACTATCATTGCGATCACAAATGTCATCATCGCTCCTTTGCTGTTGAAGATATTGTCAATGGTGCTTCCCGCAATCAGCCACGCGGCGAAAAATGCCTTGTTTAACATTTCTTCCTCCTAAATTGTTCCGCGCAGGCCTTGGGACTTTTCCCGATCCTGTCGCTTATCTCTCCATTGGACAGCCCTTTTGACTTCAGTTCGATCAGTAAATCTATGTCTTCCTGCGTCCAGTGTTCTCTGTCATCTCTGGGCTCAAGTACTCCCTCATCAATAAGGCGTTTAACCCTGGACGACACAGCGCCTCTTGTGGTGCCCAACTGCTTTGCGATATCCTCATAGATAACGCCTTGGCCGTGAAGGTTGATCAGCACCCTGATCCGCTCATCTGTCCAGAATCGAGGACTGCTGCGCTTGTCTTTGGGCGGCTTCGGTGCTTTCCGCTTCTTTGGCTTCTTTTCAGACGCTAGCTTTGCACCGTACTCAGCGAATCGATTCACTACCGCTTTTATGCGGTTCATGTTGAAGCCGGTTTCTGCTGAGATCTCCGAGGCCGTTTTCCCTTCTCTTGCGAGGTCGAGGATTACCTTGATCTCCCTCTCGGCTTCCGCCGCCTTGGAGTTGCTTTTGGTCGGCGGGATCATTAGTTCCATTGCCGTTGTCGGAATCTGCCTCTCGTAGATCATTTTCCCGTAGCCCTCGAAACGATCGTTCCTGACTGGCCTTGTTGGCTCCGGCGCATCCGGCAACTTCCGTTTTATTAAGCATTTCGATGTCATGTTTCAATCTCTTTCTGAATTGTTTCCCCGTCTCAAAATCTGCGCATCGCCCTCTCTGCTCGAAGCATTCGGGCCGGTGGCGGCATTTGTCGCAAATCATTCCTCTTCGGCCTGCTCTGCTTCCGGAAGCTGGAGGCCATATTCCAGTTCTGTCCTTATGCATGCAATTGCTAAATTGCTTCCTATGAGCTCTTTCGCGAGAGACTTTACTACCGTCCTCAGGTCTTCTTCTTTGCGTATATCGCTGGCAGCGCCGTATAAGGCAGCCGCGATATCTTCTATGTTTTTCAGGCCTTCCAGGTGCCTCTCTGTCGCCCCAAGCGCCGAGTGCATTCTCTGTGCCCATTCATCCGGATAGTGAGTGCTCATCCCGTCCCTCCTTTATGCGTCTCTGATCATCTTCACGAGCTCCTCTATTGTGAATCCGATCACCTTGTCCACGCTCTGCAGCTCGTTGATCGTCATCGTGCCTGGTAGCTTTATGCGTTTATACATGGTGCTGGGCTTAATCCCGGCCCTTGCACTCAGGCGATCAACGTTATACCCGCTCATCCTCGCGCGGCCGACAATCAAGTCACCGCGCGTGTCCTTTTTGCGTCTCATGTCCCTCTCCCTTCATCAGTTCTCTTTCTCTGATCCGAAGAGATAGTCAATTGATAATTTCGGGAAAAGGTTGTTTCTGATCTTCAAACTATCTTCAACAGAAAACTTTCCTCTTCCGTTGAGATTGTTCGAAACAGCCGGCCTTGATTTTCCAGTGACTTCCATCAGATCTTTGATGCCAATGTTGTCACGCGCCATTTCCGCTTTAAGATTCGGATATCCCATATCTAACCTCCTTTCAATCTACTCAGTTGCGTAACTGATGAATCCAATATATACGCATCTGCGTAGTCTGTCAATACTTTTTTACGCAGTTGAATAATTTTATATTTACTTAGTTACGCAGTAGGGGTATATTCTAAATAAGAAAGGAGTGTGCAATATGGGTATTGGCGCAAGATTATTAGAGATAATGAATAAGAAGAATCTAAACACAAATGAGTTGGCAATTATGATTGGTGTTCCTCCCACCACGCTTTACTCAATGATTAAGAGGGACAGCAACCGCGTTGACATCGATCTAATCATAAAGATCGCCCACGCTCTTGATATGTCCGCCGACGAGTTTCTCTCCGGCGAATCTTTTGAGAAACCTAATACCCTTGCGGCACATTTTGAAGGGGAGGACTTTACAGAGGAAGAGTTAAAAGACATCGAGGATTATGTGAATTTTGTGAAATCAAAGAGAAGTCGATGATGTACAGATTTATGTACACCTTGGATGTTACCTTCGTTGTAGGAGGACTACATTATGAACACTACTGAAGAACTTACTGAAGAAGCGTACAGCCATGGTGCAGAAACTATAGATTGGAAATTTTCATCAGATAGGATAAAAGGCCTGTACTGCGATGGCGTGATCGCGATCAGCGACAGGCTCAATGAATCTGAGAAGGCTGCCGTCCTAGCCGAGGAGCTCGGACACCACCTGACCGCTGCCGGCAATATTCTTAATCAGGACAACGCCTCCAACCGCAAGCAGGAACTTCGCGGACGGATCTGGGCATACAATCGTCTGATCGGACTCACCGGGATTCTCAGAGCTTACAAGATCGGTTGTCGTAACCGTTACGAAATAGCTGAATGTTTGGATGTCCCAGAGGATGTCTTGCAGGAGGCCCTGGATTACTACCATCACAAATATGGGATTTGCACAAACCTCGATAATTATGTAATCTACTTCGATCCCTTAGGGGTTCTGGAGATTAAGGACTTATAACAAACTCAGAGGAGGTGATGATTGACATGAAAATGGGCGTCAGAAAACCAAGCGTAAAGAAGAGCATCAAAGCAAGGACGACAGGCAAGGTTAAGCGCTCGATCAAGAAGTCCGTCAATCCCCTTTACGGCAAAAAGGGCATGGGCTTTGTGAACGATCCGGAGCGCGCCGTCAAGAATGCTGTCTACAATCGGACCACTGTGGGAGTTGGCGACATCGTCGACCATGCGTCTTCGTCAGCTGATCTTCCGGCGGCTGACACTCCCAGCTACGGAAACGGGATCTTTATCTTTCTGATCGTGATCTGCTCCGCCCTGGTCCTGCTCAGCCTGCTTCTGACGGTCGCCGTACCCGCTGCTGGGATCGCCGGTATAGTCTTCGGGGCCCTCGGCATCGTCTACTCTGTGAGGCATATTAAAAATAACAAGCAATAAAAAATCACCCGCCCTGCTTTTGGCAAGGCGGATGATATATAGCAACAGTCCTGGATGGAGCTGCTGCCGCTCGCAACTCCAGTATACTCCATTCAGGGCTTTATTTTCTATACCTGAAAGGAGTTTTATTATGAAAGCAACCAAATTACCATCTGGAATGTGGCGCGTACTCGCTTACGCCGGCAAGGACAGAAGCGGCCGGCCAGTGAGGAAATCTTTCTCCGGGCCCGACAAGCGCAAGGTCCTCTCCGATGCCGCAGCATGGGTAGACGAACACAGGAAGGTCGATGATACTTCCTGCACCTTCGGTGATGCAGCTGATGATTTTTTCATCTTGCGCAAATCCGCGCTCAGTCCCTCCACGATCAGGGGCTACATGAACATTTCCCGCCAGTTATCGGGCAAATATCCTTGGTTTTGGAACTCCAGGATCTACGGAATCGGCTCGGACGACATCCAGGCGCTTATCCTCGCGCTCACCCGCTCCGGCCTGAATCCTAAGACCGTGAAGAACTATACAGGATTCATTTCGACCGTGCTCCAGTCCAAACAGACCAGGATGCCGATCGTCAATCATCCTCAGAAGATCCGCCCGGAGCTCAACGTCCCGGACATCTTCACGGTGAAGAGAACGCTTGCCGCTGCCAAGGATAACACAGAGCTGTGGATCTGCATCATGCTCGCCGCTACAGGCCCGCTCCGGCGCGGTGAGGTCGCCGCCCTGGAGATGAAGGACATCGACTTCGATAACAACGTGGTCCATGTCTGCCATGACATGGTGATGGGTCCCGACAAAGAATGGCACATTAAGCCGCCGAAGACGCCCACCTCAGACCGCTATATCATCATGCCGGAGGAGCTGATCAGCGCGATCAGAGCGCAGGGATACGTGACAAATTGGACGCCTAAGCAGATCTATAACAAATTCAATTGGCTCCTGAAGAAGAACGATATCCCTCACTACCGCTTCCATGACCTCCGCCACTTCTGCGTTTCCTACCTCAAGGCCATGGGCGTAGAGGACTTGTATATCGCGCAGCGCACCGGCCACTCTGATTATGCAGTCCTCCGGAATGTGTATGCGCACACTTTGCAGGACCACCAGAAGACCGTCGACGAGAAGATTTTGAAGGATCTGAAACGCTTCACGGCATAGTTGGTTCACGAATTGGTTCACGCCAGTTCTGAGATCCTTTATTTATGGGCTAAAATGTACTTAGTCGTGCGGGTTCAAGTCCCCCTCTCGCTACGATAAAACGGAAAACGCGCAGCGCGTTTTCCGTTTTTTTGTTTAGTATTCTGTTTAATATTCTATTCAGGACTTTGATCCGGAATTTCCGTAGAGTATTCACAGATTCCCAATGATCACCGGGTCCTCCCCGATCGGGACTGCTCCCTGGAAAACATAGATCTCTTCCCCGCTGTACAGATTGCGGTAAGGGCCGTCCGGCAGTCCGGTGTCCGCTCCGACAGATCCGCCGCCTATCGCGAACAGACCGACAATTTTCTCCTCTCCACGTGTGTAGACCGCGCGCACTACGCCGTCGCGCACTTCGTCGGCGAAGAAAGTTCCTGCGGCAAAGATCTCGCTTTTCTTGATCTTCTTCATTTTCACGATCACATCCGTCAGATCCGGTCCTGTCCAGTCAATCGGCTCTTTTTCAAATATGTTGGCAAAAGCCGCCGCGCTTCTCTCCTGTCCGTTGTAGAGAAAGCTTATGCCTTTCTGGAACATAGTAAACGCGAGCAGATGTCTGCGGTTTCTGAAATCCGGCACTAAAGCCGCCGTCCTGATCCTGTCATGATTCTCCGTAAAATGAAGTTTCACGTAATTCTCCGGGTAAATGCACTCCTGCAGATTCAGGCGGTCCAGATATTTTCCCAAAGGGCCTTTTCCCAACAGATAATCTGCCAGTTCATTATAAATATCATAGTCATAACAGGCGTCAAAGGCCTGATAGAGTTCAGAGTCGGAAAGACAATACTCCCCGTTCCCCCTTATCCTTTGAATAAAGCCTGTCTCGACACTTTCTGCCAGCCAGAAAGCGCCGGGACGCACTTCTTCCACTGCCGC
>Ga0310695_10007809_pt1 | contig 16875 bp, 14 predicted proteins | sample RumenRJG_04DNA_FD_203882 | JGI IMG/M metagenome (GOLD analysis project Ga0310695, IMG submission 203882) | Bovine rumen microbial communities from Lethbridge, Alberta, Canada - RJG_04 (v2) (version 2) | ecosystem: Host-associated > Mammals > Digestive system > Stomach > Rumen | place: Canada...
CTGCCAGTGCCCGTTCGGTATCGCCCTGCTGGAGCAGCGAGTCGATGAGTATGCCCATGACCAGCTGATGGGTGTTGGCCAAGTGTTTCACATCTTCGTCCACATAGATGTCCTTCGTACTGAGACCACCATAGTGGAAGCGATGCATCACGTTGTCGTAGAGCCTTTCCACGTCCACCTGCCTATTGGTGGCGGTTGGAGAGATGCGATAGGCGAGCCCTTCGAGTACCAGATGGTCGCGGAGGAACGACAGGTTGTCGGACCCTAAACCGATGGAAGCATAGACAGGACGGTTCCAGTCGGCATGCGACAGCATCTCTAACACCATCAGCTCGTTTTTGCCAAGTCCCTGTTTCCCTTTCAGTGAGATAGTCATCTTGTTTTCGGACGACGTAATGGTGACGCTGTCGGTTGGTATGCATTGCATCTCTGGCTGGTCGCTGAGTACCCAGTAGCTGATGATGTTCCTTAGTTCGAATGGTTCCTCGCCCAGCAACTCCCGTGCTTCTTTAGGATGCTGTGAAAAGTATTCCATCACCTCGCCTTTTAGCTCCAGTCGAATGGGGATATACTCCCTGCGGCCTTCCTGATAGTCTTCGTGATGCCAGCTGACGGGTAGGGCAGGGGAGTCGTAGGCGGGCCGTTTCATCTGATCGATGTACCAGTCGGTCTGTAGATATTCCAGGTTGCAGTCGCGAGTGTCCCTTCGTACGCCCTCCACCTCGTGGTTATACCAGAGTGGAAACGTGTCGTTGTCGCCATTGGTGAAGATGATGGGGTTGCCCCTGTCCTGCATCGTCATCAGGTAATTATGTCCGAAGTCGCGACAGGCAAAGCGGCCCGAACGGTCGTGGTCGTCCCACGTCTGCGTGGCCATCTGGAGGGGAACAAGGATACATAAGAGACATAGAAGGGAGGTGGTAGCGGTAGCAAATTTTTCCCTTTTCCCTTTTACTTTTTCACTTTTCACTTTTCCTTTTTCACTTTTCACTTTTCCTTTTTCCCTGATTATTCCCACTCCCAACCCTATCCAGATGGCAAAGGCATAGAACGAACCGGCGTAGGCATAGTCGCGTTCACGCGGTTGTAGCGGTGTCTGGTTGAGATATACCACGATGGCAAGTCCCGTCATTACGAACAGCAGCGAGACAACCAATAGTTGCTGACGACCCTTACTTCCTCTTCGCCATTGTCCGACGATGCCCAACAGTCCAAGCAGTAATGGCAAACCATAAAAGACGTTGCGCCCTTTGTTCTCTTTCAGGTCCGATGGTAGTTTCGACGTGTCGCACCCCAACAGCCAGTCGTCTATCCATCGGAAGCCCGTAATCCAGTTGCCGTGTTCCACCTCGCCGTGTCCCTGTATGTTGTTCTGTCGCCCTACGAAGTTCCATAGGAAGTAGCGCCAGTACATGAAGTTTACTTGGTAGGTTAGGAAGAAGCGCAGGTTCTCCCCGGCAGTAGGCACGCCGTCTTTTTTCTTGACGCCGCCCATCCAGTCTTCGTAGGCCTTGGCGTGTCGGGCAGAGTGCATACGAGGAAAAAACATGTTGTTCTTATACATATATTTAATGTCGTGTCGCGTCACCTCGTATTCCTGCTTCGACGGGTCGGCTGCTGGCCGGTAGATGGCTCTGCCCTCTTCTTGCTTTGGTACCAGATAGTTGCCTTCTGCCTGGCGGTCTACCTCGCTGCAATAGGCGGGGCCGTAGAACAGTGGCGTATATCCATACTGCTCGCGGTTCAGGTAGCTGCCAAGCGAGAAGATGTTGTCAGGTGCATTTTCGCACATTGGCGTGCAGGCATTGGCCCGGATGCAGATGACACCGTAACTGCTATAGCCTGCCAGCATCATCAGCACGCAGGCCAACGACAGCCTGAGCATGCTGCGCTGCGCTTTGTAGTAGGCAAAGACGAGTGCTCCCGTCATCAGGACGATGTAGCAGATGAGACCCGTATTGTATGGGCAACCCAGCACGTTGGTGAACAACAGCTCTGCCCAGCCGCCCACTTTCACCACGCCGGGAATCAGTCCGTAGAGAATCACGCCCACAAGAGCGAAGCCTGCCATCAGTGTCTTTACAATACCCATTGGCGTGATACGCTTCGACTTACGGAAATACACCACGAACGACATGGCGGGCAGGCAGAGCAGACAAAGCAGGTGGACACCGATGGAAAGGCCGGTGATATAGGCTATCAGGATTATCCAGCGTTCACTACGTCGACTATCGGCCTCGTTCTCCCATTTCAGTATCAGCCAGAACATCAGGGCCGTGAGGAACGAGGAGAAGGCGTAGACCTCGGCTTCGACAGCCGAGAACCAGAACGTGTCGCTGAAAGTGTAGGCCAATGCTCCTACCACGCCGCATGCCTCGATGGTAATAACATTCTGAAGGGAATAGTGAATAGTGAAAAGTGAAAAATTTGCTGCCGTCCTCCCCTTTTGAGCAGAATCATTGGCAGTAGCAAGTCTTTCACTGTTCACTATTACCTTTTCACTTAAATGCGTAATAGTCAAGAACAGGAAGAAGATGCAGCCCGCACTCAGGAGTGCCGACAGCAGGTTGACCATCAGTGCTACCTGCGACGGATTGCTGGCAAACTGAGAGAACAGGTTGGCCACCAGCATAAAGACGGGGGCACCGGGCGGGTGTCCTATCTCTAATTTATAGCCGCACGCGATGAATTCAGGACAGTCCCACAGGCTGGCCGTCGGCTCTACGGTCAGCCCATACACCACAGCGGCAATGGCAAACATGAGCCACGCCATACAGGTGTTGATTCTCGAAAAGGTTTGTTGTTGCATATTGCTTTGAACTTTAACGGTTGCAAAGCTAACAACAATAATTTGTTAGTACCGGAAAAACTCCCTGACATTTGCCTGACATTTTGTCTGACAGACAATTGTCAGCCTATTTTTCCCAAATATTAATTCTACAGATATAGGCCGAACGAGAGAGAGCGGAACTTCACACCGCCATCCTTCAGCACGTTGTCGTTGGAGTACTTCAAGTAGAAAGGAATACCGCATAGGCCGAGGCGGAGCATCCAGTCGATGGTGATAGGACGCTGGCGGATGTCCTTCTCCAGCTTTCTGATGTCGTCGCCATACATCGTGTACTCAGTCAGAACGCTGGCGTATGTGTTGAAGTTGACTACTGGTCCGAATCCTATCCAGAAGTCATCGTCGAAGCTGTGGACGAACCCTAAGCTTGCCGTGAGCGAGAAAACTTTTATGCGCGAGAAATCGGGCGACACCTGCAGGGGATACTTTTCTATGACGACATTGCCATCTGGAGCTTTCGTGAAGCGCGTGTCGCCAGTCATGCGGTAGTTTTTCCAGTCGATGCCGAAGCCCATCGACACAGTGTTGCGCTCCCCGCGGTCGAAGTGATGGTCCCATTGCAATAGGGTCGCAAAGATTTCCCACGACTTGAAAGTAGAGAAGTCCGTGCGTGCGTCGGCCTTGGTGGGGGCGGTGAAGCCGAGCCCGAAGTGGGCGGATAGCTCGTTGTGGGAGCCACGGCCTTTTGTGTCGTCATTTGTCTTGCCTACCTTCACGCTGGGTATCAGCTCCCAGCGGTCACGCCCTATGCGGGTGGTACTGACGTAGTTGGAGTCCACGAGTTGGATGGTGTTCTGGTATATGAACTTGTCGTCACCTTCCTTGCCCGTGACAATAATCTTCTGTAGCGAATCGCCCGTGACAATGGTCACCTTCTTGGGCTTTTGGATGACCACGGTATCGTTTTGTGCGGCTACACCACTAATAGATAAAGTAAAAATAATCAATGATAAATAAATAATGCGTTTCATATCTTCTGTTGTTTTTTGATCTTCAATTCTTTAAGAGTTCCTCCAGTTGTTCCAGGCTTCTGACGGTTCCTTCCATGTAGATGACGGTCACCTCGCGCTCCGTCGTGTTGCCCCTCCAGTGTGCCTGATAGCACAGGAAGCAGTTCTTGTCGCCCTGTTTCCGCACTTGGGTCTTGAAGGTGATGCTGTGCTCCTTGCCGAATACTGTTTTCTGGGATTTGTCGCTGCCGTTGGCGAAGTATCCCTTGCCGTCGGTCTCAACCGTCTTCAGCAGCCGCTCGGCCTCCCCTTCGGTGGCGGTAAAGCGCACGCTTCGGTAGTACGTCAGCTGATACTTGGCCAGCGTCTTGCCTCGTACACGGGTTTCCACCATCTTCTCCTGCGGGATGATGCGGCCCTCGAACAGGTCATTGATTTTCAGCCCCGTTTGCGCGGCAACGCCGCTAAATGATGTCTGAAAAATGATAAATGATAAACTTAATAGCAATCGCTTCATACCTGTCACATATTTTATTTATTCTTCAATCTTTCAATTCTTCAGTTTTCCCCAAACATTGCCTTCAGCTGTTCCTCTACCACGTCGCTGCCGTCGGCGGTCATGGTGGTCATTGTCTTCTGCATCTCGCTGAGCACCACGTCGCGGTCGGTCACTCGCTTACCATAGATATAGGCCTCGCACTCGTCCTCGTTCCATTGTGTAGGGGCAGACCCCGTGCCAGCCCGCCATAAAGTGCCTACGACTATCAGCACAGTGGCTACGGCTGCTGCGGCCATCCACCATTGGCGGCGATGCGGTTTGTGGTTGCGGGCTGCCCCTTCTACATCAGGCATGAGGGTGGCGAGGGCCGCCAAATCTCTGAACAGTTTCTGACTGGGGCGCAAATCCTCTGGGATGTCGTCCTGCCGATAGAAGTCATACAGTTCCTGCTCCTCCTCCGGCGTAGTGTCGCCGTCGAAGAACCTGTCGGTCAGCGTTCTTATTCTCAGCAAGTTATCACTCATATCGTTTCTCGTATTGTTGTTTCAATGTCTGTCGTGCGCGGCTCAGCGTCTTGCGTATGGCCACCTCACTGCTGCCTGTCAATTCGGCTATCTCATTCATTTCCATCCCCTCGATGTGTCGCAGCCTCAGGATGGTTTGCTGTAGGGTGGGCAGCGCATCTATCATCGACAGCACGCGCTCTATGCGCTCATCAGTATCAGTCTCGTCAGCCTGTTCACAGCTGTTAGTCAGCGTCTGCGACGGCTTTAATCGCCTTAGCCGGTCGACGCAGAAGTTGCGGACGAGCACCGTAGCCAACGCATCGATGGGCATACGGAGTGTGTCGACCATCTGCCACAGGCGCAGCAGCACGTCCTGCACCGTGTCTTCGGCGTCGTCCTCTGTCAGGTAGCGCCGTGCCGTCTGTAGCAGCCGTGGCCTTAGCCGTCGCGCCTCTTCCTTGTATTCTTCTTGCGTCATTCAGACTGTCTCTTTACCTATAATACGCAAAAGCTGCGATTTTGTGACATCGCAGCTTCACTTTTTTCAGTTATCAGGGTTGACGGGCAAATTCTGGAGGGTGCATCACTGCGGCCTCCAGAATCTCCCGGGTACTACTATTTACTAACTTTATTTACGGCCGTATACGGCCTTGACGATGTGCCACTGGCGGTGGACGTCAGCACAATCCATGTGGTTGGGAGCCATCGTGTCGAAGAGTTTGTTGTATGGCGTTCCCTTTGCCTTCTCGGCCTGTGCCCACTTGCGTAGCTCGGTGTCAGAGAAATGACGCTTGGGCAGATTGCGCACCACCTCATAGTTTGTGATGCCCAGTTCGCGCATTAAGGCCTCGGCACGGTCGATGTCTTTCTTGGCAGTCTCCACGCTGGCATAGATCCAGCATTTGAAGCCGGGCTTCTTCTTGCTGCGCTCGAACTCGTTGCGTACGCTGTAACCATAGGATGTCGGTTCCCAGTCGGTGATGGAGCAATGCATCCAGTCGCCAGGCGTGGCCTTGCCGTTATGGATATAGAGTTCGCCCTTGCCGGGCAGCAATAGGGTCTGCACACGGGGCACGTTGCCCTCCACGCCGGAGGGAATGGTGACAGGCGTGGTAATGAGGTTCACCGTGGTATGCTGTCCCTTGACAGAGAGAGACTTTCCATTGGCGTCATACTCAAGGGCAGCGTTCCCTTTCCCTTCCGTTTTGATTTCCATCTTCTTAAGATCATTGCTGGTCAGTTTGGGCAGGTGGTCTTGGTCGAAGGGTACGCCGTTGAGCATCATCACGACGATGTTATTTACCTTCCCATCCTGGGTGTTGTCGAAAGCGTAGGTGAAAAACTGTTCCTCGATGTGCGAGGTGCCATTGCTTTCTATCCACACACCTTGTGGCAAGTGGACGCGGTAGTAGTCGCGGTAGCCCTTACCCCACTTCTGGTGGGGCTTGTACTCCACAAGCACCGTACCATCCGTCTTTTCGTCTTGAAGGTAATTACTCCCCTCTCCAGTCGGAGAGGGGGTGGGGGTGAGGCTTGGTGTAGCAAACGCCATGACTGCCAGCGCGGCTACGGGGATGGCGAACGTTGCACGCAGCATGCGCCATCGGTTGGATTTTCGTTGTTGCATCATGTTGATTCGTTTTTTGAGTGAGCCGCGATTCAGGGTGTTGGCTAACAGCTGCAGACGATTGCCGACAGCCTTGATCACGAGAAGTTGTTGATATTGCTTTGCATCGATGCCTTGACAGATGACGGCCTCGTCGGCCTCATATTCATGGATAGCTTTCAGTTCGCGGCCCAAGAGCCACGCGAATGGATTGAACCATTGTACCATCTGCACCATCTCGAGTAGCAGCACATCCCACGAATGACCCAGTCGGGCATGGACCTGCTCGTGGGTGAGGATGCTACGGCGATGTTGTTCATAATCACCGACACTCATGACAATCCAGTGCATGAAACTGAACGGCGGGAATGCTCCACCCTTCACGACGATGGTGTTGCCCATTTCATCGCGTAAGCGCAGTCCGCCCCGCAAATCGCGGATTAGCAGGACGCCGCGACGGACGAAGCACATGAGGGCGACGATTATACCTATTATATATAGGGCCTCCCAGAAGTTTTCTTCCTTGAAAAGATTGCCTACCGACACCTGTGGCTCGACCTTCGTTACTTCTACCTCCGCCGTCTTCTCATCAACTGCAGGGATTTCTTCCTCAGGCATAGGACTCTCAACCCAATACTGCTCCAGTACTATCGGCGCGGGGCTGGTTGTCGTGATGTGCACGGCAGGCAACACCATCGACAACACTACGATGCTGAGCAGCATCATGCGGTTGAAGCGGTGGAATGTCTCGCGACTGAGCAGAGCTGAAAAGCCACCATATAGTAACGTCAGCACCAAGGCAGACTTCAGGACATAGTACATCATAGCGAGTGGTCGTTTTCGTTGATTAGTTCAAGAATCTCTTGCAGTTCCTCGTCGCTGATGTCCTCATTCTGCACGAAGAACGAGAGCATCTTCTTCACCGAACTGCCAAACATGGTGTCCTTCACGTCGCGCAGCACACAGGTGACGTAACGCTCGCGGGTAAGCAGCGGCGAAAAGACAAACGTGCGGCCCGTGCCGTCCACTCGGCGGTGCTCCACATAGCCTTTTGCCTCTAATATCTTCAGCAGCGTGGCTACGGTGGTACGGGCGGGTTGCGGTTCGTCGTGCAGCTCCACCAATTGGTTGATGGTCACGCCCTGCGACTGATTCCACAGCAGGTTCATCAGTTCTGACTCAGCGCGCGTCAACGGTCTCATGGAATGATTCTCTGTCATAGCGTCGGTGATTTTGTTTTCAGTGCAAAGTTAGCCTGAAACCGCTATATCGTCAAACCATTCCCTGTCCTTTTCCTTTCCCTTCCCTGTTTTTTAACGTTTATGTTTAGTCAACGCTCTTCCCATTTTTAGTTTTTAACCAAAAGCCTTGTCGCTTATCTGATGGCAAATCTCTTCTGCCATAGCGTTGAGTGCCACGCAATCCGCACGGCTGATATGGCGTTTGCTGGCATCGTAAGGCCAGGGGCTGAGTATCAGTACCCGCCCTGATGCACAAGCGTCGAAAAGGCTGTCGATGGGTTTGTAGTATTCACGGAAACCATTGTCTGCAAGACAGACGAACGGATGCTGCTCGCGTAACAGCACTTCCATGACCTGTTTCTCCTGATGAGAGATGAAAGGCGATACCATGATCACGCCTTGACGTGCCAGCAGCACACGGGAGTTCATGTAATTGCGTAGTGTCTCAGTGTCGCCGTGTTCTGCCGCTTTAACCATCGTGCTGCGTACATGTACTGGCTCAAAACGGTCGGCCATGAGCAGCATCGCATTGCCCACGCCATCGTAGCTGCGCCCACCGATTGTTATTCCCCGTTGCACTCGGAAAAGGCCCGGCTTCATTCGTTTGGTGGCTAAGCGTTGCGGATTCATGTCTATGTAGCGGATGGTGTTGGGCAGTTGTGTGTTGTGTCCCATCGGGCGGATGAACGGCATCTCCGTGAAGACGGGTGCCAGGCGATAATAGGCTTCGTCGCCCATCTCTTCGCGCAGTGCGGCAGAAAATGCCTCCAGTCGGTTGGTTGCTTCTTGAAGGGTATCCTTCCCTTCTTGCCATTTCCCTCTCTCTTCTTGGTGGTTCCCCCTCCCTTCTTGGTAGTTCCCCCTCCCTTCTTGGTGGTTCCCCCTCCCTTCTTGGTAGTTCCCTCTCTCTTCTTGGTGGTTCCCCCTCCCTTCTTGGTAGTTCCCCCGAATATCATTCGGGGCAAAGGAAGAAGGGCTAAAGGAAGCAGAAGCCGAGTTTGCCCTTCCCAGCTTCTTAGCGGCCTGCCAGAACCCCCGCACCACTGTCCCTATGCCTGTAGCCATCCTCCGCTTCACATACAGCACAGCATGCAGGTGGTCGGGCATGAGGCAGAAATGCAACACCTGTACCTCAGGGTGATATCGTGGAATGCTCAGCAGACAGTCCACCAGTGCGTTCCCTAACGCCGTTCGCCTCACTCTGGCCATCATTGGATTATGATCCGGGATATCGAGCATGCCCAACAAAGGCTGCCGGTCGGTAATCGTCAGCGTGATATGATACAGGGCAACGCCTTTCCACGTCGTGCCAGGCTCTTGCCACTGCCATTTCTCCTGCTCTTCCATCTGCTGCCTCTTCCGTTTCTATTGCTTACTTCACTCTCAGTTCATACGCCCTTCCCCTGTCAGCTTCAATCTTCAGGTCGGAATTTTGCTCGATGACGGGCTTCAGCCTTCTGATGAGCGTATAGAGCGTGTCGGTGGCATCGGGCTTCTTAGGCCAAAGCGCATCACAAATCTCAGCCTTCGTCAACGAGTGGGTGGGCGAAAGGAAGAACAGTTCCATCAGCTGGTGCTGCATGGGCGTAAGCCCTACGGCCTCTCCGTTGGCTGCAAAGAACCGCCCGTCGGCAGCAGAGTAGGTCAGTCCGCCATAGCTGTTTCCTGAACCGTTAGTTGTGAGCGGGACGGCATGAGGGGCAACCTGCTTCCGACGGTACCAGACGAACATCGCCCAGAAGCCCGTCAACACCCATAGCAGCATGGCTGGACGCTGGTCGGACAGTCTGAAGACGGTGGCCTCAGAGCAGTGGGCGTAGGCTTTGAACTGGCTTCCTCGGGCATCAACGGCCAGCGTGGCCTTGCCTCGGAGTTCCACCATCTGCAGGTAGTTGTTGAACTTACGGATGGTGTCCTGGCTGATTACGTCGCTCTGCTGCTCCTGCAACGCGAGCGCCAAAGCTCTGTCCATGTCCTCGCTAACACGTTGGCTCGTTGCACTGTAACAGCCAAAACTGGTCAGGGTAGAAGCCAGGATGAGTGCGAAAAGCACGACGACGGCATATTGCTGTTTCATAAACGCATTCTTTTTGATGGTGCAAAGTTATAAAAATCGTACAGAAAACGAGTAAAAACATGGTTTTCTGTACGACAATTAATAACTTTTAGACTTTCTTCTCAGCCTTTTGGTGGTGAGAGAAAGCTCTTCAGAGCCTCGACGTATGCTCCATTCTTGTTGTAAACAGGCTCTTTCGTTCGTCAAAGAACGCCCGTTGGTATTTGCTGACCTTCGTCAGCAACACTGCTGAAGTTCGTCGGCAAACCTGCTGACGAAGGTCAGCAAAACAGAAGAAGTATTTTTTCGACGAGAAACTTGCATGTTCCAGAAAATAATAGTACCTTTGCAATACAAGAAACAAGCATCTGATAATCCATAGGAAAAACGAATACAATGAAAGGAAAAACCATTCACTACAGCGTGCACCCGACACCCATGAAGCCGGGCGACACCGTTCAGACCTACCATGTACGCCAGGTCCAGTACTACGTCATGCACTCACGCGAGCTGCGCAGCCATATTGCGGCCAACAGCCTCGTGAGCGAGGGCATCTTCGAGATGGTGATGGACGTGTTGCAGAAGGAGATAGCCGAGCAGTTGCTCGATGGCAAAGGCGTCCATCTCGACGGCATAGGGCGCTTCAGCCTGCAGATAGGCACGGTAAAGGAAAAGGACGAGCAGGGCAAATGGCGTGCGAAAGTCTATACCAAACCATCGCAGCTGACGGCCCGCGAGCTGGTCGTCGAGGGCGTCACCTTCGTTCCCGACAAGGAGATGCTGGACCGGCTGAAGACCGATGAGCACCACTTTGTTTGTGACAAAGGTTCCTACAAGCTCGACATACCTCGCGCCAAGCTGCTCGCCACCCTCGACGACTACTGCGCCCAGCACGGTTCCTTCTCCCGCCGCAACTTCCAGACCCTCTTCGGCGTGTCGCGCTACAAGGCCGACCAGCTGCTCAACGACCTCGTCAGCGAGTCTTCCCCACAGTACTACCGCCAGAAGCACGGGTCTTCCTGGGTCTATCGAAAGAGCGGCACATAGAATGCGTGGTAACGTAATAGCTTTATTAACGCCATAACTAAGATCGTGGCAAGGTGACGATGAAGCGGCAACCGTCGTGGTATTCGGTGTCGAGGCTGATGTTTCCGCCTAAGTTGTTGATATGACGTTTGGCAAGGGGAAGGCCGAGGCCGAGTCCTTCGGTGAGGTCGTCGACCTTGGTGAAAGGTTCGAATATCAGGTCGTGGTCGGCTTCTGAGATGCCTTTGCCGGTGTCTTCGACGGTGAAGGTGACAGCGCTTTCGGTAGCACTCACGCTGATGGCTACGCGCTGACCGTCGGAATACTTGGCTGCGTTGTAGAGCAGTTCTCTCAGACTGCGCATGAGATATAGCTGGTTGGTCTTGATGCAGAGGTCTGACGGTACACTGGAGTTGAAGCTGACGTTGAGTTCGGGGTAGTTGAGCTTGACGTAGCTCATGGCTTCCTTGGCCACATCGTTGCATGAAACGTTGTCAATCTGATGGCTGTTCAGCTCGTCGTTGATGCCCAAGGCCGAGCTGTCGTATAGCATCTGCACAAGCCGGTTGAGCGTCTGTGCGTTGTGTTTCATGGTTTGCGTGATGTTCTTGGTCTCTTCGTCGCTCAGCGAGGGCTGCGTGATGTCGGCTGTGTAGTCGCGGAGCACCTGTGTGAATCCCATGACAATGTTAAGGGGAGTACGTATCTGGTGGGTGACGTTCTGGATGAAGACCGCCTTCTGCTGTACCGCCTCCTTCGCCAGTTTTGTGGCTTGTGCGAGTTCTGCATTGCGCTGTTCAGCCTGTCCGGCAGTATAGCGTATGCTGCCCATGTGGAAGTTGAGCGACTGGAGCATGGTGGCGAAGTTGTTCTGCAGCTGTCCTACGGCATCAGGTCGGTCGCTGCGCGGAATGTAGACTTCGTAGTTGCCGGCAGCGATGCTTTGGGTCTTGGTGAGCAGTTGGTTGAGCGGGGCCAGGGCGTGGGCCACGGCTTGCTTGGCGAAAACGAGTATGACGAGGAGGCCCGCGAGGAGCAGTGGTATGATGATGATGACGAGGCGGTGATAGCTGCGCAGTATGTCGCTCTCGGGGCATACGAGTGCGAGGCTCCATGGTGTTCCTGGTACAGGCTGGAAGCATACGAGGCTGGGTTTTCCATCGATGTTGAGCGAGATGGTGCCCTGTTCGCCTGATGCCATTTCCCGTCCAAGGGTGTTGAGTGCCGGTGTTTCGAAGATGGTGTGGGTGAATAGCTGGGTGGTGTCGGGGTGGATGATGTAGTGGCCGTCAGGGCCTAACATCATGAAGTACGAGTTAGGGTAGGGCTTTTCTGAGGTGATGACATGCGAAAGGTGGAGCAGCGAGATATCGGTGGAGATGATGCCGATGAGGCGACGGTGATTGTCGTATAGAGGTTTGCCGTAGGACGCTATCATGCCTTCGAGGGTGAGCTCTAACGAGTCGGTCTCGTCGTAGTAGTTTACCCAGCATGGCTCGTTGAGAGTGAGTGGTGTCTTATACCAAATCTTCTCAAAATATTCGTACTCCTCTTCGATGACGGTGATGATGCTGTCGGATGAGAGGAGAGTAGATTGTGGGGAGGCCTTATCCTTTCTAATGGAATAAGCTGAGAAATATCGGCCGATGTTAGAGAAGAAATAAGGCTCGGTGCTGATAGAGCATCCGCTAACGTGAGGGTTGAGTTTCACGATGCGATGAGTAAGGGCAAGCAGAGAGTCAGGACTTGGGTTGTCGACAGCCTCCCATGCATTGATGTTGGTGGCAGTCTCTACGGCCATGAGGTAGCGGCTGACGCGTTGCATGGTGGTATTGAGCAGGCTCTGTGCATGCTGTGTAGCCTCTTTCTTGATGTTATTTCTGGACTGGACGAACAGGATGCCCAGCGCAAGTACGAAGATAGGAATAGCCAGCAGGACAATGCCGAGGCTGAGCTTCGATGAGAGTGTGCGTGGTGCGTGCATGATTTTGAGGCTGGAATGACTGTTTGTGCTAATCATGGGCGGCCTCCTTTCCTGTTTCTTTTTCCGAGTCCTGCAGCAGGTCGTTCAGTAGGTCGGTAATGGTGTTGCCCTGTTTCAGGATGTCGTCGGCAATGGTGCCAGCCTCTTCTTTCTGTATGTCGTAGTCGGAGTGGCACAGCATGTCGACATCGTTGTTGATGGTATTGGCAGGGGCGAGCATCTGGTCGGTCATGTTGTGTAGGAACACTGTCTTCAGTCTGTTGGCCTTGCTGACCTGCTCGTAGGTAGTCCGCAGTTCCTCGCCCCGTTTCTTCAGCGTGGCTGTCAGTTGTTCCAGTTCGCCAATGTTGTTGGCAAGCGACAGCTGCATCTGCTGAAAATGGTTCTGCAGTCGTCCAATCTCGTCTTGATGTCGGCTGTCAGGTATCATTTCTGTGTAGTGGCCTTTGGCAATGTGCTGCGCCGAGGTAGTGAGCATTCTGAGTGGCAGCAGCTGTCGATGAATAATCGTCCTGCTGAGTATGAAGATCAGCAGCAAGCCGATGACGGCTATGGCAAGGACATAGTTAAGCAGTCGGTTGTAGTCGCCGAAGATATCCTCTTCGGGATAGATGATGCCAGCACTCCATCCGAGGTCTTCCAATGAGCGCCCTCTCACGACGGTACGCTTGAAGGGTTTGAAGAACACGCAATATCTGGTACCGTTCATCTTAAATATCCTGTAGTCGGTAGCACCTGCCAGCATTGCCTTTGCCGCCTCTTTGATGGCAGGGTCAATGTTTTGCCTGCTCTCAGTGAAGACTGTCTGATTTTGCAGCTTGTTGCTGTCAGGATGAACGATGAACGAGCCGTCTTCGGCCAGCAGTGTGCAGTAGGAGTTGGGCGAGGGCTTTGCTTCCAGCACAATCTTCGACAGTAAGTTGAGAGACACATCGACACCGATGATGCCTACCGGCTTTCCGTCTTTGCCAGGTATGGGCAGACTGAACGTGAAGATGGGCTCCATGTTGACGTTCATTCCCTTCAGCGGGTTGAGCCAGTCGGGCTTGCCCGTGGCCATAGGCTCGGTATACCACACCTGTTCCGTATAGGGCCTGTCGCCAAACGTCTCGCTTTGCACCGTAGCAAATCCATCGGCATTATGACTGTCGGTGTTGCGGTGAGAGTAAGCCATAAACAGCTCACGGTCTTTATAATAGTAAGGTTTAAAGGCAATGGCACAACCGTCTATATAAGGGTTAGACTCCACCAGTCGTCGGCTGTACATGTACATCTTCTCGGGCTGGTCGAGATACGGTTGCATGCTAAAGTAAATATTGCCTGTGGCCTGCTCCACACTCAAGAGGATGTTGTCGATGCGCTGCGTTGTGCCCTCTAATGTCTGCGAGGCTTTCTGTAGCGCCTCTTCTTTCACTGCCTTTCTGGAAAAGTGGAGTATAACAATCAACGAGGCCATGAGCAGGATGGCCATAGCCGATACCACCATCAGACTAAGTCGTACTGATAAGGTATTGTTGATAAATTTAGGCAGACGTAACATTTTGGCCACAAATGTAATCATTTTTTGGGAATTAGCGTACCATTTATCACGAAATTATGTTAATTCGGCAAAAGTTTCACGAATAATTTGTACCTTTGCAACCGCTTATTTATTAAGGGATAGAGAGAAAGCTAATCATTCCAATCATAAAACAACAACACAATGCAAAGAGACAACACCGTTTTCGAGTTGATTGAGAAAGAGCATCAGCGCCAGCTGAAAGGCATAGAGCTGATAGCCAGTGAGAACTTCGTAAGTGACCAGGTGATGGAGGCTATGGGCTCCTATCTCACCAACAAGTATGCCGAGGGCTATCCCGGCAAGCGCTATTATGGCGGCTGTCAGGTGGTCGACGAGGTGGAGCGGCTGGCCATTGAGCGTGTCTGCAAGCTGTTCGATGCCGAGTATGCCAACGTGCAGCCCCACTCTGGCGCACAGGCCAACGCTGCCGTGCTGCTGGCCGTACTGAAGCCCGGCGACACGTTCATGGGTATGAACCTGGATCATGGTGGCCACCTGTCGCATGGCTCTCACGTCAACACGAGCGGTATTCTGTATAACCCCATCGGCTATAACCTCAACGAGGAGACCGGTCGTGTTGACTACGACGAGATGGAGAAGCTGGCTTTAGAGCACAAGCCCAAGCTCATCATCGGTGGTGGCTCGGCCTACAGCCGTGAGTGGGACTATAAGCGCATGCGCGAGATTGCCGACAAGGTGGGTGCCCTGCTGATGATTGACATGGCTCATCCTGCCGGACTGATTGCTGCCGGGCTGCTGGACAACCCCGTGAAGTATGCCCACATTGTGACCTCGACCACCCACAAGACCCTGCGCGGTCCGCGTGGTGGTATCATCCTGATGGGTAAGGATTTTGAGAACCCTTGGGGCCTGAAGACGCCGAAGGGCGAGGTGAAGATGATGTCGGCCCTGCTCAACTCGGCCGTGTTCCCTGGTCAGCAGGGAGGGCCTCTGGAGCATGTCATCGCTGCCAAGGCTGTTGCCTTCGGCGAGGCTTTGCAGCCTGAATTCAAGCAGTGGGCACAGCAGGTGAAGAAGAATGCCGCCGTGCTGGCCGAAGAGCTCATCAAGCGTGGATTCAAGATTGTCAGCGGTGGTACCGACAACCACTCGATGCTCGTTGACCTGCGCACCAAATATCCTGACCTTACGGGTAAGGTGGCCGAGAACGCACTCGTGGCTGCCGACATCACGGCCAACAAGAACATGGTGCCCTTCGACTCACGCTCGGCCTTCCAGACCAGCGGCCTACGTCTGGGCACGCCTGCCATCACCACACGCGGTGCAAAGGAAGACCTGATGGTGCAGATTGCAGCATGGATCGAGGAGGTGCTCAACAGTCCTACCGACGAGCAGGTCATCGCCTCAGTACGCCAGCGCGTCAACGAGAAGATGAAAGAGTATCCGCTCTTCGCCTATTAATATAATAAGGTGGAGTTGCCCCTGTATATAGCATGCAGGGGCAACTCCTTTTCTTTTACCAATACCTAAGACTATGAAACTGATCAGTTGGAACGTCAACGGCCTTCGTGCCTGTGAGGGAAAGGGCTTCAGCGACATCTTCCGTCAGCTTGATGCCGATTTCTTCTGTCTGCAGGAGACGAAGATGCAACCTGGACAGCTCGACATTGCCTTCGAGGGCTATGAGAGCTATTGGAACTCGGCCGAGAAAAAGGGCTATTCGGGCACGGCTGTCTTCACCCGTCATCAGCCGCTGAACGTCAGCTACGGCATCGGCATCGAAGAGCACGACCATGAGGGCCGCGTCGTGACACTCGAGATGAACGACTTTTTCCTTGTGTGCTGCTACACCCCCAATTCGCAGGACGGTCTGAAGCGGCTCGACTATCGCATGCAGTGGGAACGTGACTTTCAGGCTTATCTGCAACGCCTCGACGCCGTGAAGCCCGTAGTGCTCTGTGGCGACTTGAACGTGGCCCATGAGGAGATTGACATCAAGAATCCTAAGACCAACCGCCACAATGCAGGCTTCACCGACGAAGAGCGTGAGCAGTTCTCGGCATTGCTGTCGAAGGGCTTCACCGATACCTTCCGCGCGCTTTATCCTGAACAGGTCACCTACTCGTGGTGGTCGTACCGTTTCCAAGCAAGACAGAAGAATGCAGGCTGGCGCATCGACTATTTCGTCGTGAGCAACCGTTTGATGGACCACGTAGCCGATGCCCGCATCCATACCGACATCCTCGGCTCAGACCATTGCCCTGTAGAGCTCGACCTGAAGTTCTGAGGTTCGCACTCTCGTACATTTGGTTAGTGATGACAAAAAAAACTTGGTAGAAATAATTAATGAGCCCACTTTAAAAAGTCAGGACATGTCGCGCACGAAGGCGCAGCCACTCCCCTCCCATCCGCTCGACCTCTGGTCGCTACCAACGGGACGCAAGAAGGGGAGGGGCAGGGGTGGGGTCTGTAATATCCTGTCTGTGAGAAAGATACTGACCCCACCCCAACCCCTCCCCTACAAGGGACTACTCTTTATACACATCTTTTAACTCCTCACCACCCCTAAATTAACATATAATGTATTGCCCATTTGCTGGATTTTTCGTACCTTTGTACGTGTTCAAAGAATTTTTG
>Ga0310695_10007810_pt1 | contig 16875 bp, 9 predicted proteins | sample RumenRJG_04DNA_FD_203882 | JGI IMG/M metagenome (GOLD analysis project Ga0310695, IMG submission 203882) | Bovine rumen microbial communities from Lethbridge, Alberta, Canada - RJG_04 (v2) (version 2) | ecosystem: Host-associated > Mammals > Digestive system > Stomach > Rumen | place: Canada...
TATTAATTTTTAATATTTTTTTTTAATTTATTCAATTGTATATTATCATATATTAGTATAATAATATTGGATAATTAATAAAATAGAATATTAAAAATATAAAAAAATATTGATAATTTTTTAATGAAAAAATGTTCCAAAAATTTTAGAAAAATTATAAAAAAATTAGATCATTTTGGAACATTTATAACTTTCAGAATTAATGAGGAAATTGAATATAAATCCATTATAGGGGGAGTATTTACTATATTTTTCACAGCTTTTGCGATTTTTTATATTTCAACAATGAGTATAAATTTCTTAGGAAGAAAAAATATTACATTCATATATTCAAAAACAATTCATCAACATCCAATTTTAAATTTATCAAAAGTCGGATTTAATTTTGCTTTCGGGGCACAATATTCAAAAACTGCAGTTCCTGCAATTAAAAATTCTCATAGGTTTTTTGACTATACTGTTAATATAATTGAAAGTCTATCTAATAATAATATTTCAGGTAAATCAAATATAATAATTACACCAATTGGAATAAGAAAATGTGAACAAAATGATTTTCCAGAATTAAATGAGCATTATCAATTAAATGGTTTACATTTTATGTATTGCCCAATATTTAATTTATCTTCAAATTTTTCAATCGAAGGATTATATACTGGTAGTTATTATAAATATGTATCAATTAAAATATCATTAACAGATTATGCTTTAAATAATATAAAAGAATTAGATGAATATTTAGAAAAAACTCCAATTGATATTGCAATATTTTATAAAGATACTGGACTTAATTATTTAGATAGATTAAATCCATTACCTCCTTATTTAAATTATTATTATAAAGGAGTTGATACTGAATTTTATAAAACTTCAGAAATATCTTTTTCAAGATTAGAATTAAGTACAGATCAACATTTATTTTTTAAAAGACCTATAAAAATTGCAAGACCTATTCATTCTTCAATTCATGATAATTTTAAATCTATCAAAAGAAGAAAGGAAGAAAAAGAAAATGGAATATGTGAATTTATTATTCATGCAAGCTCTGTTGTTTATGATTTAAAAAGATCATATGAAAAAATTCCTCAATTTGCTGCTAATATTGCTGGTTTACTTAATTTTGTTTTTTTTATTTTAATTATTATTGCAAATTATATTGAAAGAAAAGCAGTTGATCAAAAAATAATAAGGAAGATGTTAAAATTTAGAGGAAATAAAAATATTGAAGTTGATTATTTTGTTGATAAATTTAGTAAAAATTTAAAATTGGAATTTTCTAATATGATTGATAAAAAAAATAAAAAATGGAAATATCATTCAGAGCAATTGAAAACTTCAGATAAATTGTTTGATGAAAAAATTGAGAAAAATGATACTAATGCTAATATAAATAATATTATTGATAATGAATATAAAGGAGAAAATAAAATTAAAGTTATACAATTAAAAAAAAAAAACTCTTTTTTTGAAGGAATGAGTAATATTAATAGTGAAAGTGTTCCATATAAAATAGAAGAAGATAAAGAATTAGGAAAAAATATAAAAAAAAAACAAAAATCAAAAGAAAAAGTAAAAGAAAAGAATAAAAAAAAAGAATTAAAATTAGATAAATCTTTCTCAAATTCAAATAATTCTAATAGAAAAATATTAAATAAAAAAACAATTGATTTAGATATACAATATTTTAATTCAAAAGAAATGAAAAATATAAAAAATCCAGATATTCATCCTCAAAGTCCTAAATCAAAATTACAACAAGAATTAGTGGTAAAGTTAAATTTATGTCAAATTATATTAAATTTTTTCTGTTTTTGGTGTACAAAAAATTCATATAAAAAATATATCATAATGAAAAATGCAGAAAAAAAAATTCATTATTATATGGATATTTTAACATATGTTAAAACAATTCAAGAATTTGAATTATTAAAAGGAATTTTATTTAATGAAAATAATATTAAATTATTTGAATTTGCTTCAAAACCATCAATGAAAATTATGAATGAAAATTTTATATTTTACCATCCAATTTTCAAAGAATTAAATTCTTTTAAAAATATTAGGAAAGATGATATTGATCAATTATATTTAAATTATAAAGAAATTTTACAACAAGAGAATACTATTGAAAATGTGAAATTATTAAACATTATTAAAAATGATCTTAAATTTTTACAAATTTAAAATTAATATTTGGTAATTGATCATATAAAGATTTAATAAAATCTTTTTCAAGTCCTTTTTTCCATTTTCCATTACGAACATTTTTAAATGATAATTATTAAGTAATAATATTTTTTAAATATTCATATATTTTGAAAATTTTTTACAATATAAAATTTATAAATAATATCAAGATAATAGTTTAAAAATCTTATATCAAATTAATATTTAAATGTAATTTTCATACTTTTAATAAAATGAAAGATTAATAAATTTTAAATTTATTATCATTAAGTAATTCATCTTTTCAAATTCAAATGGAATATTTATTTTTTGATATTTAATAAATTATTTAATATCATTTTGTTTTAAAAAAAATAATTTAATATATATATTATAATCAATTTAATATATGAATTATATAAAATATTTGTTATCGTATTTATTTTACAAATTTCCTTATAAATAATTAAAATAATAAGTAAATTAATTAATTAAATTTTAAAAAAAGGATTTATTATTATTATATTAATATTATTCAAATAAAAAAATATTTAATAAAAACTCTAATCCTATTATATCTTTAATAAATTATCAATTAAATTTAAAATTAAATATGAAATTATAATACCTTAAACAGGTCTTTGTTATATTAAAAAAAATCAATATGATATAAATTAAAATTTGAAATTTTTTACAAAAATTATCATTATTTTAAAGATTTTTTATAATATATTTTAATAATAATTCCTTAATTTTGATAATTAAATTATTATTGATATGTTTTTTCTCCAAAGCAAAATATAATATAAAAAAATTTATTATAATTAGTATTATTGATTCTTTTAAATAAATGAATAACCACATTATTGTTCCATAAATTAAATATAAATATTAATACTTGATTTTTTAAAATTATTTTAACAATTTTAATTTAAAATAAATAAAAAAATTTCAAATAATTAACATAATATTCAATATATTTTAATGGCTTTTTTATTATTATTTTATATTCTATTTTAGAATTGATTTAATATGTTTTTAATACAATCAATAAAGTTTATAAATAATAATAATTAAAACAAAAAATATTATCATATATTTATTAAATGTATATTATGATTTATTTATAAATTTATAATGAATGAAATATTATTTTTAATAAAATATATATAGTAGTTTAAAAATTTTATTTTTAAATTTACAGTAATTTTAAAATTTATAATATGTTTTTCATAGAAAAAATAATAATAATAAAACAATAAAATTTTAGTAAAATAAAAATGGGAAATTATTTGATAGTTTTACTTTTTATATTATTCTTTCAATATTCATCATTAGAAATTATGGAATTATTCCATTTACCAGAATATCAAAAACCGAAATTTTCAGATTCAAAAATAATATATATTTATATAAATATTAAAAATTTGTCATTGTTTGAAAATGGAGTATTATCTTTACATTCAAATTTATTAAAAGATGATATTCAATTTAAATATAAATTTTCAAATTTAAAACCAAATTCAGAATCTGATTACACAGGATTAGAATTTTCAAATAAATTTTATGAATCTGAAATTGAAAATTATTTTCATTTATATTTTAAAAAAATAGAAAATAAAGATTATATTTATTTTCAAATTTCAACTTTTGATAAAATTTCTTATTTAGAATTAACATATTCAAATATTCTTATTTTTAATTTAATTCCATATTCTATTTATATAAAAGAACTTTCAATTCCAGGTTATGTACCTTATTATATAAAATATAATGCACCATGTAATTGGCTTAATTTTAGAAATTTAATAATTACCTCAGATTCAGATGATATGATATTAATTGAAGGTGATTTTATAGAAAAGTATAAAAAAAGCAAAAAAAGTAATATACAAAAATTATTAACAAAAAATAAATGTAAAAATAAAGATTTATCATTTATTATTAAATTTTTTAATAAAAAATCATTTACTTATATCAATATTCATAGTTTAACAAATCCAATTAAATTAAAAATCTTAGAAAAAAGAAGTGAGATTGAATTAATTAATTTTGAAATTACAAATCCATATAAACCAGCTTATTTTATTGGAAAATATTCATATAAAACAAAAGATATTATTTGGATTGAACCAATAATTGGAAATGTTAGGACATATTATAAAAATTCAAATCAAATAAACAATATTTTTAATGATACTTTTCATAATTTATATCCAGATGAAAATTCAGGAAGAAAAGTAAATAAAAATTATGTTAAAGTTTATTCTGATTTAGATTTATTTTCCTTTTTTTGTGAAAATTATTGTTATTTTAATTTATATATTTTACCTAGCATTAAAAGACAAGTGGGTAAATTATTTTATTATTTCCTTGTTTCAAAAGATGAAGAAAAAAATTTAGAAATACAATCATTTGATAAAAGCTTTCAAACTTTAATTAAAATAAAAAATATTAATAAGAAAAAAATAGATATTACAATTTCAAATAATGATAAAATATTAAATAATATTTTTTTAAATGAAACAAATGATATTGGATTATATAAATTCAAAGAAAAAAAAAATATAAATATAACAATAAAAAGTTTTCAAGAAGAAAGCTTAATTATAATTTATAAATTTATTAATAATTTATGTACAGTGTATACAGAACAAATTTTAAATCCAACAAAAATAAATAAAGAATGTGGAATTTTTTATCTTCCTGAAAATAAATATACATATGATAAATATGAAATAAAATTTCAAAATAAAATGACTCATCCATCTTATCAATTTGGTATTGAAAAAAAAGGTGAAATTATTCCAATGAATGGATTATTATTAGATAAAGAAGAATTAGAAAATGGAAATAAAATTGAAATTAAAAATCCATATAAACAAATTTTATCAAAAAATATAAATCCTAATTATAGATTTTATATAATTATTTATTTTTGTAAAACTATTGAGGGTGAAGAATTTAAAAATGGATTAACTTTTATATATAAACAAAATGTATATAAAAATAAATTATTAACAAGAAATAGACCAAATATTGTAAGAATAAATAAAGAATATAGATTATTACCATATTTTGAATCCAATAAAAAATTAGCTATTATTGTAGTTAAAATAGGGGAAAATATGATGGATTTAGAATTAAAAACAAATGAAGAAGTTTATAAAACATTTTTTTTAGAAAAAAAATTTAATATTTTTTATATTGATTATAATGGAATATCAACTGAAATATCATTTTCAAAAAAAAATATAAATGATTCTGTTTTTATCTATTATAATTATGTTTCAGAAAAAGATATTGAAGAATTTCAAATAAATGATAATTTTGCTGTTTCATATTCTTATGATGAAAAATCAAATATAACCACAATATATTTTAATAGTCCTTATAGTATAAAATTGCTTCGAAAGAAAAAATTATCAGTAAGATATTATATAAATGCATTTATTATGAAAAATCCAAATGAAACATTTAATATCAACAATATTAATTCTCTTAAACCAATAAAATCTCTAATTTCAAATTATTCTTTTATAAAGGTTAATTTAAGTTTAAACAGAAATTATGAATATAAAATTATACTTACAGGTAGAGCAAGAGCACTTTCAATGGAACTAAGACCTTTATTTTTATATCAAACTCTTATAATTAGAAAAAAGATAAATGAATATAATAAAAATGAGGATAAATTTTTTCAGAGAAATTTTTTTTGGATATTTATAACAATTTTTTTATGTATTCCTTTATTTATTATTATAATATTGTATATAAAAATATCAAAAAAAGAAATAAAGGTGAATATTAATCATAATTCTTATAATAATTTAACAAATATTTTTTAAATATTTAATAGAAAAAAGAATAATATTTTATTGAATTTATGTATATATTGAACTTATTTATTATTTAGTAAAAACAAATTACAAAATATTTTATAAAATAAAATTTATTATTATTATTTAATTTTTACATTAATGATTTTCAAAATATTTCTTCTAATTAATAAATATATTGCAAATTTTATTTTATCAAATATATTTTTTATTGTATATATTACTTTTTAATTTCTATTAATTACTTTTCTTTATATAATAATTTTTTTAGCATTAATTTTAATATATAAACTTTAATAATTAAACTTTATTTTTCCAATAATATATTTCTTTTTTTGATAAATTATTATTTCTATATATTTAAATTATCATTGTGTCATTTTCATAATGTTTATATTAATATAAAAAATAACTTTATTTTCCTCCTATTTATGATTAATAATTTTTACAATTACATAATTTCTTTTTTATATAAATATAATTTTTTATTTCTAAGACTAAAAGAAATTTTATAATTCTAATATATTCAAAAATTAAAAAAACTTTTTATAAACTCTTATATGAATTAATTGTAATTATAATATGAATAATAAATTAATTAATTATATTGAAAAAACTATTATTAAATTTATTTATTTATATTACAATATAAATTATTATTTATTTAGCTATATCTCCTTAATCATATATATAAATTTTATTTTATTGTTTATTAAATGAAATCAAATTATGATAAAACAATTTAAAAATTTGATAAAACAAAATTTTTTAATAATTATTATTTACAACACAAATTTCATTATATTAAAATAATTTTAAACTTAAAATAAAATTTTATTTTTGTATCCAATTTATTATTCAATATATTATTTTATAATTATCAATTCCATTTTTATTTATATATTCAATATTTTTTATTCCAATTTCAATAAACTATATGATAAATCATCAATTTTTTAATTAATGATAAAATTACAACAAATAATTATTTTTAGAAAGGATAATCATAAATAGGATTTTTTGATTTTGTTTGAATTTAAGGGACATCAAATAAATTATAAATAAAATTATTGAAAAGAATGAATATATTTTCATTTTTAATCTTTCTTCATATATAAATTAAATTTATAATTATAAAAGAGAAAAGATATTCATTAATAATAAAGATATTATTTCCTTAAGATATAGAGCAGAAAATCAGTAATTCAATATTATAAATAATATTATATTATTATCAAAGTGAATTGAAAATTGCATTTTTTATTACATTGTAATTCGATATAATTTAAATACTTATTTAGAAAATAATTTATAATAATTTTATCAATATTTTTGTAAATTATTAATTGTTAATTATTAATTTATATAATTATATGCTCTATTTTTTTTTGTATATTATATCACCAAAAAAAGTTATGGAATATTCTTACTACTTCTTATTATTTAGATGTTCATTAGTTAATTACATAATTAGTATTGAAAATGAATAGTAATTAAACATGTTTATTATAATCATTAAACACAAATCTATTTTTATATTCTTTAAATAAAATATTAATTGATATTTCAATATCATTAAATTCATACATGCAATATAATTTTTATTTAAAAAAATTAAAATTTCTCAAGAAACAAATAAAGATGGAAAAGAAAAAGAAAGTGAATTTTTGGGAAAAAAATGAATATAATATTTTGATTTAATAATGATTATTAATTATTAAATTAAAACTTTATCTTTTATCTTTAAAATATAATTTTTTTTTTAAATAATTTAAAAATAATTGATATTATTTTCATCAATAATCTCTTTAACAATTATTTTGAATTTAATAAATAATTAATAATATAAGGATTATATTCATGTTTATTTTATAAGAAAATTTTTTTTATATTAATTAATCTAAGTTAATTTATAAATGAATAATATTTTATAATTTTATATTTTATAATAGTTAATGGATTAATTATAATTTATTTAATGTCAAATAATATACAATGTAAAATTGTAATTCTAGGTGAATCAGGAGTAGGAAAAACTTGTATTATAAATAATTTTTTAGGATTAAAATTTGAGGAAGAATTTATCTCAACTTTTGCAGCAGAACAACAAAACAAAAAAATAACTGTTGATGACAAAACAGTAACAATAAATTTTTGGGATACAGCCGGACAAGAAAACTTTCGTTCTATTGCAAAATTGTTTTACAAAGGAGCCGATATTATTATTTTAGTTTATGATATAACATCAAAAAAATCTTTTGAAGAAATAAAAAATTATTGGTATGATGAAGTTATAAATAATACAAAAGATTTAAGTGGTAAAATATCATTTTTAAAATTCAATTATTAGTGCTTGCGATTTTTGCTAATAAAAGTGATTTAATTGAAAAAGAAGAAGTTGATGAAGCAAAAGTTAGAAAATATGCTAAATCAATTGATGCAGATTTTGTAAGAACTTCTGCACGTAATGGAAATGGAATTAATGAAACTATTATTAAACTTATTAAAAAATATATTAATGGAAATAAAATAAAAAAAAAAACTATACCACTTTATAAAAAGGAGAATTCAACAAAATGTTGCTAAGTTTTTAATTATTTTAACTTTTTTGATATGATATTTTTTATTATTCGGGAAATAACTTTAAAAAAGTTATATAATTGAATTTATTCATTTATATAATTTTTAAAATTATAAGATATTTTGTTTATAGTTTTGATTAGATATATTAAAAATACAAAACAAGTTGTAAATATCTTTCTTTTATATAAAATAAAAAGATTTTTCCAAATAAACTACAATATATTTTATATTATTCTAACATATTTTTATAACAAGTAAAATATTTTGACAAATTAGTATTTATTTTCAATCCAACTTTCTAATTCTTGAGTATTATTAATAACAGAATTTGGAATAATTTTTAGTATACATCTTGATACACTTAATAAATGAATAAGTTGATTAACAAAGCAAAAAGCAATATAAACACATAATAAAATAACCATTACAAAAAAAATAATTGTTAATAAGACAACTATATTTTTCTTTTCTTTTAAATATTTTATCAAAGAATCAAGACAAATTTGAGCGAAAGTATTAGAAACAGGAACAATATATTTATAAAATATTGTTTCGAATTCTTTGAAAGTATCAGAAGAAAATAAATAAATATTTCTAAATTTAACAACAGTTCCATTATTTAAAGTAAAATTAGTTCCATTCTTTAAAATTGCATCTTTATATAAATTATCAATGATTTGTTCAAGTATTTTTAGTAAACTTTCAGTATTATTTGCACTTTGAATTAAAATATCATTCATACAATCATCATAATCAGTTGTATTAATTTCAAAAATTGATTTACAAACATTTAATAAAAATTGATCATTATAATAAATATTTAATTTTTGAAATATACTTATTCCTTGAACAATTTTTTGAATTTTATTTTTATCAAATAGGCCATTATAATTTAAATCATTTTTTGTATTACATTCATTCATCATACATTTAACTTTTAAAGAAGATGCAAATGTCATTAAAATTTTTCCAAACATATAATTTTCAACATTTATTAATTTATTTGAAGAAATTACCATTGTATTTGTAATTAAATATATTGGGATTAAAAAAGCACATAATATACAAAATAATAAAAATGTTTGTAAATATGCATAATTTAAAATTTTTAAAGGAATTACTTTATTTGACTCAATTATAAAATCATTTTGATTTTCTGAAGGATTTATTAATGATTTTCTTGAATTGAAATTTTGAGTTTGTTGGTTTTTTTCTTCATTACTTTTTGTGTTTGTGTAATCTAAAAATTTTTGTGAATCTTTTTCAATATATTTTTTTAAACTTACATTAAAAACTTCAATTTTTTTTATTGTTTCTTCTATTTTTTCAATTCTAATTTTTGTTATTTTTTCAAAACCTTCTCCCATATTTTCATTTGTTAAATGTAATAAAAATGAATATATTAAACAAAATAATAACATTAAACATGCATAAATTAATAATATTATAAATAAAATTGTTCTTAATGAACTATTTGAATCTTGGAATAAATTAGGAATAATTTTTAATTTTAAATATTGATTTGGAATTACATTATCATAAGAATTTTCAATTGCTAAAAAACTTATATAATTAAGATAATTTGTTGATTTTTCATCAATTACAATTTTACTTAAATTAAAATTCTTATTCATTAATAGAGAATTAATATCACTCAATACTTGTGATAATCCTAAAGGAAAAGCATCAGTATCATTTAAATCATGATAATAATAAGAAATTTTTTCTTTATCCCAAAAAAATTTATCTTGATTTTTGCTATCTATATATCTTCCAATATTATATTCTAATAATCCAAAATATTTGGTAATATTAATATATAAATCATAATTTTTTTTCTTTAATGTTATAAAATATTCATAATTATCTTCAATATAAGAATTAAATTTATAATTTTGATTTTCTTTTAGATTATTAAATAAAGCCCTTAATGAGACTAATGATCCTATAAGATTTGTCATCCAAATTGTAGATTGAAATAATTGAATATTTATTTTGTTTGCAAAATATAGTTTATCAAAAATTTTATAAAATAAAACTAAATATATTACACCATAAATGATTGTAAAAAAAGAAATGGAAAAGACAGAAATTTTAATATATTTTAATGTATAAAAATTTGATATATTATTTAATATATTTGCTCTTATTTCTTCAATTCTATTTTTTTTAACTAAATCAGAATTATAACCTGATTGTGATGTTTGTGAAGAATTTTCATCATCCATAATTTCATCTTTTTTTTGTCCATGTACTATACTCATTTTATTAATATCTTCTTTACATAAATTTAATAATTTTTGAAATTTTTTATTTTCAGTTGATAAAAGATAAAAACTATCAATTTGAGTTAAAATATTATTTTTTTCTTTTTCATCTATTTCAAATAATGGCTTAATAGATTCAGCTTTTTCTTTTTTATATTTATTAATTTTTTGATCACAATCACCTAAAGAATCCACATCACTTCCCAAACATTTATTTTTATTATCAATACATCTTATCATATATGACATATTTTTATTACCATATGAATATCTTTCAAATGTAAAATTAAATTTATAATCTGGATGAGTAGAACTATTATTTGCATCAATAAAATCTTCTAAATCGTTAAATTTTGCTTGTTCAAATAAAAATCTATATTTATCAATTTTTCCTAAAAAATTTTTTTCAACTTCTTCTTTTTTATTATATTCAAATTTGCTTTGAGAAACTAAAAAATTATTAACATTATAAGAATTATTTTTCATTTCATAATTTTCTTTATTTATATCCATTTTATTTGAATTATTATATTCATTATTTAAAATTTGAATATCAAGATTTTGATTAGGTGTTGGAGTCTCTGAAGTTGGTTTATGATATAATATTGTTAGAATATTTCTTTTATGATTATCAAAATTTGAAACTAATGAATTTCTATCTTCATTTGGTTGAACTAATAAATCATTTTCTCCAAATTCATTATTGGGATAATTTATTTCATCTTCATCTTCATTAATATCTTCTGGTATAAGTTCAGAAGGTGTGATTGTATTTGTTTTTTCATTAGTATTTACTTTATTTGAATATTCTGAAAAATCATATATAAATTGTGGTATTTGAATTTCATATTCTAATTCTATATTTTCATTAATTTGTATATTTTCATTTTCTATATCTATATGAGATTTATTATCATTGTTATTATCAAATTCACCATAAGAAGAATTATCTATAACTGAATTAGATTTTTTTATTTTTTTTGATTTATTATTTTTTTTTCCTAGAAGAAAAATTTTATAAAAATTTACAAATTTTTTACAAATAACATAAAATGGTATATCATTATCTTGAAATAAAAGATTATTTTTTATATTTAATTCTTTCATCAATTTCATACTCATTCCTTGAATATTAAATTTCCCATCAATATAAATAATATCATCAATATTTTCTTTTGAAATTATAGCAATAAAAAAAACATTTTCATTTAATATAGGAAATAATTTTACTATTATTTTAATAATAATTATAGAATTATTTTTATCTTTTCCTAAAGTACGCAAACCTCCTTTATCAATTATAATTTTTTCTCCAATATTAAAATATTTTTCCATAAATTTTTTATGCATTTTTGAATATAATTTAGGCATTAAAATATCAATATTTAATCCTTTTAATTCATCAGAATTATATTTAAATATTTTTTCAGTTACAGAATTTACTTTTTCAATTATACCTTCTTTTCCTTTATCACCATTTGCAACTATAATTCCTGTATCTTTATTAAAAAGAATTGAATAATAATTTTTTGTTAAATTATCAGTAAATGTTTCATTTTTTCTTTTAATTTCTTCTAAATCTCTTTTTTTTAAATCATCATCATTTATTTGATCCAAGTATTCATAATATAAATAAAATAAATCATTTACTCCGCTATATATTATTAATAATTTTTCCCATATTGTTTCAATTGTTTTTTTTGTTATTCTTATATCATCTGTTAATTTAAATATTTTATTATAATCAATTTGCAGATGAGGATTTAATTGTTTATTTTCCAAAAATTTCCAAAACTGTAATGATAAGTTTATATCTTTATTCATTTCTTCAATAAATTGTTGAATTAAATCATAATATTTAAAGTATACTGTAACATTTAAATCTTCTAATGAAGTACATGGTTCATTTGGAGATTTACATTTTTCTATTAAAGCTTTTGCAATTCTTATTTTTAATCTTTCAAAAGAGAATTGTTCTTGAAATGTTAATTTCATTTCTTTTACTTTTTTATAATAATACATTGATTGACAATAATTACCAATTATTTCTAAATAATATAATGAAAGATTTATTATCATATCAGGTGAATAATAATCTCGATAAAGGAAATAATTTGTTATAATAATAATAAAATTGATTAAATATACATTATCATCTATTTTTGGTTTTGTTCTGTCACTCCATTCATTTGTAATTGGTAAATATAATTTTTCATCAGTCTTTGCTATACATTCTGGATTAGGACATTCCAATGAATGAATATCCATTATTCCTGCTAGAATTGCTTTATCTTTTGGATTTTCTTGAATATGATTTATTTTATCAATTAAATTCTTTATGTAATATAAGAAATGACTATTACTAGTTATTTTATAGAAAGGAATATCTAAAAAAATATTTTCTTCAATTTTATATTTTAAATTATGATAAAAATATAATACTATGATACTTGAAATAATATATATAACTCCTTTTTCATTATAATCAAAATTTACAAAAATTATACAAAATATACTAGTCCATAAATATAAAATATGAAATAAACCTGCTAAAGTATTTGTATTTTTATCATAATATAAATAATTATTAATATAAAATATAAAAAACAAAGAGCTTATAAGTAAATTGTATATTAAAAAAATATCTTTTGATAAATAATTTGCCTGGATTAAAAATATTGAAAAAAAAATTGAATTTAAACTAGTATATATTTCATAATTACATGAAATTCTAGCATAAAATGATGTTGATAAATACATTGAATCACAATAAAAGCATTGTAAAATAAAAATTAAAATTATTGTTAATATAAATAGTAAAATAGAAATTATGACAATTTCTAAATTATCCTTATTTTTACATGAAACTCCTTTAAAAAATGGATTTGTTTCTCCAAAACAAAAAACAGAAAAAACAAAATCCAAAATTATATTATATCCAAAATAGATAAAAGATTTAATAAAATAATTAATGATTAATTCTTTATAAGAATAAAATGAATTTTTCCCAATTGTTGAACATACTATTAGAAAATAAATCAAAAAAAAAAATATAATAGAAAAAAAAACATAATTCATTATTTTAAATTCTTTATATTTATCAATAAAAAGTTCAAATAATCTTAAAATTTTTTCACAATTAAATAACATTTTATCAAATATTGATTCATTAATATTAAAAACTCCAATTTGAGTTGCAAAAAATCCAACAATAATTTGTAAATATGATATTCCCAAAAAAATTATTGATTCAACTCTGTGTGGATTTTGATTTGTAACTAATAAATCCATTAATATATAAAATTTTTCTTTAAATGTAAAATTATCCTTATGGAATAATTCTATTTCATTAATCGACATTTGAATTTTATATATATTATTTTTTTTAGAACATAGAAATTTGATATAATTTGCAATATTAGAATTTTTTAATAAGAATTTATTGTTTTAATTAATTTTAAAAATATTGTTATTTAAATATGCTTTTAAAGAAAAGAGATATAAGTTTTAATGAGCACAAATCAAAATTAAAAAAAATTAAAGATTTTGATTCAATTTATATAAACAGTTTAGCAGTATTTTCTTGTGGAGATTTTGTAATAGTATCAAATGATAAATCAATTAGAATTTATAATTCGAATTATATTAAAATCTGTCATTTACCTAATGCCCATATAAATTGTATAAAAGATGTTGTAATAAAAACAGAAAATTCATTTATAACATGTTCATTTCAAATTATAAAAATTTGGTCTTATAATAATAATAAAACTAATAAAATGGAAATTACTTTAATTGGAGAAATTAAAAATGCACATTTTGCTTGTATTGAAAAAATAATTTTTTCCCAAGAAAGAATTTATTCATGTGGAAATGACAAAAGATTAAAAATATGGAATGAAACTAAAAAAAATAAATATCAATGTATTACAATTTTACAACATGAAGAAAATATTAATTCATTAATTCAATTAAATGATAAAAATTTATTAATTTCTTCTGGAGATTATGGAACTTTTTTTTGGAATTCATATAATTATTCAAAAATTTGTTGTTTTGAAAATGCACCATGCTTTTATAATCATTCTTTAAAAAGATTTGATGAAGATAGAATTATTGTTGGAGGAGAAAATAAAATTGTTATTATTAGTTTAAAAGAAAAAAAAATTATTAAAGAAATTGAAAATGAATGGGAAAGTTTTGGAATATTACCTTTAAAGAAATATAATGTTTTTTTAACTTGTGGTTTTAGAAATATAGTTATTTTTAGTAGTGATGATTATAATATTTTACAAATTGAAGAAAATGCTCATAATGATATTATAACTAATTTAGAAGAATTATCTGAATCTATTATTTCTCATTCAGAAGATAAAAGTGTTAAAATTTGGAAATATGTAAATTAAAAAACAATTCTATTAACTTTTTCTTCTAAAATCAGAATATTGTATTTTTATGTTAAATAATAATTATTAATATGTATTAATATTAATTTTAAATTATTATTTTTAAAAATAATAATAAATAATTAAAAAAGTATATTAATTATAATTAGAGATAAAAAATGATTGTTTTAATTAACATCATTGGTTTAAATCTTTTGATGAAATAAATATTAACTAAAAAAATTAATCTTTATTTTCTTAAATTCTTTAATAAAAATATACTTTAACAAAAATTTATCATAAAAAAGAAAAAATCAAAAGAATATTACACAAAAATTTCTAAAAAATTTTTATGATGTAAATTTTTTCATTAAAGAAATAAATTTTTAAACCTCAAAAAAATCTTAATCAATTATATAAAATAATGTTAAATTAATAAAAAACAAGAAAAAAACACATAAAAAAAATATAATTATTATTTACATCATTTTCAGTTTTAAAAAAAATAAATTTTTAAAATATCTATATCTATATAAAACTATAATATTGAAAAATATTTATAAATCAAAAAATGGAAAACGTCCAAAAAAAAAGAATATTAATAAACAAGATCTATGGATGGAAGAAGCAATACATGCTCATACATATTTAATATACCTTAGAAAAGTATTTTTCAATTCAAAAACTGAAAAAAAATTTTTATATTAGGAAATTCATCAAATGATATGGATTGTGTAATTACATCATATTTAGTATCAATAAGTGAAAATTTAAAAAAACACGTAATTGTAATTGATGATGCAAATCATATGTTATTAAATTCTAATGCAAATGTTGTTTATTTCCCAGTTTTAAATACGAAAAGAGGAACTTTTAAATTTAGATTAAATCAACAATTTGTTTTTGATAAATTCCATTTAAATTCAGAAGACTTTTTTTATATTGATGCTCCATATATTACTGAAGAAGGAATTAAAAAACAAGGTAATGTTTCTGTTATTTTAGTTGATCATTCTGCTTTGGATTTATCACAAAAATATTTGACTCCTTATGTTACTGAAATTTATGATTGTTAAAGAATTAGAATTTCCAAATTTAAAAAATAGATTTATTATTTATCCAATTGTTTCTTGTTCTACTTTAGTACTTTTAGGCTTGTTTTTAGAATATTATCCAAGTACTATGCTTCCTTCTTTATTTGCTGTTACTGCTATTTTGTTAGATACTCATAATTTCAAAAAGGAATTTTATAATAATAAATGGACTGATTTAGATAAGACCGTTTATAATATTATTATGGGACATGCTCAAACTAAACTTCATCCTAATAAATATTATAAAGAAGTAAATGGTGAGAAAAAAAAATTTAGAAAAAAATTTAGCTCTCAAGGAATTCATCCTTTATTTGAAAAAGATAAAAAGACTTTTATTTGGGGCAAAAATATTTGCAAATAGACTTCTATTCCAATTTCTTTTAATAAAGTAAGAAAAAAATTTGGAATTGAAGAAATATATAAATATTTTGAATTATATAAAGATAAAAGAAAATATTATATTACTAGTTCATTTGTTGAAAATGGAAATAAGGTTTTTAATATTTAAGCTTATGATCTTTTTGAAGGAGTTGATAAAGTT
>Ga0310695_10007811_pt1 | contig 16871 bp, 14 predicted proteins | sample RumenRJG_04DNA_FD_203882 | JGI IMG/M metagenome (GOLD analysis project Ga0310695, IMG submission 203882) | Bovine rumen microbial communities from Lethbridge, Alberta, Canada - RJG_04 (v2) (version 2) | ecosystem: Host-associated > Mammals > Digestive system > Stomach > Rumen | place: Canada...
CCAGTTTGCTGCGTCCGTATTCGGTATTCGGCTGTGGTGTGTCGTCCTCACGAATCTCATCATAGGGCAACTTCTCCTTGATGGCGCCGAACACACTGAGACTGCTCACGAACACGAAACGTTTCAAGGGCATCTTTACCTCGAGCAGCGCCTCCACCAGATTCTTTGTGCCTTCTGTGTTGATGCGATGGAAGTCGGCCTTGTTCAGACACTTCGTCACACCAGCCGCATGCACCACATAGTCGAACTGCTGATCGCGCAACTGTTCCACCAGTTGGGTCTTCGACGAGAGGTTGAGTTCGATGAAGTGGATGCGCTCATCCTGCAGGAACGCCCGAGAGCTGCTCTTGCGTACGGCAGCCCAAGTCTCGAACCCTCGTTTGAGGGCCTCCTCTACGATAAATGAGCCGATAAAACCGCTTGCACCAGTAATTAAAATCTTCATTTTGTTAAATTTTGGGTGCAAAGGTACGCATTTTTCCGGAAAAATTCGTATCTTTGCCAAAAACTTAAAAGAATCAAGTCTATGGGAAAGAAGAAAGGTGGAAAACGTCTGGGAAAGAAGCAGGTCACCGAACTGCTGCAGAATCTCTTCCAGCATCATCCGAACGAGACGTTCTCGTTCAAGCAGATTTTCAAAGCACTTAAGTTTGATACCCATCCATTGAAGATGCTCGCCATCGATACGATGGAAGAGATGGCATGGGATGACTTCCTCTCGAAGGTGAGCGACACGTCCTACCGTCTGAATCTGAAAACACAGGTTCAGGAGGGTGTGTTCCGTCGTAAGTCGAATGGCCGTAACTCGTTCCTGCCCGACGATGGTGGTACACCTGTGTTCGTGGCAGAGCGTAACTCAATGTCGGCGATGGACGGGGACCGTGTGAAGGTGTCGTATATGGCCCGTCGTGACAAGCATATCAAGGAGGCGATGGTGATCGAGATTGTGAAGCGTGCCCACGACCAGATTGTTGGTCGTCTGCGGGTGGAGAAGGATATGGCCTTCCTGGTGCCGCAGGACTCAACCTTCGTGCATGACATCATCATCCCCAAGCGCAAACTGAAAGGTGGTAAGACGGATGACAAGGCTGTGGTGAAGGTGGTGCAGTGGCCTGACAACGAGCATAAGAACATCATCGGGTCGGTGGTGGATATCCTCGGTAAGACGGGTGAGAACAATGCCGAGATGCATGCCATCCTCGCCCAATATAACCTGCCGTATAAGTATCCGAAGAATGTGGAAGAGGCCGCCGAGAAGATCGATCCGGGTATCACGCCAGAGGAGATTGCCCGTCGTGAGGATATGCGCGATGTGTTTACCTGTACCATCGACCCCAAGGATGCCAAGGATTTCGACGATGCCCTCTCGATCCAGAAATTGGAGAGTGGTCTGTGGGAGGTTGGTGTGCATATCGCTGATGTCTCGCACTATGTGAAGGAGGGCTCCGTGATCGACAAGGAGGCTTATAATCGTGCCACGAGTATCTATCTCGTGGATCGTACCATCCCGATGCTGCCAGAACGCCTCTGTAACTTCATCTGCTCCCTCCGTCCTGATGAGGAGAAACTCTGTTATAGTGTGATCTTCCAACTCGACGATGAGGCGAACATCAAGAAGTGGCACCTGGCCCATACGGTGATCAAGAGTAATCGTCGTTATGCCTATGAGGAAGTGCAGCAGATCCTGGAAGATAACGGTGTGAAGGACGGCACAGGTGAGCCTGCGCCCCCTGCTACGAAGAAGCATCCCTATAAGGGTGAGAATGCGGAGATGCTCATCAAACTCGATGCCCTTGCCAAGAAACTGCGTGCTGCCCGTTTCAAGAACGGTAGCGTGAAATTCGACCGTGAGGAACTGCATTTCGATATCGACGAGACGGGTAAGCCCATACGTGCCTATTTCAAGACCTCGAAGGATGCTAACAAACTCATCGAGGAGTTCATGCTGTTGGCCAACAAGACCGTCGCAGAGTCGATTGGACGTGTGAAGAAGGGACAGAAGGCGAAGACATTGCCTTACCGTATCCACGACCAACCCGATCCTGCGAAACTCGAGAACCTGCGCCAGTTTGTGTCGAAGTTTGGTTATAAGGTGAAGACCAGTGGCACGAAGGGCGCCATCACCAAGTCGCTGAATGCCCTGATGGCAGACGCCGAGGGTACGCGTGAACAGAACGCCATCGAGACGGTGGCCCTGCGTGCGATGATGAAGGCGAAATATAGTGTGCATAACATCGGACACTATGGTCTGGCGTTCGACTATTATACCCACTTCACTTCACCTATCCGTCGTTATCCTGATACGATGGTGCACCGTCTGCTGACGAAATATCAGGCTGGTGGTCGCTCTGCCAATAAGGAGAAGTATGAGGAGTACTGCGAGCACTGCTCAGATATGGAACAGGTCTCTCAGAATGCCGAGCGCGACTCGATCAAATATAAGATGGTGGAGTTTATGGCAGACAAGATCGGCAACACCTACGATGCCCATATCTCCGGTCTCACCTCCTATGGTATCTATGCCCAGATCGACGAGACCCACTGTGAGGGAATGATCCCCATCCGTGACTTGGGTGACGACTACTACGACTTCGACGAGAAGAACTTCATGATCGTGGGTCGCCGTCATCACACGAAGTACCAGTTGGGTGATCCCATCCGCATTCAGGTGGCCCGCGCCAACCTCGAGCGCAAACAACTTGACTTCACCTTGGCTGATGATTAACAGCAAAAAGAAAAGAGCGACGGTAGAAAATGCCGTCGCTCTCTTTAGTAGTCACCCTGACCTTCTTGGAAAATCCTTGCTGTTTCCTGCTCAGTCTGATACCTTTCCATCTCCTCCTCCCATGTTCCAATCGGCTCGTCATAGTAGCTATCATACTTTTCTGCAAACAAGTAATAATAGGATGTGCCAAAGTACTGACTGGAAAGATACTCCATCCTTTGGTCCCACCATGCGTATTGAGGGAATCCTAAGGCTCGCCACAGATCGCTACAGCGTCGTAGCAGCAATTCGTACTCCGTTTCCGAAATGACATCCCTGATACGCACCCGGTTGTTGTCAAACCAGACATAGCGCCAATCATCATAGTCTTTTCCTTCGATGAGACAGGCTGTGAATATCCAGACTTTCCTCGCCCAAACGAAATGGCCTGTCTCTGCACAGAGATCGCCGATTCGCATACCCTTTTGGTACTTCCGCTTACAACATTCCGCACAACGGATGGGATGAATCTCGCGATTGACCAAGTCTTTCAGTAGACGGGCTTCAAGATGAGTCACAACACCATTGGGCATGCATTGGCATACCCGATAGGGAATTCTTCTTCTCATAATCTGTATAACTTTAATGTAACAATATAAAAGATCACCTCCTCACCAGCCTTCTGGGCTGATGTTTACAGGTCTTCCGACCCCGTTGTTACATTAAACTCGGCTGCAAAAGTAAGCATAATAAATGATAACTCCAATACTTTTAGCCGAATTTACTTAAAAATGCCCGAATTATTTGGCTAATTCGAGAAAAATGACGTAATTTGCGCTTTGAAGTATGAAGTACAAGGATCTGTTTATCGATTTCGACGATACGCTCTACGACACCTATGGCAATTCTGTCATTGCCCTGCAGGAAACGTATGAGGCTTACGGACTGGCAAGATATTTTGCCAATCCGCAGATATTCTATGATGCCTACTGGCAGACGAACATCAATCTGTGGACACAATACTCCAAAGGTGAAATCACCCGAGACTATCTGATTGTAGAGCGCTTCCGCAGACCGTTAAGCGTGGGAGAAGGTTTGAACGTGACTGAAGCCTATTGCCTGGAGATGAGTGACCGATTCCTGGAGTTCTGCTCATCGAAGCCAGGTGTGGTGGATGGCGCCCATGAGTTGATGGACTACCTGAGCAGCAAGGGGTACAGAATGCATATGTGCAGCAACGGTTTCCACGAGGTGCAATATAAGAAGTTGGCTGCCTGCGGTCTGAGAGATTTTTTCGATACGATTATCCTCAGCGAAGATGCTGGTGTCAACAAACCCTCACCCCAGTTCTTTGACTATGCCCTTCAACAGTCTGGTGCCCAACGTGACACCACCCTGATGATTGGTGACAATCTGCAAACGGATATCATGGGGGCAATGGCCTCGGGTCTCGATGCTCTCTTCTTCAACCGCTACCCAGAACACGAAAAGACCACAGCCCCCACCTTCGTCGTCACCAGCCTCCGAGACATCATGAAGATCTTGTAAGCTAATACAAAAGTACAAAAAAAACGTGAAAGCAGTGTGTTATTTGTAGAAAATGTATATCTTTGCAGCCGATAAACTGTAACCATTAGGAAATGATCAGATATACGAAACGGGAAGAGATATGGAATGCGGCGTCGCACGGCGGCGGGATTCTGATGGGAGTGGTGTTCGGCATCATCTTCCTCATCTGGTGTTTCCAAAGCGATAACAACTGGGCACGGTGGGGTGTGATCCTCTATCTCTTCGGCATGTTGGGCTCGTATGCGGCCTCGACGCTCTACCACTCGATGAAGCACCACTCGAAATGGAAGGAGCGCCTGCGCAGGTGGGATCATGCAGCGATCTACTGGCATATTGCAGGTAGTTACTCGCCACTGACACTGGTGGCACTGCGTGAACAGGGTTACTGGGGCTGGAGTCTCTTTATCTTTGTCTGGGCCTGTGCGGTAGCCGGAACCATCGTGAGTTTCATTCGTCTGAAGGAACATTCGAATGTGGAGACGTTCTGTTTCATCGGTATGGGTCTGAGTGTGCTCGTGGCCTTCAAACCGCTGTTGGATTCCGTGTCGGCAGCAGCCGTCAGTTGGATCATCGCAGAAGGAGTATGTTATATCACAGGAGCCGTGTTCTATAGTCTGAACAAGACAAAGTATATGCACTCAGTGTTTCATTTCTTTGTGTTGGCTGGTTCCGTTTGTCATATCATCGCTGTTTGGGATGTGTTGATGGAGTACTTGTAAATAATCGTATCTTTGAGCTTCAATTGAAGCTCGAAGATAGGCTGCACTTCGAAAAAATCCAAATAAATTTGGTTTTTTGCTCAGTTTGCACTATCTTTGCAGCCAAATTTGCAAATTTAATCTGATTATGGCTTATACACGACTGACTGCCGCAGAGGCTGCGGCGCTGATTAAGAATGGCGATCACATCGCCATGAGTGGTTTCACACCTGCTGGTGTGGCCAAGGCAACCACTAAGGAACTGGCTAAACTCGCTGTTGCTGAGCATGAGGCTGGTCGCGAGTTTAAGGTGGCAATCTTCACGGGTGCTTCTACAGGACAGAGCACTGACGGTGACCTGGCTAATGCAAAGGCTATCCTCTATCGTGCCCCTTACACCACGAATCCCGATTTCCGTAAGCATGTGAATATGGGTGAGATTCCCTACAACGACCTGCATCTGAGTCATATGGCTCAGGAGCTGCGCTATGGCTTCTACGGTCCGTTGGACTGGGCCATCCTTGAGGTGTGTGACATCGAAGAGGTGGGTAACGACTACCGTGTTTATCTGACTGCTGCTGGTGGTATCTCTCCGACTGCTGCCCGTCTGGCCAAGCATGTGATTCTGGAGTTGAACAGTTTCCATAACCCCAATGCTAAGTTCATCCACGATGTGTATGAGCCTCTGGATCCTCCTTACCGTAAGGCTATCCCCATCGAGCATGTAGGCGATCGAATCGGTGTGCCTTATGTCAGCATCCCCAAAGAGAAGGTGGTGGGTGTCGTGGAGTGTAATATTCCCGATGAGGCCCGTGCCTTCAAGGACAGTGACCCTGTAACAGATAAGATCGGATACCTGACGGCAGAGTTCCTCGTAGAGGAGATGCACAAGGGACGTATCCCCAAGGAGTTCCTGCCGCTGCAGAGTGGCGTGGGTTCAACAGCCAATGCCATCCTCGGCGCCCTGGGTCAGGACAAGCACGTGCCCGACTTCAACATCTATACCGAAGTGCTGCAGGACAGCGTGGTGGCTATGATGCTGAATGGTCGTGTGAAGGATGCTTCGGCTTGTTCACTGACTGTTTCTAATGAGTGCCTGATGCAGGTGTATGACAACATGGACTACTTCAAGGATCACCTGACACTGCGTCAGAGTGAGATCTCGAACTCGCCTGAGATCATCCGCCGGTTAGGTGTGATCGCCATCAATACCGCTATCGAGGCCGACCTCTATGGCAATGTGAACTCTACCCATATCAGCGGTGTGAAGATGATGAACGGTATCGGTGGATCGGGTGACTTCATCCGCAACGCGTACCTTTCTATATTTACATGTCCTTCTGTGGCTAAGGGGGGTGTGATTTCTTCGATCGTGCCGTTCGTGAGCCATCAGGATAGTTCTGAGCACGATGTGAACATCATCGTGACGGAGCAGGGTATCGCCGACCTGCGTGGTAAGGGTCCCATCCAGCGTGCAGAGACGATCATCGAGAACTGTGCACATCCTGACTACAAGCAGTTGCTGTGGGATTACCTGAAGATCGCCAAGATGGGTCAGACCCGTCATAACCTGCCTGCTGCGTTCGCTATGCACGATACGTTGGCTCGCAAGGGCGATATGAAACTGACAGATTTCTCTGAATATGTGAAATAAGAAAGAATCCCGCTGACATTTCAGCGGGATTTCTTTTTATGATCTGTTGTAGAGTCTGGCTACGAGTGCGCCACTGATGTTGTGCCAGACACTGAAGATGGCACCAGGGATGGTGGCCATCGGGAAGGCGGCGAAGTGGAGTGTAGCGAGGCTTGATGCCAAACCGGAGTTCTGCATACCCACCTCGATAGAGATGGCTACACGCTTGGGGTAATGCAGACCGAGCAGCCGACCGATGCTAAAGCCTATAGCCAGACCACATATGTTGTGGAGCATCACCACAAGGATGATGAGCAGGCCGCCTGTGAGCAGACGAGGGGCTGAATGTGCCACAATCAGGGCCACAACGACAGCAATCATCAGGGTTGAGAAAGCTGGCAGATAGGCCACCACCCGCTGTGTGAATGTGGGTAGGAGTTTCTGGATGATGAGACCTGCTACAATCGGCGCAATCACGACATAGAGGATGGATTGCAACATACCGATGGTATCGACATCGACAAAAGTGCCAGCCATCAACCATGTGAGCAGGGGTGTCATCAATGGTGCCAGGAGGGTAGAGACGGCTGTCATACCCACTGAGAGGGCGAGGTCGCCTTTCGCCAGATAGGTGATGACGTTGGAGGCTGTGCCACCAGGACAACAACCTACTAAGATCACACCTAGGGCAAGATCAGGGGGTAGGGCAAAGGCTTTTGTCAGGGCCCAAGCCAAGAAAGGCATCACCGTGAATTGCGCCAGACAACCAATCAACACATCTTTCGGACGACTGAACACGATGCGGAAATCCTTTGGGTTGAGGGTCAGACCCATGCCGAACATGATGAGGCCGAGCAGTGGGTTGATGATCCACATATCAACAGAAGCCAAGGGCTCTGGTATCAGTAAGGCTCCTATTGCAGTGAGTAAGACCAGCACCCCCATCCAACGGGCGATAAAGTCGCATATTCGTTTCATTTTTCAGTTTTTGGCTGCAAAGTTACATTATTTTATGGAAAATGTGTACCTTTGCGGGCGAAAAGTAAAAAGGTAAAAGGGTAAAAAAGTAAAAAGGTAAAAAAGTAAAATGGAATCAAAACTGGTTATTTACAATACGTTGACGCGTCAGAAAGAGCGTTTTGAACCCCTTCACGCACCCAATGTGGGTATGTATGTCTGTGGACCTACCGTCTATGGTGATCCCCATTTGGGACATGCCCGTCCTGCTATCACCTTCGACCTTGTGTTCCGTTACCTGAAACACTTAGGTTATAAAGTAAGGTACGTGCGTAACATCACGGATGTAGGTCATCTGGAGCATGATGCGGACGAGGGTGAGGACAAGATTGCCAAGAAAGCCCGACTGGAGCAGTTGGAGCCGATGGAGATTGCTCAGTATTACACCAACCGCTACCATCAGGCGATGGATGCGCTGGGTGTGCTGCGTCCTTCCATCGAGCCCCATGCGACGGGTCATATCATCGAACAGCAGCAGTTGGTACAACAGATCCTCGATAACGGCTTTGCCTACGAGAGCAACGGCTCGATCTACTTTGATATCGAGGCCTACAATAAAAAATATCAGTATGGAATCCTCTCTGGTCGTTCACTGGAGAATATTAAGGATGCCAGTCGCGATAACCTTGATGGCGTAGGCGAGAAGCATAATCAGGCTGACTTCGCCCTGTGGAAGAAGGCACAGCCCGAACATATCATGCGTTGGCCCTCGCCTTGGAGCGACGGTTTCCCCGGCTGGCATTGTGAGTGTACGGCGATGGGCAGAAAGTATCTCGGTGAGGAGTTTGATATCCATGGCGGTGGTATGGATCTGGTGTTCCCCCACCATGAGTGTGAGATAGCCCAGGCCCAGGCTTCGATGGGGCATCCCGCTGTGAAGTACTGGATGCATAACAACATGATCACCATCAACGGACAGAAGATGGGTAAGTCGTTGGGTAACTTCATCACGCTGGAACAGTTCTTCACCGGCAGCCACGAGAAGCTGGAGAAGGCTTATTCGCCCATGACCATCCGCTTCTTTATCCTCTCTGCCCACTATCGTGGTACGGTGGACTTCTCTAACGAGGCGCTGCAGGCTGCAGAGAAGGGACTGGAGAAACTGATGAACGGTATCGCTGACCTGGCTCGTGTACAGGTGTCAGACAAGTGCGATGCTGAGACGGAGAAGGTGGTGAAGAGTCTGCGTCAGAAGTGCTATGATGCGATGAACGACGACTTCGCAACCCCACAGGTGATCAGCTATCTGTTTGAGGCTTGTACGGTGGTGAACAAGCTCACCGACCATCAGGCAACTATCTGTGCCGACTGCCTGAAGGAGCTGACAGAGGTGATGGAGCTCTTTGCCTTCGACATCCTCGGATTGAAGGCTGAGAAGAGTGGTTCTAACGACAGCCGTGAGGAAGCCTTTGGTAAGGTAGTGGATATGGTACTCGAACTGCGTGCCAAGGCGCGTGCAGAGAAAGACTGGGCTACCTGTGATAAGATCCGCGATGAACTGAAGGAGGCCGGTTTCGAGGTGAAGGATACGAAAGACGGTGTGACCTGGAAATTGAATAAGTAAAGGTAAAAAAGGTAAAAAAGTAAAAAGGTAAAAAGGTAAAAAAGGGGCGTATCAGTTGTGATACGCCTTTTTTGTCATCTCGATGGCGAGGGTCTCGTCACGGAAGTCCTCGAATGAGAGATAGTCGAGTCCCTGATGGGGCCGGTCTGTGCCCCAGGAGTTCTTCATGATGAAATATTTCTGTCCCTGGTCGTCATGGGCGATGCCGACAATGGCCATGGCGTGGCGTTCACTCTCCCAGCAGACCCCATGATGCCGGCGCACCGCACGTTCGGTCTTTGCCAACAGCGAATCCATGGGGATGTTATAGAAGCGGTCGTGCATCCAGTTGTCAGGCAGGTCGATCTCCACCTCCTGACCATAGGGAGCGTCGTCGTTACTTGTCAGGGCGATATACTCGTCAGGGGCACAGACGCTGCGGGCAAACTCCTGTGGGGTGTAGGTGGCGCCGAGCATGAACACCCAGCGTGGGGCGGGCGTCTCCACCTTCCGCATCGCATCATAGCCCACGATACCGTATTTCTGGATGAGGTTGATAAGCGTCTTGCCCATCCCCCGTTTGCTTTCCGGTGCCTGAGGCTCCTGCTCCATCTTCTTTTCGATATAATAAGGTGAGAGGTTCACGGAGTCACCCCAACTGAGATGCTCCGTCTCGATGGCGGCCAGCATGGCATAGATCCAGCAGGTCTGACTCTCCCCTTGGTTTTTGATAGGCGTCATTCGGTTCAGTACTTCGTTGGTGAAATGCTGTGGCTCCCGATGTGAACAACTGGTGCAAAACAGGACGGCTATTAAAAGATATAAAAATCTCATCATCGCGTGCAAAGATAAGAAGATTTTTTTGTAAATTTGCACCCGTAATGGAAAAAAACATTAAAGCATATGAGATCATGGCCCCTGTGGGCTCGCCAGAGTCGTTGGCTGCAGCTATTCAGGCTGGTGCTGACAGTATCTATTTCGGTATCGAGAAGCTGAATATGCGTGCGCACTCTGCCTCAACATTTACCATCGACGACCTAAAGGAGATGGCACGTACATGTAATGAGCATGGCATCAAGAGCTATCTGACAGTGAATACGATCATCTATGGCGAGGACATTCCCTTGATGCATGAGATTATCGATGCTGCCAAGGAAGCTGGCATATCGGCCGTCATCGCTTCAGATGTGGCGGTGATGACCTATTGTAATAAGGTGGGACAGGAGGTTCATCTCTCCACTCAGCTGAACATCTCAAACATCGAGGCCTTGAGATTCTATGCCCAGTTCGCCGATGTGGTGGTACTGGCGCGTGAGTTGAATATGGATCAGGTGGCAGAGATCTACCGTCAGGTGGAGGCAGCGCATATCTGTGGCCCGTCGGGCGAACAGATCCGCATCGAGATGTTCTGTCACGGTGCCCTCTGCATGGCTATCAGCGGCAAGTGCTATATGAGTCTGCATGCCGCTAATCGCAGTGCCAATCGGGGCGAGTGCATCCAGATCTGTCGGCGGAGTTATACGGCGACGGACAACGAGACGGGTTATCAGCTCGACATCGATAATAAATATATCATGAGTCCGAAGGACCTGAAGACTGTCCGTTTCATCGATAAGATGATGAACGCGGGTGTGCGTGTGTTTAAGATCGAGGGTCGTGCCCGTGGTCCGGAGTATGTCTATACGGTGGTGAAGTGTTATAAGGAAGCCATTCAGGCGGTGCTTGACGGTACGTTCACGGACGAGAAGAAGGATCAGTGGGATGAGCGTCTCGCCACCGTCTTCAACCGAGGCTTCTGGGACGGTTATTATCAGGGGCAGACCATGGGCGAGTGGAACAAGAACTACGGTTCGAATGCCACCGAGCGTAAGGTGTATATCGGCAAAGGGGTGAAATACTTCTCCAGGCTGGGTGTGGCGGAGTTCACCGTTGAGGCCAATACTTTCAAGGTGGGCGACAAGATGCTGATTACAGGTCCTACAACGGGTGTCATGTATGTGACGGCTGATGAGATACATGGCGACAACGGTCCGGTAGAGGTGGCACAGCAGGGCACACGTGTCTCTATCGCAGTTTCAGGCAAGGTGCGCCCTTCTGATAAATTATTTAAATTAGAAAAAGTAGAAGAGAAATGACGATTAACGAGATTCAAGATGAGATTATCGAGGAGTTCTCCGGACTGGATGACTGGATGGATAAGTACCAGTTGCTCATAGACCTGGGAAACGAGCTGACGCCCCTCGATGAGAAATATAAGACGGAGAGCAACCTGATTGACGGCTGTCAGAGCCGTGTGTGGTTACAGGCAGATTTGGTAGATGGCTCTTCGACAGGCTCAGAGACCGTGAAAGTGATCCACTTCTCAGCAGAGAGCGACGCCCTGATCGTGAAGGGGATTGTGAGTCTGTTGATCCGTGTGCTCTCTGACCACACGCCACAGGAGATTCTTGATGCCGACCTCTATTTCATTGAGGAGATTGGTTTGAAAGAACATCTCTCGCCAACCCGTTCAAACGGACTGGTGGCTATGGTGAAACAGATACGCGCCTATGCGTTGGCATTCAGTACGAAACAATGAAAATGACAATTATTAACTAAGAACTTTTATATAATATATGATCCAGACAGTAGTAAAGAGAGACGGCCGCATTGTAGGTTTCAATGAGCAGAAGATTATGGCAGCCATCCGTAAGGCTATGCTTCACACCGACAAGGGTGAGGATGAGCGCCTGTTGTACCAAATCACTGACCATATTGCCCAGTGTGGCGACAGTCAGATGACGGTGGAACAGATACAGGATGCCGTGGAGGTAGAACTGATGAAGTCGAGCCGTAAGGATGTGGCTCAGAAGTACATCGCCTATCGTAATCAACGTAGTATCGCCCGTAAGGCCAAGACACGTGACGTGTTTTTGGATATCGTGAACATCAAGAACAACGACGTGACACGTGAGAATGCGAACATGAATGCCGACACCCCGGCAGGTATGATGATGAAGTTCGCCTCAGAGACCACGAAGCCCTTTGTTGATGACTACCTGCTCTCTGAGGAGAGCCGTGATGCCGTAGCGCACAACTATCTCCATATCCACGATAAGGATTATTATCCTACTAAGTCGCTCACCTGTGTGCAGCACCCGCTGGATAACATCCTGACTTGTGGTTTTATCGCGGGTCATGGTGCCTCGCGCCCTGCCAAGCGCATTGAGACGGCCTCTGTACTGGCTTGTATCTCCATGGAGTGTACACAGAATGAGATGCACGGTGGACAGGCTATCCCTGCCTTCGACTTCTATCTGGCTCCTTATGTACGACTGAGTTATATTGAGGAACTGAAGGCCCTTGAGGATCTGACTGGCGAGGACTATAAGGATCTTTATGAGGAGCCGTTGATGGATTATATCAAGAAACCGCTCGACGGTCTGACGGGTAAGGAGCGTGTTCAGCAGCATGCCATCAACAAGACGGTGGGCCGTGTCCATCAGTCGATGGAGGCCTTCATCCACAATATGAACACCATCCACTCCCGTGGTGGTAATCAGGTGGTGTTCTCTTCCATCAACTATGGTACTGACACCAGTGCTGAGGGCCGTTGCATTATGCGTGAGATCCTGCTCTCTACCTATGAGGGTGTGGGCAACGGTGAGACCGCCATCTTTCCCATTCAGATCTGGAAGAAGAAGCGTGGCGTGAACTATCTGCCTGAGGATCGTAACTTCGACCTCTATCAATTGGCTTGTAAGGTGACGGCGCGTCGTTTCTTCCCCAACTTCCTGAACCTGGATGCCTCTTATAATCAGGATAGTGAGTGGCGTGCTGACGATCCGAAGCGCTATATCCATGAGGTGGCCACGATGGGTTGTCGTACCCGTGTGTTTGAGAATCGTTTCGGACCTAAGACCAGTATCGGTCGTGGTAACCTGTCGTTCTCTACCATTAACATCGTGAAACTGGCCCTCGAGTGTCGTGAGGAACAGGATCAGCAGAAACGTATCGATATGTTCTTTGCCAAACTCGACCACATGCTTGAACTGACTGCCAAGCAACTCGATGACCGTTTCCAGTTCCAGAAGACTGCCTTTGCCAAGCAGTTCCCCCTGCTGATGAAGAGTCTGTGGATCGGTGCCGACAAACTCGGTCCCAACGATACGATAGAGAGTGTGATCAATCAGGGTACACTGGGTATCGGTTTCATTGGATTGGCAGAGTGCTTGGTAGCGCTTACGGGTAAGCATCATGGTGAGAGCGAAGAGAGTCAGGCGCTTGGTCTGAAGATCGTGGGTTATATGCGTCAGCGTATCAACGACTTCTGCGAGCAGTATCATCATAACTACTCTGTACTGGCTACGCCGGCTGAGGGCCTGAGTGGTAAGTTCACGAAGAAAGACCGTAAGCAGTTTGGTGTAATCCCAGGGGTTACCGATCGCGACTACTATACCAACTCCAACCATGTGCCTGTGTATTACAAATGTTCTGCCCGTCATAAGGCAGAGGTAGAGGCACCTTATCATGAGATGACGCGTGGTGGACATATCTTCTACGTGGAGATCGATGGTGATGCGACCCATAACCCACAGGTGATCATGAGTGTGGTGGATATGATGGATCAGCTCGATATGGGCTATGGCTCTGTGAACCACAACCGTAACCGTTGTATGGACTGCGGTTATGAGAATGCCGACGATCATCTGGAGAAGTGTCCGAAGTGCGGCTCTACCAACATTGATAAGTTGCAGCGTATCACAGGTTACCTTGTGGGAACCACCGACCGTTGGAACAGTGGCAAACTGGCTGAACTTAACGATCGTGTGACACATATCGATCACGGACAGCAAGACCTGTTTGGATGATTCGAGTACTCGATATTATAGAAGATACGATGGTGGATGGTCCGGGCTTCCGGACCTCCATCTATTGTGCTGGGTGTCGTCATAAGTGCCCGGGCTGTCATAATCCCCAGTCGTGGGATTTCAAAGGTGGACGCGAAATGACCACGGAGGAGATCATGAAGATCATCGTGGCCGATCCTTATGCTAACGTCACATTCACGGGTGGTGATCCGATGTACCAGTGCGATGGCTTTGCGGAATTGGCAAGGGCCATCCACAGACAGACGAATAAAGATATCTGGTGCTATACGGGCTTTTCCTTTGAATCACTGATCACTCGTGCCCAACGTGAACTGTTGGAACTGCTTGATGTGCTGGTGGATGGCCCGTATATCGAAAAACTGCGTGACCCGGATCTGTTGTTCCGAGGCTCTTCCAACCAACGGCTGATCGATGTGCAGAAGTCGCTCTACAGTGGACAGACCGTACTGTGGAATCCTGACATCACGATTACCATCTGAAGCCTTTTCTTTTCCTTTAGGAAACTTTTCTCGAAAGATTTTTGCCTTTTTCTGTGAAAGTATAGGAAAAAAGATGTATTTTTGCAGAAAATTAGTTGGTATTATGGCAAAGAACTCTAAATGGCAGGATGATTACTGGCTTTTGCTGATGCAACTCTATCTGCAGAAACCTGTAGGACTGAAGCCGATGTACAGTCGGCGGATGGTCGAATTGAGTCTTGAAATCCATGTCTCTCCTGATACACTTTTCAACAAGATGTGCCAGTTGGCTAACCTGGAGACACCTCGTGTGGAAAAACTCTGGGAGACCTATGGCCAGAATCCGAAGAAACTGGCCCGTGCTGCCCGTCTGCTGCGTGAGATGAAGGGCTTTAATAATGCCGGAGAGTTCTATAGTGGCGTAGAGGTGAACGAGAGTTTTGAAAAGGACTTCAAGCCAGTGGCAGAGAGTGAGACCGTGACGCCTGTCATGCTGACACTGATCCTCGATCTCTATTTCCGTCTGACACCGATTACGATGGTGGCAGCCACACCTGAGGTACAGGAGTTGGCACGGCTGATCGGTATGAAGTCTGCTGAGGTGGAGGAGGTGCTGAAGGTATTCCAGTCCTGCGATCCCTATTTGAAACGTAAGGAAGATCCTGCGGCTCCTCTGTTGGGACCCTGTAAGGAAATCTGGCGCCGCTTTGGTAATGCCGATACCCAGTTGTTGGCATCTTATGCCGCACAGTTGAAGGAGTATTTTAGGTAAATGTCGCAAAGTCAGATACAGGAACAATTACAACAACTGAAACAGGGACAGGCGTTCTCTCATCAGCAGTTGTTACAGGCATCTCTGGTAGAGTTGCCCATCACACAGTTGATGGACCGTATCACGATGGAGATGAATGATAACCCCGCCCTAGAGACAGCCTCCCCGGGTGATGAGGAGGAGAATAATCTAGAGACTCTAGATATTCTTGATGATCTAGATAATCCCGATGACTTCGAATCGCGCAGTGAGCGTGAAGAGCGTCAGTCGGCCCTCGATGATGCCCTCAGTAATCTGGGGCGCGACGATGATGAGCTGCCCGTCTATCATGGTGGTAGTTCAGTGGCTGAGGAACGTGAGGAGATCGTCTATGGCGAGAGTGTGTCGTTCTATGACCAGCTGAAAGAGCAGATGGGCGAACTCGACATGAGTGAGACCCAGCGTTATGTGATGGAGTATCTGATCGGTTCGTTGGAGGATGATGGCCTTCTCCGAAAGGATCTCGGGGCTATTTGCGACGAACTGGCTGTATATCATAATGTCGATGTGACGGAACAGGAACTTCTGCAGGTTCTTCAACTGTTACAGACGTTCGATCCTGCGGGCATCGGCGCCCGTTCTCTGCAGGAGTGTCTCTTATTGCAGATCGATCGCAGGGATCCTTCGCGTCTCAAGGATCTGATGACGAAGGTGGTGGAGAGTTATTTCGATGAGTTTACCAAGAAACACTGGGATAAGATCCAGACCTCACTGTCATTGAACGATGCACAGGCTGAGGCCCTCTTCCGTGAACTGCGTAAACTGAATCCCCGTCCGGGTGCTTCCTTAGGAGAGACTGTCGGACGGAACATGCAGCAGATCACCCCCGATTTCATCGTGGATACCTTAGACGATGGCACAGTCACCTTCACACTCAATAATGGCGAAGTGCCAGAACTGAAGGTGTCGCAGTCGTTTGTGGATTCCATGAAGGAATATCAGCAGAACAAGGACCACCTGAGTCGTCAGACGAAGGAGGCGCTGCTCTATATCAAGAAGAAGGTCGACGCAGCCCAGGGCTTCATCGAAGCCATCAAGGTGCGTCGTCATACACTCACCGTCACCATGCGTGCCATCATCCAGTTGCAGCACCAGTTCTTTGTTGATGGCGATGAGGCTTCCCTGCGTCCGATGATCCTGCGTGATGTGGCAGAGAAGACGGGGCTCGATCCCTCGACGATCTCACGTGTCAGCAACTCCAAGTATGCACAGACCCGTTGGGGCACCTTCCCCTTGCGTCATTTCTTCAGTGATGCCTATGTCACGGAGAGTGGTGAGGAACTGTCCACCCGTCAGATCAAGGCGGCCCTTCGTGATATCATCGACGGGGAAGACAAACGTCGTCCGTTGAGTGATGATGCACTGAAAGAAGAACTGACCCGTCGCGGCTTCCCTATCGCCCGTCGTACGGTGGCCAAATATCGTGAACAATTAGGAATACCCATAGCCCGACTCCGACGATGATGCAATGGAATAGAGAGAGAAATATCATTTTGACGGCCAGGCTGATGAGCCTGTTGTTCACCCCCTTCTATCTGCCGTTGGTGGGACTGATGGCGCTGTTTGT
>Ga0310695_10007812_pt1 | contig 16871 bp, 12 predicted proteins | sample RumenRJG_04DNA_FD_203882 | JGI IMG/M metagenome (GOLD analysis project Ga0310695, IMG submission 203882) | Bovine rumen microbial communities from Lethbridge, Alberta, Canada - RJG_04 (v2) (version 2) | ecosystem: Host-associated > Mammals > Digestive system > Stomach > Rumen | place: Canada...
CCTTGGTTTATGAAGGTTTGGTCGCTGACATTATACCAATAAAGGGAGGTCAATGCTCATTTATTTTTGGACTCCCGATAAATCAAGGTTTTAGAACAAAAAAGAGGTAGTATTTTTGACACTAGCATAGGAGAATGAGAGGTAGAAAAAATGATAATAAAAGACTTTAAAAATGCGGGGATATGCTTCGAACCCGCCCAGATAGAGGACTCGGGCCAGTGTTTCCGATTTGTCCACAGGCAGGCCCCCCTCCTTAACACCGGAGATATATTAGAAAACTACACCACCATTTCCAAAGGAAGATTCTTGGAGATCAGCCTCCTAAAAGACGGCCGGGTGGCCTTTTCCTGCACCGAAGAGGATTTTAAGGCCTACTGGCACGACTATTTTGACCTGGATACTGACTACGAAGCCATCAAAGCCTCCATCGACCCGGGGGATTCCTTCCTTACAAATGCGGCCGCTTACGGCAGCGGAATAAGGATCCTAAAGCAGGATATATGGGAAATGATGGTCTCCTTTATCATCTCCCAGCGAAAGTCCATCCCCGCCATCCGCTCCTGCATAGAGTCCCTGTGCAAATCTTACGGAACGCCCATGGACATAAAGGGAGAGACCTTTTATTCCTTCCCGGAACCGGAGGTTCTGGCGAATTTAAGCCTCGATGACTTAAAGCCCCACGGGGTGGGCTACCGGGATAAATATATCCTTACCCTTGCAAGACAGGTTTCAAGTGGGGAGATCGACCCGGAAAGCTACAGTAAACTCCCGGCAGATGAAGCGGTAAATGAACTTACTAAACTCTTCGGGGTGGGAGTCAAGGTGGCCAACTGCATTTCCCTCTTCGGCCTTCACAACATCGACGCCTTTCCCGAGGATGTATGGATCAAAAGAGTTATCGCTAAGGAGTACAAGGGGTCCTTTAATAAGGAGCGCTACGCAGGTTTCGCGGGAGTGATCCAGCAGTACATGTTTTTCTATGGCAAAAGCAACCTAAAGTACTAAAGTTTAAGTTGTGAAAATAGCGTATTTAATTTATAATAAGCGTGTATATTTGTACAAAACAGAAAGTTGAGCATGCAAGCTTATGGGTACAAGAGTGTATAATCCCGGTGACGTGATCTATCACGAGGGAGAGAAGATTTCTGCCATATCAATAGTCGTTAAAGGCAACATCCTTATATCCGGCGGATATAATAAGGTAAATGTGTCCTCAGGGCATATGCTGGGGATTACGGATGTCTATGCCGGCGAGTACATTTTCGAGTATGTTGCCGCCAGTGAAGTTACGGTTTTCGAGTATAGTTACACCAAGTCCGAGGACCTGCTGAAGATGCTCGCTATTAAGCCGGAGCTGGCCAATATCTTTGTTTCCACCATGTTTAAGGCTGTGGCCCTTAATCTGAACGATTACGAGCACCTTCACAGTCAGTGCAACAGTCTGTATAAGTTCATAAAGGATAATTACAACGACTACAGGACCCTGTGTACCGAGCTGGGGGCCAATATCAAAGCCATCCCCGAGATAGATGATATGGAACCCTACGAGCTGAAGGAGACGGTGGATCCCTGGCTGAATGAGTATTATAAGAAGCTTCATGCGGTTCCCTCCGACATGAAGAAGGCCTTTTACGGCATGAGCAAGAGCATTTGCTACGGAACCGTCATGGAAGCAGCCCGCCATCTTGTGTCCATTTTCGAGATAAATAATGCCATGGCCGATTACATCACCACCTTAGAGGACATTCTCATGAACGGCCAGGAAGTGGACCTCTTTAACGTATACACAGGCGTGTCCTTCAAGGCCCGCCGGGAGAAGCGTAAAGTTGAAGAGGTTGATGCCAAGATAGCCGGCATTGTTGATTATCTGCAGAATTCCTACTTTGCCGATAAGGAGCTTATCGCAGAGAGGATGAAGAATTATCAGGAGAGACTGGCCGCTACGGACTTCTCCGGAAATGAAGGAGATGAAGGAGCTCCCGCTTCAGACGGCAAGCAGCGGGCCGATCTGGTGGATTCCCTTGAGACCATCCTGGAATACGCCATGGTTCCCGATGAATACGCTAAGGAATTCAAGGACGTGGTTGCGCAGTATAAGGCTATGCCTGATAAGAATATAGTTGATTCCGAGTCCAGGGCCATCAGAAAACGTATTACGAAAATGTTCTTCGAACTCTACGAGACCATTGCCCTTCGTACCTTTAATGATTTCGGATATCCCACGGTTATTAAGATGTTCTTATACTTCGGATATGTGGACGAGGAACTGGCAGGAGATCATAACGCGGAAGTATTGTACCGCATGGCAGAGAAGCGCAGACCCGTGGATGAGACCGGGGGCACCTTTGCCCTTATAGACTGGCTGAGACTCATTTACGAGGGCAAGAGAGATCCCTCTAAGAGTGAGCTGGACGTAGATTACGTTACCTTCCTTAGGGAGGAGAAGCGTTCCGGCCGTATTAATGAGAGAGAAGAAGCAGCACTGCTTCAGGATAATGAGAGAAAAGTTAAATATGAACTGGCTAATTGCGCAAGAAGCGTTAACCAGGTAACCTTCGGACGTGTCTCCAATTATTGCCCCATTTTTTCCGAGCATAATGTTATTAAGGCATTGGAGTCCATGTACGTTACCCGTATGGGCGTGGACGAGTGCTTAGAGAGACTGCGCTCCATTGATTATTCCGCCTTTTACAGGGAGTGCTCCTACAGTGACCCCTCTAACGGCATCAGTAAGGAATTTATCCAGACAGAGGTCCTTCCCGACGTGGTTCTTATGCCCAATGTAGGTGCAAGAGGGTCCATGTGGCAGGAGTATTACGGTAATTACAGGAACACACCCGCCAGGTTCTTCCTGCCCATTTTCTGCGCAGAATCCTTAGAAGACATCCTCACCAGGATGACGGGAGAGTTCCGCTGGGAGCTTTGCCGCCGTATCCAGGGCGCCAGATGGAACGATATCACGGACAAGTCCCTTACATCAGAGTACAGCGACTATGTTCAGTACTATCGTAAGAACAGTGATCTCTCACCCGAAGCCAAGGAGAAGATCAAGCTTAATCTCTCCAGATGCAGGAACAGCTTTAAGGAGCTCTTCGTCAGAGAATACATGGTATGGATCAAGTTTGAGTCCCAGGGATCTGCCAGACTTAACAAGGTATCCAGAACCATTTTGTATAATTATTGTCCCTTCTCGCCGGATATCAGGGAGACTCTTAATAAGAATCCAATGTTTACGGAGATTATGGAGAGATACAAGAACCGCCAGTTAAAGAAGCTGCACTCGGTAGACCTGCTCTTTGCCAAGATCGAGAAAGAGGGCGGCACCATTACACCGGAGCTGAAGGCACATAGAGAGTTTATAGGAAGATAATATAATGGATAATCTAGATTACTTATCCGACCAGGGCGTAAGTTCCGCCCTCCTTTCGGACATAGAGAAATTCAGAGATAAATACGAGTTGGATGACTTAGTCAGGGGTCGTGTAGCACGGCCCCAGATAGAGTTTTACGGGCGTGAAGTCTTAGAGATGGCCATATCCGCCATCCTCCAGGGGGAGAACCTTCTCCTTGCGGGATCCAAGGCTACGGGCAAGAACGTTTTAGCCGAGAATCTTTCCTTCATTTTCAACAGACCCAGCTATAATGTTTCATTTCATGTGAATATTGACAGCGGATCCCTTATAGGAACCGACACCTTCGTGGACAATGAAGTGCGCCTGCGTAAAGGCCCGGTTTATAACTGCGCCCTCTACGGGGGCTTCGGCATATTTGACGAGATCAATATGGCGAAGAACGACGCCGTATCCGTCCTTCACTCCGTCCTGGATTACAGAAGGATCATCGACATCCCGGGTTATGACAAGATCACCCTCCATGATGCCACCAGATTTATCGGCACCATGAACTACGGCTATGTGGGGACCAGAGAGTTAAATGAGGCCCTTGTATCCAGATTCATGGTTATTGATATGCCGCCTATTACGGAAGAGACCTTAATGGTCCTTTTGGAGAAATCTTATCCCGATGCCAAAAAAGAGGCCTTAAAGCAGTTCGGAGGCCTGTTTATGGACCTTCAGGAGAAGGCAGGCAACGGGGAGATAACCACCAAACCCCTTGACCTTCGAGGCATGATAGCTGCTATCGGCACCATACGATGCGGCCTGAAGCCCTCCCTTGCCATCCGCATGGGTATTATAAATAAAAGCTTCGATACCTTCGAAAAAGAGATAGTTGAAGACATAGTTATGACCAGAGTTCCTGATTCTTACGACTGCAGTGACGTTTTTTAGGTATATTAGATGAGTGATATTAATGAGCCGGTTATTTCCGATATAGACGTTGACCGCATCGAGATAGAGAACAGAATAAAGAATCTTATGTGGACCGTCAGCGGGGATTACAGTTTAAATATCCTGCCTGACGTGGATTCCTTTCGCATTTCCAAATACATTTCCCTTTATGACGCCATCAAACAGGGGGCTATCGCCAAATTTTTCGACAGAGAAGAGATCTCCCTTTATATAGTAAAGAAAGTATTCTTATCCGGAGATGAGGATTACCTTATTTACATTTCCCAGATGTGCTTAGACGTGGCCATAGGGGAAAAGGTCTGCGGCGAGAGAGCCGGAGTTAAGGCTGTCAGGCTTCAGGCCTACGACGACATCTTGGAGCATTTCTTTGAGAAAATGAACGGCTCCTTTTTAGGAGAGGTTAAGATCGCCCTTCTTCAGCGGGAACTGGGCTTATCCTCCACCTGTCGGGCTAAGATAGGGGAGGCTGTGGAGATTATCGAAGCCCTTAAGGGAGTTACGGATACCGGGGAGATAATAAAAGCAGTTGATAAGATATATAACACCTATGTTGATAAGGATTTTGAGGCTAAGCACGGCAGCCTGGAAGATGTCCTTGACATTACCTTAGAGGAGCTTTCGGAGTACGACTGGCGGGACTTCCTAAAGGACGAGGCCTTTGACGAATTGCTGGAGAACCGTCTGAATGCCGTATCGGACTCCCTTTCAAATATCTCCGAGAATATGGGAGAGTCCAGGAAGGCTGACAATAAGAATCTTAAGCCCCGGGCAACCACCGTGAAAGTTGACCGGGAAAAGGAAGATCAGATATTTAACTATGTGGAGCTAAACTACGGAAAAAGCTACTTGACCAGACAGGAACTTACCCGGCTGGATGTGAAGATATGCACCGGAGCTCATGCCCACTGCAAGCTCTATTTTACCGAGGGGCTTCTTCGAAATCCCGTTTTGAAAAACTACAGATATTCCATGGTGACCAGGCTGCAGCACAACAATTACATGGCTTACCACAAGAATCACAGGATAGTTAAGAAGAACATTTCAGAACTTTCAAATGAGCTGAAACGCTGTCTGAATCTTCGTAACCAGCGGGAGTTTATCCCCTCCGACAGCGGGTATCTCATTCCCAACAGGCTTTGGAGGATAGGCCGCATCAGTGATGCCAGGCTTTTTGATAAAGAGATAGTTAAGGATAATTCGGAATTCGTGGTGGAGATCCTTATGGATGCTTCCGGCTCCCAGACCAAGAGGCAGGAGAGCGTCTCCATCCAGGGATACATCATCAGTTCTGCCTTAAGTAATGCCGGGATCCCCCACCGGGTTATGGGCTACTGTTCATTTTGGAATTATACGGTCCTTACCAGGTACCGGGATTATGATGAACCCCTGTCTTCAGACGCCAAGGTGCTGGAATACATCGCATCCGCCAATAACCGTGACGGCCTGGCCATCCGGGCGGCGGTGGATGACCTTATCCACAGGAATGAGGATAATAAGATACTCATCGTTTTAAGTGACGGCATGCCCAATGATAACACGGTGGTAAGGGAGGGCATCATCTCTCCCAGACCCTACACCGGGGCTTCAGGGGTGAAGGATTCCGCTCTGGAGATCCGCCGGGTGAGAAATCTTGGGATTTCGGTCCTGGGGGTCTTCTCCGGGCATGAGAGGGAGTTAAATGCGGAGAAGATGATCTTCGGGAAGGATTTTGCATATATCCGTGAGATTGAGAATTTTTCGAAGGTGGTAAGCGGATATCTCAAAAAACATATATTGGATTATTAGTATTGTGGCTCTGCGGAAGCGGGGCCATATTATTATCCAATTTGTAAGTCTGTCACGGACATTTGCTTTTTGGGGCTGGACATTTAGGGAAAGGTCGTGTATGATAAGTAGGATTGAGAAAATAACATCGGGTATTAAGGAGGAAAAATAATGTTTTACAGTGTGGATGTAATAAGGAAAGAAGACCCGGAGGTAGCTGATGCGGTTCTTGCCGAGGTGGAGAGACAGAATTCTCATCTGGAACTTATAGCTTCAGAGAACTGGGTAAGCCAGGCGGTTCTGGCTGCAGCAGGAAGCCCCCTTACCAACAAGTATGCGGAAGGTTATCCGGGACACAGATATTACGGCGGATGCCAGTGCGTTGACGTGGTTGAAAGCCTTGCAATCCAGAGGGCAAAAGACCTTTTCGGATGCGATTATGTTAACGTTCAGCCCCATTCAGGCGCCCAGGCAAATATGGCGGTGTTCTTTGCTACCTTGAAGCCGGGAGATACTGTACTGGGAATGAAGCTCGCCCATGGCGGACATCTTACCCACGGAAGTAAGGTTAATATGTCCGGTAAATACTTCAAGTCATACTCTTACGGGGTTAATGACGAAGGATTTATAGATTATGATGAGGCCGAGAGGATAGCGGTAGAGGTTCAGCCTAAGCTTATCGTAGCCGGTGCCAGCGCCTACGGCAGGATCATTGATTACAAGCGTTTCAGGGAAATAGCCGACAAGGTTGGAGCTCTTCTTATGGTAGATATGGCTCACGTCGGCGGACTGGTGGCAGCAGGGACTATCCCCAGCCCCGTACCCCACGCGCATATAGTTACAACCACCACACACAAGACCTTAAGAGGTCCCAGAGGAGGTCTTATCTTAGCTGATGCGGATACGGCAGCCAAGTACAACTTTAATAAGGCTGTATTCCCGGGAGTTCAGGGAGGCCCCTTAATGCATGTTATAGCAGCTAAGGCAGTTTGCTTCCATGAGGCACTCACACCTGAATTTAAGCAGTACTCAGACCAGATAGTCCTTAATGCCAAGGCTCTCTGCAAGGGTCTTATGGACAGAGGCATGAAGATCATTTCCGGCGGAACCGATAACCACCTTATGCTCCTTGATCTCAGGGACGAGAAGGTATCGGGAAAAGAGGCTGAGGTACTTCTTGATTCCGTAAACATCACATGCAACAAGAATGCCATCCCCAATGACCCCAGACAGCCTGACGTTACCAGTGGTATCCGTCTTGGTACACCGGCAGTAACTACCAGAGGCTTAAAGGAAGCTGATATGGATATTGTGGCTGAGGCTATAGTGACCATGCTCCATGAAGGCGAGGCTAAGTCAGAAGAGGTTAGGACCAAGATTAAGGCTTTGACGGAGAAATATCCTTTAATCTAAATAATGGCTTTACTTTAGGACTGTAAAATGTTACAATTTCAGCGTATTAGAGTTTGACATTAAAATACGTGGGGGATTGTAATGAACGATAAGATCAGGAAGGAAAGCGTTACTAAGTTATTTGAGGCTATATTGTCTCTGCAGAATGTGGAGGAGTGCTATGTTTTCTTTGAGGACATATGCACCATAAATGAACTCTTATCCCTGTCACAGCGTTTTGAGGTTGCGGGGATGCTTAATGAAAAGAAGACTTATCTGGAGATAGCCGATAAGACCGGGGCTTCCACAGCCACCATCAGCAGGGTTAACCGGTCATTAAACTACGGCAACGACGGATATGACATGGTTTTCAAACGAATTAACAAATGAAACAGTTGGGGATGGTTCTGACTCAGAACCATCCCCACCGTTTTACTTTTTCTTCTTCTTATCTTTGGATTCAGGGCTTTCGTAATTCCCGAAATACCCGTCTATCACCTGCTCGATCAGGTGTTTCTTTATATACACCTCAAATGCCATGCTGCAAAGGAAGGTGTAGAGCTGGAGATATTCTCTGTCTTCATCCGGCTCGTCGGAAAAGGATTCCTTTGATTTCTCGAACTGGGCCTTAACCTCTTCGGTGATCTTGCCTAAGTCTCTCTTGGAGTTGGCATATATAACTCTGTATATCTCCTCTAAGTTCAGCCCCTCACGTTTGCCGAAATACTTATCGTTAATGGGCTTAAGGAGGGTCTGTATGTCATTTATGGAGAGCATATGCTTGAAATAATAAATGAAAATAAGGGTCAGCATATGGTCTTTGGAATATTTCTTCTTAACAGGGGCAGGAAGAAGGTCGTTCTTGGCATAGTTATTGATCATGGTCTTGGTAAGGATCTTATCGTCTTCACGGCGCTTGGTGGTGGTCAGCCCCTCGTCCATAAAAGTGGTTACCTGATCCATGTATAAATCGATGTTAGGGAGATTCCGGGGATTAATATGATTAATGTTCTGGAATTCCTCAACAACTTGTTCAAAATATTCGTCTAAAGTCATGCCTGTTTCCTCCTCGCTGGCGGATGCCGATACAACTTCATTATATAGTATTAAAAACTACATTACAAGACATAATTATTTTTAATCTCTGATTGATATTTTCTTGTAATCGTGTAAAATTATATCGGTAGTTTTTTTCGGGGAGAGATTTTTAATGAAAAAGAGAAATATTAAAAGAGCTGCGATTATTTTTATAGTGGCCCTGGTCGTTGCCGTTGGCTGCCTCATAGGAGGCATTATCAAGACCGATATTTATAACAGGACAAAGCATGTTGATACATTTGCGGGAGATAAGCTTTTCTCAGCCGACGCATCCAAAGAAAGGGATGTTACCATAGTAGCAGTGCCCAGAAGCAGCACCTGGGGCAAGATATTTGATTTTAATAATGAAGGCATAACTGAGAGTAACTATCAGGCCTTTACATACGACTTCACCGTATCTAACAATACAAAAGACCAGGTATCCTCTTTTACATTTATAATGAAGTTTTCCAAGGATGTTTATCTGGCATCTGCCTGGAACGGGGCTTTGGAGATTCATAATCTTGAGGGGGGAAGCGACCTGGTTACTACAGTCCCCGACCTTCGTGAATTCAAGCCGGACCAGTATAATCTTAAGACCGTTAATGTAGACGGTGAGAATTTTATTGCCATGAAGGCGGGAGATTATATCAAGTATATCCCCAGCTCTACCATGAATGCCATGGAAGTGCCCATCGAACCTTTGCAGGGCACTACTCCGGGTATCATTATGTATCTGGCTAACGGAGAGACCTTGGAGGAATCCACCGTAGAACTTGAATATACTTATAAGAGAGATTTAATAAGAGAGCCTCTTTTCAGATTCTCCATCATTTGTCTTATGGCATGGGGTGTGGCCCTTCTTATATACATTATTACAACGGTTCAGATCAGGGGCTACGAGATCCTTCATGAGAGGGATAATAAGATCATAAATGAGTCCATAGAGACATTTACCGGCTTTATCGATGCCAAGGACTCCTATACCAATGGTCATTCCAAGCGTGTGGCTATTTACACCAGGCTGCTGGCAGGGGAATTCGGCTACAAGGACGAGGAACTGGATCGTATATATTATGTGGCCCTCCTGCATGACTGCGGTAAGATCGGTGTGCCCGATAATATCCTGGGTAAGCCCGGCAGGCTGACGGATGAGGAATTCGAAGTTATCAAGTCCCATACCGTACGAGGCGGCGAGATACTTAGCAACTTCAAGAGCTTGGAGAATGCGGGAGAGGGCGCCCGTTATCATCATGAGAGGTACGACGGCAAGGGTTATCCCGAGGGTAAGGCAGGAGAAGACATCCCCTTTATCGCCCGGATGATCTGTGTTGCGGACTCATTTGATGCCATGAACACCAACCGTGTATACAGGGCTAAGCTTACTAAGGAACAGATAGTCAGCGAGATCGAGCGCTGCAAGGGTTCCCAGTTTGACCCCAAGGTTGCCGATGTTATGCTTCGCTTGATTAATGAGGGTAAGATCGAGACAGGTGTGTAAAATATAAGATAAAGGATTATTAATGTTATGGATTTAAGTATTTTAAATGACATGCAGAAAGAAGCGGTGCGCCACGTGCAGGGGCCGCTTCTTATTATTGCAGGGGCAGGATCGGGAAAGACCAGGGTGCTGACCCACAGGGTAGCTTATCTCATAGAGGAATGCGGGGTTAAGCCATGGAATATCATGGCCATCACCTTTACAAATAAGGCTGCCCAGGAAATGAAGGAGAGGATAGACAAGCTCATTACCGACGGGGCGGATTCCGTATGGGTGGCTACTTTCCACTCCAGCTGTGTAAGGATTTTGAGGCGGTTCGGAGACCGTATCGGTTATGGTAAGAATTTCACCATTTACGATACGGAGGACAGCAAGCAGGTTATTAAAGAGATCTGCAAGACCTTCGGGATCGATACCAAGATCTTTAAAGAGAAGATGATAATGTCGGCTATCTCCAAGGCCAAAGATACCATGACGGGACCTGAGGAGTATGCCGCTGATAATATGGGTAAATTCGGAGCTGACCGGATAGCCCAGGTATACACGGAGTATCAGAAGCGTCTTGCTTCCAGTAATGCTCTGGATTTTGACGACCTTATTTTTAAGACGGTGCAGCTTCTGGAGAAGGATCCGGAGGTTCTGGATTACTACCGAACCCTTTTTCAGTATATTATGGTGGATGAGTACCAGGATACCAATATGGCCCAGTTCAGGCTGGTTAGTCTGCTGGCAGGAGGTTCCGGCAACATTTGCGTGGTAGGTGACGATGACCAGTCCATTTACAAGTTCAGAGGGGCCAACATCCAGAATATCTTAAGCTTTGAGGAGCATTTCCAAAATGCAAGGGTTATTAAACTGGAACAAAACTACCGGTCTACCCAGAATATCTTGGACGCTGCAAATGCGGTGATCAGGCATAATGCGGGAAGGAAGGACAAATCCCTCTGGACGGACAAGGGGACCGGAGAGGATATAGAGTTTAAACGTTTCGACCAGTCCTTTGATGAGGCCTTTTTCGTGGCAAAGGATATCAGCGACAGGGTTAAGGCCGGGGAGCGTTTCTCGGACATGGCGGTGTTGTACCGCACCAATGCCCAGTCCCGTGGCTTTGAGGAGAGATTTGTATCCATGAATATCCCCTACCGGATCTTCGGCGGGGTGAATTTCTACTCCCGTAAGGAGGTTAAAGATATCTTAGCCTACCTTAAGACCATCGATAATGCTCAGGATGATTTAGCGGTCAAGCGTATCATAAATGTTCCCAAGAGGGGTATAGGAGATACCACTGTTTCCAGAATAGAGCAGTTTGCAGCCGGGCGGGGAATGACCTTTTTTGAAGCCCTGGAGCATGCAGAGGAAGCAGGAGCCGGAAGGGCCAGGGAAAGAATAACATCCTTTGTTTCATTTATCTATACCCTGAGGGGTCATGCTCAGGAAATGGGATTAAAAGACCTTATTAACCATGTGATCGATTCCACAGGCTACATCCGTGAGCTTGAGGAAGAAGGAACGGAAGAGGCTGATGCCCGTATAGAGAACGTGGAGGAACTGGTGAGTAAGGTGGTGGACTATGAGCTTGAGTCTCCCGAGCCGTCACTGAGTGGTTTCTTAGAGGAAGTATCTCTGGTGGCGGATATCGATTCCTTCGATGAGAATGCGGATTACGTGGCCATGATGACTATCCATTCCGCCAAGGGTTTGGAATTTGAAAATGTATATCTGGTGGGGATGGATGACGGACTCTTCCCCAGCTATATGTGTATTACATCCGATGATCCGGATGAGATAGAAGAGGAGAGGCGTCTCTGCTACGTTGGTATTACCAGGGCCAAGAAGCATCTCACCATGACCTCGGCAGAGTGCAGGATGATCCGGGGAGAGGTGCAGTATAATGCCGTATCCCGGTTCATAAAGGAGATTCCGGCCCACATGCTGGGGATTCAGCGGACTTCCGAGGACAAGGTGATAGAGAAAGAACGAAGGAAGCCTTTGAATGAATTCGGAACCAAAACTAAGGCCAAGGAGACCTTTAAGGCTAAGCCCTTTGAGACTAAGAGTTTCGGCTCTGCCCAGACCACGACCCTTGACTACGGTGTGGGAGACCGGGTCCGCCATATGAAGTTCGGAGAAGGCACTGTCCTTGAGATCACGCCGGGTGGCAGGGATTTCGAGGTCAAGGTGGAATTTGATGACGTAGGGGTTAAGAAAATGTTTGCGGGCTTTGCAAAATTAAAAAAGGTGTAGAATAGTTGCGCTACTTATGATATACTGTCGTAAAAGGTGCTTACTTTGAATGAGAGGGATTTTGAATATGAAGGATATTGATTTTAAAGACTTAAAGAAGATTTTTGAACAGGGGGGATCTATAGTGAACGGTAAGATCGATGACTTAATTAAGGCTGCGAAGCTTAATGAGATTATTAAGAAGAATGAGGAGCCACCTAAGAAGACTAACCCGCTTGTATACATTCTTGCAGGTATCGGTATCTGCGCAGCTCTGGCTGCTATTGTTTACGGATTGTATTGCTTCTTCACCCCGGATTATGTAGATGATTTCGACGACGATCTGGATGATGACTTTGATGACGACTACTTTGAGGAAGACTAGTTGCTGTGAATAGTAATGGCAGGAACTTACTACCCCCGGGCTTGAACAGCCCGGGGTTTTTTGAGGGTTTTATTATGAAAAAAGGTGATGAATATACAGGGATCGTTAATCGAATCGACTTTCCCAATAAAGGAATAGTGGAAGTCGAGGGATGCGAAGTTGTGGTGAAGAATGTTTTGCCGGGCCAGGAGGTTCGTTTTCGGATTAGCAAGAAGAGAAATGGCCGGGTAGAAGGCCGGCTTCTTGAGGTTATAAAAAGAGCTGACTACGAGAGGGAGGCAGACTGCCCCCACTACCCTGAATGCGGCGGCTGCCTTTACCGCACCATTTCCTATGAGAAGGAGCTGCGTATCAAGGAAGACCAGGTAAGGCGCCTTCTTAAACCATTGGGGACGGGGTTATTGGCTCATTTTCAGGGGGTTAAACCAAGCCCGGATACTTACGGTTACCGCAACAAGATGGAGTTTTCCTTCGGCGACGAATACAAGGACGGCCCCTTAAGCTTAGGCCTTCACAAGCGGGGCGGGTTCTACGACATTGTTAATGTATCTGAGTGCAGGATAGTAGATGAAGATTACAGGACCATTTTAAAGGCCTCACAGGAATTTTTTCGAAAGACCGGCCTTTCATTTTACAGGAAGATGCAGCATAAGGGATATCTGCGTCATCTTGTAGTGCGAAAAGCAGCATCCACAGGGGAGATCCTGGTTAATATAGTAACCACTACTCAGGAAGACTATGATATGGGTGATTATGCCTCCATGCTCCTATCCCTTCCTCTTAAGGGCGCCCTTGCAGGCATTCTTCATACCTTGAACGACAGCCTCTCGGACGTGGTTACCAGCGATGAGACGAAAGTCTTATACGGCAGGGATTATTTCTACGAGGAGCTTTTGGGCCTTCGTTTCAAGATATCTCCCTTCTCCTTCTTCCAGACCAATTCCAAGGGAGCGGAAGTTTTATACTCCACCGCCAGAGAGTATATTATAAAAAAAAGGAGACAGGGGACGGTTCTCTGTCTCCAAAACGAAACTCTTGAAAATACTGACATTGCGACAGGAGACAGAGAACCGTCCCCTGTCTCCTCAGCTGGGACTATATTCGATTTGTATTCCGGGACGGGAACTATAGGCCAGATCCTTTCCCCTGCTGCGGGTACTGTTATAGGGGTGGAGATAGTGGAAGAGGCAGTGAAAGCTGCAAATGAGAACACAAAATTAAACGGCATTGATAACTGCCGCTTCTTAGCCGGTGATGTGTTAAAGGTAATTGATGATATAGATGAGAAGCCGGACTTTATAGTCCTTGACCCTCCCAGAGACGGCATTCACCCAAAGGCACTGCCGAAGATCCTGGAAAAATACAAATGCAAAAACATCCTTTACATTTCATGTAAGATAACCAGCCTGATCAGAGATCTGGAGGTGCTGGAGGAGTACGGCTACCTGCCGGAAAGTATCTGCTGCGTGGACATGTTTCCCGGCACACCTAACATAGAAACTCTTTGCAAGCTGACGAAAATGAGCTAATATCAGATGTATGGAGAATTTGTTTTTTTCAAAGGCATTACAGGAAAAACTAAAGAAGGTTAAGAATTGTTCCCTTTCAGTGCTGGAAGCTCCGGCGGGATACGGTAAGACCACGGCTGTTAACATGCTCTTATCCGGCAGCGAGACCCGGGCCAACTGGTATACGGCGGTGGAGAGTATGCCCGATTCCAGTTTCCGCTGGTTTATCAGCCAGATTGAAAATGTGGACGAGACCGCGGCAAGGAGACTTCAGGACTTAGGCTACCTGAACCGAAGCAATGCCGCCTTTGCAGCGGCTATTATAGCGGAGATCAAACCATCCGAGCCCCTGACTCTGGTGTTTGATAATTTCCAGTTCGCCCTGGCCAATTGGCAGCCCCAGGTATTAGATGCCCTGGCCAAGTGCCCCCAGTCCGGACTGAAGACCATTTTCATCTCCCAGAATTTCGGCAGGATGAGGGACATTTTAGAGGCCCTGGAGTCCAGTATCTGTTACATAAAAAGCAGCGATCTCATGCTGACGGACAGGGATATAGTGGAATTTGCCCATCAGATGAATATAGATATCACCCCGGACCAGGCGGAGAAGATACATGAAAAGACCGACGGCTGGACGGCAGCAGTATCCCTCTATCTGGAAAACATTAAAGAAGGTACTTCCAATGAGGATGCCCTTGGGGTGGATGAACTTTTGGATGTATCCTTCTGGCGAAGCCTTATGGAACCCCAAAAGGAGGTCCTTCTTCGGGTATGTCTCTTTGACCAGATAACCCCGCGGATGCTTGAGGCGCTGGCCCCGGAGACTTTACTGACCCCGGAAGAGCAGGTACAGCTTCTGCGGCGGACTCCTTTGGTTTTATACAGGGAGAGCCGGAAGACCCTCTACCCCCACGAACTTCTTACTTCATTTTTAAGGCGTCGGCTTTTAAAAACCGATGAGAGGTTCCAGAGCGAAGTACTGCGCAGGTCTGCCAGGGTATACCGGGAAAAGGGCATGACCAAGGAGGCAGTAGGGTGCTTTTTTGCCGCGAAGGATTATGAATCCATCTTATCCTGCGAACTTGTATGCCTCATTACGGAAAACTTTGACGGGATCTCATATACCCGGCTGGCTGCTGAAGTTTTAAAAGGCTCCTCCGATTATATGCTCTCGGACTACCCTTACTCCATGCTCCGGCTGTGCTACGCCCTGTATGCCGGCTGTGAGTTTGATGAATTCAGGACCCAGATGGACCGGGCCCGGACCATTATATCGGACTTAAAAGACGACGAGCTTATGGGAGAATGGCATTTGGTTAACGCATTTTCCTATTTCCCTGATATAGAAAAGATGGCGGAGGAATACCGTGAGGCCGCCATGCTTATGATAGAACCCTCTAAAGTTTTCATAAAAGAAGAGCCCTTTATGTTCGGCTGCGCTTCCATGTGGTACCTCTTTTACTCGCAGCCGGGGAAAATGATGGAGACGGCGGACAAGCTCTCCGAGGCCATGAGCATTTACAATGACCTTACCAACGGTCATGGAGAGGGTGCCGCAGAAATATACAAGGGAGAAGCCCTGTCCGTTCAGGGACGCTTTGAAGAGTCGGATATCTATGCTTACCAGGCGGCTTTCCTTTCGGAACAGGCCGGAAATGCCACGGCTACCTACGGGGCAGCCCTGCTTCTTGGCATTAACGCCATTTACCGTTCCGATATGGCAGGCCTCCAAAAAGCCGTTGATTACCTGGAAAATAAAGCTTTGGCCTATTCCTTCCTTCAGGGAAAAACCCTGGGAACATATATGGTGGAGACGGTAAGAGGTTACCTCCTGGGGCTTATGATGGAGACGGGTCGTTCGGCCCTCTGGACCCAGGGAGAGGCGGATTCCTTATCTGACCTGACCTTTACCAATTTCATGATAAAGACCTGTCGTATAACGGACCTGCTTCTTAAGAAAGAATACAAACGGGCCATTGCCTCGGTGGAAGCCTCTCTCCAGCTTGATGAGCGGCTCATTTCCACCTCCACCCGTAATTTCATGTACTGCGGCCTGGCTCTGGGCTATATGGCTATCGGAAGGCTCCTTAAGGCCGGGGAATACCTGGATAAATCTTTAGAGATCGCCGGGCAGGATAAGAATTACACCTTCATTGCCTGCTTCCGGAAGTATTTTCAGGTGCTTTTCCTAAATCCCATGATAGCCTCAAAACATTCCGAGACCATAAAGGAGATAAAAGCCCTGGATATCCGCTATACAAGGGCAGATGCCAGCCATATCTTCGCCGAAGCGGGAGAGGTTCCGGAACTTTCCAAGGAGCTTACCAGAAGGGAACGCCAGGTGGCGGAACTCGCGGCCAAAGGCCTTAGAAATGCGGAGATCGCCGAGAGCCTGGGAATTACGGAGAATACGGTTAAGCACAACTTGAAGATCATTTTCCAGAAAATGAACATAGACCGTAGAAGCAAACTTATAGACATGCTTAGGTAAAAAATTTAAAAAAAATAAAAAAAATTTCAAAACCCCTACTTTCGGGTGATGTCCTACTCCGAAAGCAGGGGTATTATTATAAGCAGATAGTCGGATTATATACGTTAAGTTTTATTGATAAGGTAGTGTCAAGTAAGCTATGAAAAAACAGAGTCCAAGAAAAAGGCTCAAATGAACCATGAAAACTGTAGATAAATCTATTTTTTGTGGGCTCTGCCCA
>Ga0310695_10007813_pt1 | contig 16869 bp, 25 predicted proteins | sample RumenRJG_04DNA_FD_203882 | JGI IMG/M metagenome (GOLD analysis project Ga0310695, IMG submission 203882) | Bovine rumen microbial communities from Lethbridge, Alberta, Canada - RJG_04 (v2) (version 2) | ecosystem: Host-associated > Mammals > Digestive system > Stomach > Rumen | place: Canada...
TCGACCCACTTGGGCATCGAGCCCGCGCTCTGCTCCCACACGACCGCCTTGGACGCGTTGCCGTCGCGGCTGGCGTTGTCGGGCGTGAGCGTGTGCCACTTGACCGCGGCAGTGCCGCCGTCGAGGGCGAAGCCGCCCATGTCCTGCCACTTGACGACGATTTCGGACGATTTCGGGCGCGTCCCCGTGTGGTAGTCGCGAAGCATCGTGAAGTCGCCGCATTTGGCCGTCAGGTCGGTCGAGACGCCGTACACGGGATAGTCGTGCGCGAGCGTCGCCACGAGCCCCAGCCCCGTGTAGCGGAAGTCGCCGAAGGTCGGCGTGTCCGACCACAGCACGTCCATCTTGCCGCTGGAGAGCACGGAGCGGCGGGCGCCGTCGCCGTACTCGTCGTTGCTGACCCAGAAGAACGCGCGGCCCTGCACCTCGACCGTGACCTTGCGGCTCTGGCCGCTCTGCGTCCCGATCGTGATGGGAATGACCATCGGCGCGACCATGCGCGAGTCGATGCGAGACGCCACGAACGACGGCGTGGTCGGGTAGCCCCAACCGTCGAGCGCCGTCGAGTTGTTGCCCAGGTTGCGCCACGGCCCCGTCGTGACCGTCCCCGTGAGGGCGTCGGTCGTGATGAGCCTGTAGCGCATCTGCGCGTGGGTCACGGTCGCGACGTATGACAGGTTGAGGTTGGACGTCCACGAGCCGTTGCCGTTGTTGACGCTGCCCGTGGGGTCGTTGCCCCACATGCGCGACCATTCGCGCTGAGAGTACGCGTAGCTGTCGGGGTAGCGCAGCTTGTAGTCGCTCGGCGCGGAGACGGGCGAGATCGGCACGATGCGGTCGAAGCGGAACAGCTGCGACCCTCGCGTCGCGTCCGCCTCCAGCGTCATCTGCGTCTTGATGCGCCCCGTGGTGGCGGCGCAGTCAGCGCTGTAGCCGACGCCGTTGAACGCGCGGAGGCGGTACGTCGGCTGACCGCCGACCGAGCCCTCCTGGTGGATGGCGAACAGCTTGGTGGTCGAGCCGTCGCCGCGCCACTGCGTGAGCGGCATGCCCGCCCTCGGCGTCTCGTTGTCCAGTCGTAGATACTTCAGGGAGTGGACGTTGCGCACGCGCATGGAGCCCGTGCCCGTGTCGGTGACGGTGCGCCAGATCATGTGGTTCTCGGCGGTGTCGGCCATCGTGATGACGGGTGCGCCGTCCTCGTTCTTGCGCTCGGGGTAGATGCCCATGCACAGGTCGAGCGCCGCGCTCGGTCGAATCTCGTAGTAGCCGTCGGGCAGCATCCCCGCGTCGAACAGCACGAAGCGCTGCGCGTTGGTGCCGTTCACGTTGTACACCCAGACGTTCGTGCCCGGATGCTGCGCCGCGCTCTGGACGTCCAGCGCGAGGCTCGTCTTGTTCGCGCACTTGATGGTGTACGTCGGGTAGCTCTTGCCGTCGATGGTGACGCTGCCGCCGTCGGTCTCGAAGACCCACGTCTGCGTGATCGACTGCGGCGCGAGGTCGTACTGGTGGACGTTGGTCTCGCTCTCGAAGCCGTGCGTGACCTCGAGGTCGAGGAACTTGCCCGAGAGGGCGTTGACGACCTTGCAGCCGCCGGGGACGCCGATGAGGTGCCAGAACTGCCCATCGTCCTTAGAGAAGCCGTCCACGTATACGTTGGCCCCGCGGTGGTCGACGTCGCCCGCGATGTCGAGCGCGAGTCCCGTGTTCACGACGGGGCGGATGATGTAGGTGCCTGTGTTGACTGTTGCCATGCCCCTATCCCATCTGCATGTAGCGGTGGAGACCAATCAGGTAGTCCTTGGTGATCTCCCTGATTTGCGGGTCGTCGTTGATGCGGGCGCCGTCGATGTAGACCGTCGTGCCGCCGCGACCGCCGCTCATCTCGTCCAGTGCCTCTGCCCACGGGCGGATGCCCTGCTTGGTCAGCGGCGTGACCGTCTCGTGGCCGCTCTCGCCGAAGACGCTCATGTGCTTGAAGATGCCGCCCTTGGCGTAGTACGACACGCCGACGGACGGCACGGAGCCGTTCTCGGGGTTGAAGGTGCCGCTCATGGAGAAGTGCGGCAGCGCCTCGACGCGGATGGTCGGGATGGTCAGCTGGACGTTCACGGCGTCGCGGATGCGGTTCATGCCGTCCACGACCGCGCTCACGGCGCCGTCCATGGCCGAGCGGATGCGGCCCGCGAAGCCGTCGAAGGAACCGGCGACGGAGTTGGCGATGCCCGGCAGCTGGTTGAGGTTGCTGCCGAGGAAGTTCGACGCGCTGGACGCGTTGTCCATGGCGCCCTGCATGACGCCGATGCTGCCCTGCGCGGCGGACGCGGCCTCGTTGACGTGGTACGTCTGCGACGCCAGCTCGCCCTGCGACGAGCCGAGCGCCCACGCGGCGGCGGCTGCGAGCCCAGCGCTTGCCGCGAAGGCGGCGAGACCAGGCGCGGACGCCGCGAGCCCTACGGACGCGGCGGCAGCGGACGCACCGAGCGCCACGAGCGCGGGGCCTGCCATGAGGGCGCCAGCGGCCACGGCGGGGAGCACCCCGCCCAGCATCGCCATGCCCGCCGCGACGATCATCACAGACGCGGCCACGAGCAGCATGCCAGCGCCCAGCACCAGCACGCCCGCACCGAGGGCGAGCACGCCCACGGCGGCGACGAGGGCGCCAGCGCCCACCAAGAGCAGGCCAGCGCCGAGCACCATGGCACCGACGCCACCCACCAGCGCACCAGCGCCGAAGACGGCGATGCCTGCGCCCAGCTGCATGAAGGCGACGGCGGCCGCGAAGCCGTACTCCGCGAGCATCGGCAGCGCCCCGATGAGCAGCGTGATGCCGAGCGCCGCGAGGGCGACGCCAGCCCCGACCGCGAGGATGGAGATGCCGAACGCCAGCATGGCGGGCGCGGCGATGTCGAGCGCGGGGCCGAGCACCGCGAAGACCACGGCGAGCGCCGCGATGGCCACGACGAGGCCGACGAGGGCCACCGCCGCCATGGGGCCAGCGTTGGCGAGCTGGATGGCGGAGAACACCAGCAGCGCGATGCCGGCGCACGCGAGCGCAAGGCCTGCGCCCATCATGAGCGCGGCGCCACCCAGCGCCAGCAGCTCGGGAACGGCCGCACCCAGCGCGGGCGCGGTGGCCGCAGCGGCGCCGCCGATTGCGGAAATCATGCCCGCGATGGCGCCCGCGAACTGCAGGGCCTTGATTGCGAGCGCGACCACGATGATGAGCGGCACCAACCACCCCGCGTTCTGCGCCGCCCAGTTGAAGGCACGCGCGAGCGCTTCCACGACGGGCGTGGCGCCCTCGACCACGGGCTTGAAGCCGTTGATTGCGTCGCCGACGGACTTGCCGAACGTCTTGGGCGAGTCGGAGTCGAACGCGCGACCCACGGCGTCGCCCATGTCGCCGAACGCCTTCTTGAAGCCCTCGACGTCGATGGACTCCATGACGCCGCTCGTGAACTCGCCGATGCCCTTGCCTGCATCGCGGATGGCCGCCGAGATGTCGTTGATGAAGCCCGAGATGTTCTCTTGCCCGATGGCAGTAAAGACGTTCGTCCACGCCTGCTCGATGGCCGCGCCGACGTTCTCCATGGCCGTCTGGACGCCCTGCGTGGCGCTGACGGCTTGGTCGCGGAAGCTGGCGAAGCCCTCGACGCCCTCCTTGTCGAGCCGCATGATGGCGTCGTTGAAGTCGTCGAAGCTGATGGAGCCGTTCACCATGGCCTCGTAGAGGTCTTGGCTGTTGGCAGTGGTGCCCATCAGCGCCTTGGCGACTTGGTTGAGCTGCGCGGGCATGACCTCCTGCATCGTGCGCCACGATTGCATGTCGGGCTTGCCCTTGGCGAGCATCTGCGTGTACTGCTCCATGGCGCGAGCCTGGTCGGCGGTGCCCTTGCCAGTGGCGAGCAGCGCGTCGTTGAAAGCCAGCGACAGCGTGGTCGCCTGGTCGAGCCCGCCCGTGAGCGGCGCGAGCTGCTGCGTCATGTCCACGATGCTGTTCAGGCGCGTGGGCATGCCGCGCACGCCGTCGGACAGCCGCTGGATGGACGCCGCAGCGTCCGCCGAGCTGTACCCGAGGTTGCTCATGACCTTCGGGAAGTTCTGGATGGTGTCGAAGCGGGAGACGGCGGCGCCGAGCGACGCGCCCATCTTGGACGCCGCGCTGGACACGGCGTTGCCGAGCGCCGTGCCGATGGCCGACCCCCTGACGATGGACGAGAAGGCGTTGGAGAACATCCTGCCCGACGACTGACCAGCGAGGTTGCCGTCGTTCGTCATCGTCTTGATAAAGCCCTTCATGGAGGGCATCACGGTCACGTAGGCGGTGCCGATCTCGTAGTTTGCCATTCACTCACCCCCTACGCTTGTTCGTTGTTCGTTTGTCGGTTGATGCCGAGTACCCTGTCCACCGCAGCCATGGAGCGCTCGACGGTCTCGGTGTCCAGCTCGTGCTCGTCGCGCTCCGACGGGAGCGGCAGCGGCTCGGGCTTCTTGGCGCCCTTCTTGGATAGCGCGTACAGGACGCACGACACGTCGTATTCGAGCACCCTCAGCAGTTGCGACTCGACGCCCCACGACGCGTCTGGGTTCTCGGCGCGGGCGACGCGGCAGCCGGGCGGGAGCTGTGCGCACAGGACGGCGGCGCGGAGCACGTCTGGCGTGGTCTCCGCGCCGTCCAGTCCCATGTCGCAAAGGTTCAGGCCGTACTCGCTCTGGAAGTCGGCCACCAGCTCGTCGTGGTACTTGCCCCACGCCACCGCGAGCGACGCTAGTTTTTTGCGTCGCCGCCCACGACCGCCACGATGCGCTGGACGAGCTCGGCCATCTTCTCGCCGTCGTCGCCCAGCTTCTCCGCCACCTCGTCGGACTTGCCGCAGAGGATGACGTCGTAGGCCTCGTAGGCCTCGTAGGCGCCCTTCTGCGGGTCGGAGAGGGAGCGCGCGATCTTCTTCTGGACGCTCCAGCGCTTCAGCGCGTTGGCGTCGTACTCGACGGTCACGCCGTCGAACTTGATGGTGTGGAGCTGCTTGTCTGCCATGGTGCTGGTGACCTCCTAATGGCCTAGTGCTGGCCGTTGATGAGAGCGATGATGTCGGCCTTGGTCGCGCCGCTCGGGACGGTGAGGCCCCTGCTGGTCGCGAGCTCGGTGAGCTGCTGGACGGTCATGGACTCCAGGTCGAGCGTGGTCTCGGTGCTCTCGAAGAAGTCGGTGACGTTGTCGACGGCGGCGCCGTTGAGGTAGGTCAGCTTGACCTTGCGCCCGGCGACGGTGTCGGACTTGCCCTCCAGGTCGCCCAGCTCGGTCATCTTGGAGTGCTTGATGACCTTCCTCCAGCGGCGCCCGTTCTTCAGGACGAGGTCGAACACGCAGGCGTACTCGGTGTCGAAGGCGTTCGCCCAGTTGTGGACGACCTTCATCGTGCCGTTCTCGTCGGTCACGTTGTCGATGCCGTACTGGATGCCCTCGGAGTCCTTGTTGATGGAGATGAGCATCAGCTCGATGGTCTCGGTGTGCTTGCCCGAGGGCTGGTCGACGGTCTTGCCGCTCATGTCGACGATGGGGTCGGGCGTGTCGGAGTCGAGCGACTCGGTGAAGCCGTCCTCGGAGATGAAGCCGCCGTTAATCCACGACGGGTCGAGCGGGGTGGTGTAGTCGGTCGGAATCACCGACGCGGCCTGCGCGGCGGGCAGGTAGAAGAAGTAGCCGCCCTCGACGCCCTTGACGGTCGAGACGTCGGCGGAGTTGTTCGGACGAGACATGTGGTCTCCCTTCCTATTTGTTGATGGTCATGTTCACGGTCGCGGAGTAGCGTGCCGTGCCGTCGCCCGCCCACTCGTCGCGCGACATGACGTCGAGCGTCGAGTCGGAGAGCAGCGGGTGCGTCCGCGCTGCGTCCGCGAGCGCATGCACCGCCGTCATGGCGATGGAGTACGCCTCCGCGTCGGAGGTTCCCCAGCAGACGAGCCGCATGCGCGGCCTGTCCAGAAACTGCGTCTCGCCGCCGCCCACGCGGCTGACGGACACCTGCCGCGCGGGGCGCTCGGTCGGAATCTCCGAGCTGACCGCCACGCCGTCGGGCATCGCGTCGCGCAGGACGGCGACGCAGATGGAGGTAGCGTCCATTGGTCGCCCCCTTAGAACGCCGAGCGCAGCGGCCCGTTGTGGTCGCGCAGCTCGTTCCAGTAGGCGCCCTTGCTCGCGGTCTTGACGCGGGCGTGAGCACGCTTTGAGCCCGCCTGCACGTCGGTCGAGTACGTGGCGCCCCTGTAGGTCGCCGCCGCGGCGGCGGTGGACTCGATGCCCGCCGCGCTCTCCTTCAGCGCGGACTGCATCTCGGAGCTGTTGAGCATGGCGACGATGCCGGGCTCGTTCTTGACGAACTTGATGCTGTACTCACCCACGGTGCCTCACCGCCCTCACGACCGTGTCGTGCGAGAAGCCGCGCGGCACGGGGTAGCGCCTGGCGTCGCCGTCCACGTCGTACTCGCCCCAGCCGTCCACGACCACGCGTGCGCCGCGCCACGTCAGCTCGGGCGCGTCGGTCGGCACGTACAGGTCTACGGCGTCCATGACGGCGTGCGGCCTGCCCTCCTCGACCTCGGAGGTCGACTTGGAGGGCGCGACCAGCACGCCAGTGACGTCCACGGGCTCGGCGTACGACTTGGCGGGGTTGCCGAAAGCGTCGGGAGCGCCCGCCACCACCTGCTTGACGTGGCAGGTGGTGGCGGCGAAGCTAAGCATCTGCGCCCCCGTACGGCCATGCGCTGCGTGCCGTGCAGTGGATGCCCAGCAGCTCGCACTCCGACTTCTGGAGCATCGGCGTGCCGTATGCCTTCCCCAGCGTGAACTGCTGCGAGAAGGGGCCGATGACGGTCGACGCCTGCGTGGCACCGACGGGGATGTCGGTGTCGGAGGGCATGCAGCGGTTCGCCATGGAGCGGCAGGCACGCATCATGCGGTCGGCCAAATCCTCGTCGGGGTCGGCGTAGCCGATGCCCGCCTTGGTGAGCGCGCGGCGGATGACCGCCGACGCGTCACCCAGGCACTCGGTGAGCACGCCCTCGTCATCGACGGGGCCGAACTTGGCCTCGTACTGCTCTGTTGTGCAGAACGGCTGCATGCCGCACCTCCTACTCGGACTTCTTGGGCTTGGCCTTCGCCTTGGGCTTCGCCTTCGGCTTAGCCTTGGGCTTCTCGGGCATCGGCTCGACGAAGCCGCGCTTGCGCAGCCCCTCGACGCGCTCCTCGGTGCCCTCGAAGGTGTCGCCGACGGCGTACACGTCCTCGGGGTTCGAGAGGTCGAAGAAGGGCTTGGTCACCTTTGCCTTCATCTCTAGGCCCCCTGAACGCCCATCTTGAGCACGGCGAGAGCGGACGGGTTGACGACCGCGTAGGCGTAGACGGCCTCGGTGCGGTAGGCGATCTGGTTGTAGCGCTTGAGGTCGCCGGCGCCGTCAGGATCGCCGTACTCGATGACCTCGGCGCGGATGTCGCGCACCATGCCCCACTTGATGACGGAGAAGTCGCCCATGAACGCGAGCACGTCGGTGCCGTAGACGGCAGGCGTGCTACCAGACGCAGGGGTCTTGACGACCAGTCGTCCGTTGACGGTGCCGGACACGGCAGCGGGAACACCTTCGAGCGTGCCCACGTTCAGGTTCAGCGGGACGTCGGGGTACATGCGGGCCATCGTGTTCGGGACGCGAACCTTGCGCAGGGCGTTGGCGTAGGGCTTCGCCATAGCAATGCCGTTGATGTCGTAGATATCGTTCGTCGCGTCAGCGAGGTTGTCGAAGGCCGCGATCCAGTCGGCATCGGTCATAGCCGAAGCCTGCTTGCCCGTGTAGACCTGCGCAGCGGTCGTGGACAGCGCGGTGAAGCCGGAGCCGAGGCCAGCGCCAGACTTGGGGTTGACGGCGTGGTAGACCACGTAGTCGAGCGCGCGACCGAGGGCAGCGGCCTGGTCCTCCTGGATGGACTCGACAATCTGGAGCTGGTTGTCCTCGTCGGCCCACTTGAGCTGGTTGGAGACGCGGGTCGTGGTCTGGACGGTGAAGCGCGTGCCGACGACGGGAGAGACGGCCTGCTCGTAGGAGCCCTTCTGGGCGCCCTCGGCGATGACCTCGGCCTCGGAGGCGCCGTTGAAGATGAGATAGGTCTCATCCTCGAAGATCTCGGGCTTGGACGGGGACAGGGCGGCGATGGTGGATGCGTCCTTCGCCTTGCCGGTCACGACGGTGGCGACGGAGCGGGGCAGGACGATGCCAGAAGTCTGAAGTGCCATTGTGTGTTCCTTCCTGTTGTTTGCTTGCTAGTTGCCGAGCAGGTCGCGCACGAACTGGCGCCTTTCGTCGACGCCCTCGCCGTCGTGCGGGAACTTGCCCGCCTCGCCGACGTTCGGCGCCCCTCCAGGCGTCTTGTACGCGGCCGCGATGGCCTGTGCCTGTGCGGTCAGCGTCTCCTCGTCCTCGCCAGCGAGCGTCGAGACGATGGCCTCGGACACCCCCGTGGACGCGGCGACGGTCTTCACGAGCGATGCCCGCGCCTTCTCGCCCTCCAGCGCCTTGTTGGCCGCCTCGATGGACGCGACGCGCTCCTCCAGCGTCTTGTTGGCGCCTTCGAGCTCGTCGTAAGCCTTGGCCTTCTCGGCGTTGGCCTTCGAGCGCTTCTCCCACTTGCGGGACTCGGCGAGCGTCTGCTCGTAGAGCGCCTTGTAGTCAGTTCCGCCCTCGGGGCCGTGCGGCTCCTGCGGCGCCTGCTGTGCGCCCTCGTTGTTCTCGGCCATGCTGACCGCCTTCCTGCGCCGTGCGGCGCGTCTCGTGCCCCGTGCGGGGCGTTGTCTGGGTATGAAAAAAGCCGCCCCGAAGGACGGCTTGTTTCAACGAATTGAGTGATGTTGTGCTAGGTCACTTGACCGTCGCTTGCATGAGTCCCGCGTACTCGTGTTGGAGGCGGGCGCTGTGGCTCAGGTATGCCACGTCCGCGACGATGCCACGCCCATCCACGCCGTTGGCGAGAATCAGGCGCACGACGCTGTTGTCGATGTCCACGCGCCTGTCGCGGTAAGGTGCCACAACATGGCTCGCGCCGAGTCTCCTTGCCTCGCCCGCGATGGCCTTCTTAATGTTGTCGGCGCTTCTCTGGCTGTCGCAAAACACGACCACCTGCTTGCCGGCAATCGCGTCCTTCGCGATGTCCTCGTAGGGCATCTCGTCATAGATCATCGTCGCCACTCCTTGGCTACTTGGGCTTGTACATGAATTCGGCGGGCGCAGGGTTGTATTGCACGAAGTCGCCGAGCGTGATGCCATGCTCGACCATGAGGCGGTTGACGCGCTTCGCCCACTTGTTGTCCTCGTCGACACTGTGGGCGTGCTGCTTCCACGCGTAGTCAAACTTCGCGATTGCACGCATGACTTCGTATTTGTCCTGCGCCCCCTTGGCCTCCTTGTTCATCTTCCCTGCGAGGACGCGCCGCTGCGCGGCCGACTTCTCGTCGTCCATGAAGTTCGGCTTGTCCTGCGGCCTGATGGCGCGTTCGTAGTGTCGCCCGCCGCCTGACCGCGCGTAGGCGGCCATGATGTGGTTGCGCTCCTGCTCGACCGTAGTGCCGTTGCGCTCCGCGCGCTCTGCGGCCTTGTTGTCGATTGAGTCCAGCCATTCGTTGTAGAGCGCCGCGGGGTCGTATCCGGCGACGCTGGTGCCAGGCCAGCCGGGGATGATGCGGCAGTCGCAGTTGGCGTGCGCGTGCGACGCAGCGACCTCGGTGCGGTACACGAAGCCGCGCGACGCCAGCATCAGGCAGAACGGGCACGTCTCGCGCCCGCTCGGGACTCGGGCGAAGCGCGGCCTGCTCCCGTCGTGCTTGGCACGGGAGACCATGGCCTTGCCCGCCGCGACCTTGACCTCGTAGTCGACGCGATCGGCGCACTTCTGCGCGAAGGCGTCGTAGTCGCCGTCGACCAAATCATCAGCGAAGGCGCGGACGGCGCCGTCGGTGGCGTCGGGCTCGTAGTATTCCGAGGGGTCTGTGGCGAAGTTCCCCAGCTGCTCGTGCAGCTCGACCGCGCGGATGCCGTCATAGACGGATGCCGACAGCTCGGCGGCTGCGTCGGCGGACGCCCCGCAGATGCGCTGCATGGCGGCGCTGACCGTGGCGCGAACCTCGGCCACGTCGCCCGTGAGGTCGGTCTGTGACAGCACGTCGGCGAGCGCCGAGCGTGCCTGCTCGGAGATGCCGTTGACGCCCGCCGTGTAGTTGTCGATGACGCTACGCGGAAGTCTCATCGCCGCTCGCTCCCTCGTCGGTCGCGCCGCCGAAGACGCTGGCGATCATCGCGTCGCGGTTCGCGGCGCGTCGCACGTCGTCCAGCTCGCGGCGGATGCGCTTGCGCTCCTCCTCGCCGAAGCCGTTGAGCGCGAGGAACGTGTCGGTCTCGGCGAAGCCGTCGAGCACGGACGCCATCTTCACGCTGGCGTCGGTCTGCTGCGCGAGCGTTGGCATCGCGGGGTTGGCGAAGGACGCGCCCACGTCCAGCCCCATGTCCATGACCTCGTCGAAGGTCTTTCCCCACTCGGTCGCGAGGCACGCCACTGCGACGTCGGACAGGCACTCGCCCGCGTCCTCGTTCCAGTCCTTCACCTTGAGAATCAGCGGCTCGTTCTCGGCGTAGATGGCGTCGGAGCTGGCGGGGTTGTCGTGAACCTGGCCGAACTGCGAGACGTGGATGCCCGTGGCGGCGCTCATGCGGCCGCAGAGCAGGCGCCAGTGGTCGGACAGCGGCTGCATCGAGGGCTGCGGGAGCTGGCCGAACTGCGGCACGGTGCCGTCGGCGGTCATGTCGACGTTGACGATGGAGCCGATGTAGGTGTCCCAGCGCGTGACGTGCTCGAAGGGGTCGCCGTCGGTGCCCATGAGGTACTTCTGGGTGCTGGCGGCGAAGGCGGACGCGATCTCCTCGTTCACGTTCGCGCGGACGGCGCTGTCGATGTAGCCCATGACCTCGCGCGTGATGCGCGACGTGCCGAAGGGGCGCTCCAGCGTGGCCTCGAAGGGCGCGATGAAGGCGGGCAGGTGGCCGAGCCCGTGGGGCTCGTAGTCAGCCGCCCAGCCGCGGTCGCCCTTGCGGATGCGGATGACGTTGGCGTCGGTGACCACGTCCACCCAGGTCGGCGTGACGCGCCCTCCCCTGTCGGTCTTGGTCGCCACGACGAACATCGCCGCCGCCAGCTCGCCCCTCGCGTCGTCCCACTTGACGCCGCAGACGCGTGCGGGGTAGGCGCTGACGCGGGCGTGCCCCGTCTCGCTATCGCGGGTAACGAGGTAGAGCGCGAAGCACTGCTCCAGCGCTGACGTGGTGGCCTTGCGATACAGCGAGCGCAGGTGGTTGCGGCGCGAGATTGAGCCGAGCAGGGCGCGGGCGTCTGCGTCGCCGGCGGTCAGGCCGTCCAGCTTGGAGTGCTCGACCATGACGTCCACGCACTTCTTGCCCCAGCCGCACGCGGCATTGAGCCTGCGCAGCTCGGGCGGCACGGAGATGCCGAGGTCGACCAGCCTATTGTGCATGAGGTAGTAGGCGTGGCGCAGCTCGTTGCCCGCGCGGTGGCGCTCCCACGAGCGGACGAGCTCGTAGACGAGCGCCCTGTCGCCTTGCGCGAGGTTCGCGGCGCTGGCGACCTCGCCGGGGATGGTGATCATCTGACGACCGACCTCCTTCTAGGGTCTCTCTTGGTCATTCGCGCCGCCCACAGCGCGAGGGCGCACGAGTCCAGCCGCTGCGGGCACTCGCCGCCGAAGCCGAACCCGTCCTTGCCGATGGGACGTCGCGTGGCGCCCAGCACGGACTGCGAGAGGGCGTCGTCGGCCACGTGGGTGAGCGTGCCGTCGTGGATGGCGTTGAGCGTCATTCCAGCCGCCGAGATGGCGCCAGACGTGCGTGCGGGCATGAGCGCGGTCTTTGGCACGCCGCGCTCGCGCAGCTTGATGCAGAGGTCGTCCACGTCCGCCCGCCCGTCGATTCCGATCGCGGCGGCCTCGCGGACGCGGCGCTTGTCGGACAGCCACTCCACCAGCCAGCCAGTACCGGCGGTGGTGGGCTCCTCGCGGATGAACTCGACGTGGCAGCGGTCACCAGCGACGGTGCAGACCGAGAGTGACACGGAGTCGCCGTCGGGCGTGAACTTCACGCCGTAGGCCAGCTTGTCCCACGTCTCGGGCGCGTCGTCGACCTCCAGCGCGTCCCATTCCTCGACGCCGATGATGGTGTCGGCGCCGTCGCGCTTCTTGAACCATCCGAGCCGCTGGTGGGCGAACTGCACCGGTTCAAGGCTTTCGAACTCGGATTCCGCCGTGTCGGGCTGAAGTAGGATTCCCCAGGACGGGTTGCAGCGCTTCCAGAGCTCTCGGTCGTCGATGTTCTCCGGCAGCTGCTTCGTGTGCCCGCAGCTCCACTCCGTCCACGCGGTGCGCGTGGTCTTGCCCGAGAGCGCGTCCTCGCGGATGCGCTCGAAGACCAAGGCGTAGTCGCCCTCTTCGGGCGCGTTGCCGTTGTAGATGGTCTGCGGCCCTCGACGCGTGCGGCAGGCGGAGATGGCCCCGAGGAAGGATCCCTGCGCCTGCGGCTCCAAATACTGCGCCTCGTCGAAGATGAGCAGCGAGCCGTGCTGGCCGTTGCCGCCGTTTCTGGTGCGTGCCAGGAACTTCATCTTGGCGCCGCTCTTCAGTCGGATCTCCTCACGACCGAGCGCCGTCCTGATGCCGTTCGGGGCGAGGAACTTGCGCAGCGCCTTGGTGTCCATGAGCTGCGCCATCTCCTCGAACGTCTCCGTCGAGGTCTTCTGGAGCTGCGCGGTGTAGATGACGCTTCCGTCGAAGAAGAGCATCTCCGAGGCCGAGCGCCCCTGGATGCATCTCGTCTTTCCCTGCTGTCGGCTGGTCTCGTTGCCGACCACCGGCGCAGACCACCGACCATTGGGCCCGACGCCCATCCACGCTTCGAGCAGGAAGCCCTGCCAGTCCATGCACTCGAATCCAGCCTCGGAGAGCAGGTCGAGCGTGTCCAGCACGTCGTTGGTGTCCCATTCGGGGATGACGAAGCTAGTCGGTATCTGATTGCCTTTTGCGCAGGATGATGGAAGCGATCTCTGTGTCATCATCCATGCCCCCCTTGATGGTGTCGATCTCGGCCATGGTCTCGCGGTACTGCTTGGCGAGCCCCGGCAGCGTCTTCACGTCCTCGCATACGTCAATCTCGGCCGCGAGCCTTGCGGCCAGCGCCTCCAACGCTTCCAGACGGTCGAAACCGCTGGTAGCGGACGCCATGCTCACCGTGTTGGGCATGTCTGAAACTCCTTGTGTGTAAATAGGCCCTATGCCGCGGGGGTGGCCAGCGGGTGGGGAGGGGTGTGCCCCCACCCACCAGCACGGACGCCCCACGTCACCACTCGCGCGACACGCTGCCTTGCACGCTGGACGCCCTAGGTGGGCGCGGCGCGGCATCGTGGCCGCGAGCGATTGCCATCACTTCCTCGACGCTGCGGTTGCCGCGCCATTCGTTGCAGCAGCGATGCGTTGCAGCCTGGTTGCGAGGGTCGTACGGGTCGCCGCCCTTGGAGATCGGCACAAGGTGGTCGAGCTCGAAGCTGTAGGGATGTCGCGCGGGCAGCGAGTAGTCGATGTCGCCCGCCCGCCCGAAGGCTCGGCATATCCAGCACGGCTCGCCGCGAGCACGCAGCGCTGCGCGACCCTTGCGGTAGCGGGAGCCGTTGGCGTTGCGCGGGTTGGGCTTGGACACGATCTGCCGCCCCCTCCCGCTCGCGGACTCCCCCCATACGCAAAAGGGGCGCCCCCGTCTCCGAGAGCGCCCCCCTATGTTCGGCACGTCCCCACCGTCCTAGCCCGCCCCATAAGGGCACAACGACATACCGAGACACGAGAGCGCCCGCCGCGGGGTCTCCCTCGCGACGGGCGCAGACTTGCATGATGCCATAGTACCCACAAAACACTGGCGCCAGCTGGTAGAGCATGGCACGACACGGCACGGATTTCGGCTAGCCCTCGGCAAGCCCCAGCCCCGTCGCCACGCGGTCGAGCCCGTAGGCGTCGATGGTGTCGATCGCAACGCGCACGGCGTCGCGGCAGAAGCGCTCGCTCATGCCGACGCCTGCCGCGACCTCGGGCCACGGCGCCGCGGCGCAGTACCGCCACCACAGGGCGTCGGCGTACGCGGAGCCGAGGATGGCGCCGATGCCGCCCGAGCACTGGTCTTGCCGTCCGTAGATGACCTCGCACGCGCGGTCGATGAGGGCGTAGTCCTCGTCGCGGCGGCGGCGGCAGCGCTCCTCGTAGTCGATGCGGCGGTCGGTCGGCTCCATGACGTCGCGGTCGCCGCCCATGCTGACGCGCTCGGAATACGATTGCGCCTTGGCGCCCTCGCGCGACTCCATGCGGGCGATGGCGCGGGAGAAGCGGTCGGCCTCCCTTGCCGCGTCGTACACGCTGTCGAAGAAGTCACGCGCATGCGATGTGCCCAACCTACGCCCCCAGTCTCTTGTACATCCTCTCCGCCTCCTGCCGACGTATCGTCGCCGGCACAGAGGGCGCGTCCACCCCGCACGCCGCGCACAGCATCTGCGCCCATGGCGTCGAGAACCAGTGCGCGAGCGACGCGGCCTCGGCTGACTGCTCGCCCTTGCGCACGTCGCGGCGCACCGCCTCGCGCATGTCGTTGACGGCCAGCACCACGACTGCGCTAGCCAGGTCGCGGTAGCGCGCGTTGATGTCGCCCTCGTCGTTCAGCTGCAGCGTGAACGGGCGCTTGCCTGATTTTACGCCGCCATTCTTGGCGCTGTTGACCGCGCGGCGCACCGTGACCAGCGAGCAGCCCATGGCCGCCGCGATCGCGGAGTGGCGCACGCCCTGGGCGTCCATCTCGCGGATGGCGCCGTAGTCGAACTCGGTCGTACCGCTCCTCCTGCCCATCGCATCACCTCGTCTTCCACAGCGCCACGACCAGCGCGGCGATAATCGTGGCCCACAGCAGCACCACCACGCAGGCCACCTCTTCAATTGTCATTCGGCATCATCCTTCCTCTCGCACATCCAGCCCAGCAGCCGGCAGATGCGCTCCTCAGCCTCGTCGTAGCTGCACGCCCCGCACCTCGACAGCGCGTAGGCGAGCACGTCCACAGCTTCCTCGGTCTCGTCGTTCTTGATGCGGTCGGGGACGTACACGCGCTCTCTCATTCGTTAACCTCGATTCCAAGCTGTTGTATTCGCTGCCAGACCACCACGCGGTGCTCCATGTCGCTGTCGAGCGTCGACCAATGCCGCGCGTAGTCGTACAGCCACATGTCCTTGACCAGCTCCCGCAGCTTGTTGTTCTCGGCCTCAGCCTCATCGAACAGGGCGTTGGCGACATTCTTCGTGATGTAGATGCACTCGAAGTCTGGCTCTACGCCAGCCATAACCGTGCACGTCTCGAACGCCTCGCGCATCTTCTCAAGTGCGCTCATTCTCCCACCACCTTCACCTCTGTAACCCATGCGTAATACCTGACGCCGTCCTCGTCCACGTACCTCTCCCTGCTCGCGCGTTGCTCTGCGGACGGCACGTCCAGGTACGCGCAGAGCGGCGCGCCGTCCTCCAATAGGTCGTCGGCGACCATCACGAGATAGACGGACTTGATGCGCTCGGCTACTCCGTCGCTACTCCGTTCTGCTCCGTCGTTACTCCGTTCTGACCTGTCGTAGCGCATGGCCTCGCCGCTGTTGCCGCGCACGACCCGCACCGATTCGGGCCACGGGCGCATCTCGCCGATGTGTACCTCTGGCGTCCAGCTCATTCGTCCACCACCTCCACGACGCGCCTGCCGCAGTTCGGGCAACAGTTGGGTGTGCCGTCTGGCTCCCATATGAACGACTCGCCGCATTCCGTATCCCACCAATCGCCCTCCGTTATGAAGTCGGCTGGTTTCCATTTGCACGTCCCGCGACCCACCGTCGCGGCGATGGCCTGCTCGGGGGTGACGCACGCCTGCATATTAATCTCGCCGTCTGGTATGTCGTCGGCCCCCTCGATTGCGGAGCACGGGTAGCCTTCGCGGTCATACCAGAACGTCGCGACGGTCTCGCCGTCGACGGTCTCCCCCGTCTCGTACTCCACGCCGCGCTCGTCAAGCATGCGGCGCAGCTCATCGGTTGCCGTCATTCGTCCACCACCTCTCGTCCGCAGTAGGGGCAAAAGCGCGGCCCTGCGGTTACGCCGTTAGACGTTGCGCCGCCGGCCACTTTCTCTCCGCACGCCGTGCATTTCCAGCAGTGGGTCGACCACTCCTCGCCTGTATGCTCGTCATAGCATTCGTCCTGCGAGTGCTTCATGTGGCACGTCCCACGCCCCAGCGTGGCGGCGATAGCCTGCTCGGGGGTGAGGTTGTAGTAGTTGACTTGCAGAAGGTCGGGGTTGGTGGTCTTTGACTCGTAGAACTCGGCGTGGCCACCGTTCGCCTTCCACATGGTTACGTGGTCGATTTCGCTTTCCCCAGCCTTCCACTCCACCCCGCGCTCGTCAAGCAGCTCGCGCAGGCGCTCGGTTGCGGTTTGCTCGCTACTCATGCTCCAACCTCCTTTAGTACGTCCTCGACGCTATGCGGGTACGTCGTGAGGATGACCTCGCCGCTCGGCTCCTGAATGTCGGCGATGAAGACGTGTCCCTTGTGGGCAAAGCGCGTCGTGCTGTTGCCCTTGTGCTCCCATGCGATGCCGCGCTCGTCCAGCGCCTTGCGCAGCTCCGTCGTGTGCTCGCAGATGTCCACTAGCTCGCCCTCCTCTTCTGTGCCGCCCTCGCGAGCAGCCTGTGCGTCTCG
>Ga0310695_10007816_pt1 | contig 16864 bp, 12 predicted proteins | sample RumenRJG_04DNA_FD_203882 | JGI IMG/M metagenome (GOLD analysis project Ga0310695, IMG submission 203882) | Bovine rumen microbial communities from Lethbridge, Alberta, Canada - RJG_04 (v2) (version 2) | ecosystem: Host-associated > Mammals > Digestive system > Stomach > Rumen | place: Canada...
CTTCATGGTCAATCTACTGGGAGCCCTGGCTGCCTACTGCTTCTTTCCGAAGAAGCCATGCATTGCATGTGAAAGGGCTATTGATAACCAATTAACACTGTTCTGAATTCATCGAACTCACGTTAAACTAACATTTATGATTTATAACAAAATAGTAAAGTCATGAAATCGAAGAATAACAAAATCATAGTTTTCGCTAATCAGAAGGGCGGAGTGGGCAAATCCACACTCTGCATCCTTCTGGCAGACTATCTGGCGTATTGGAAGAAAGATGTCTGCATCATTGACACCGACCTCCAACAGTCCGCTACCTTGCAACGTGAGCAGGATAAGCAGACCTTTGGAGAAGAAGAACCATACAACATCCAATTGTTTGAGGTCAGTGATCCCAAGACGATGCAGATGCTGATGGAGAATGCAGAGTCGCAGGATGGCTTTGTGCTATTCGATGCACCTGGCACAATCAAAGATGACGGGCTGGCCCCAATGTTCATCTATGCTGACTATATCATCTGCCCATTTGAGTATGAATCGAAGTCGTTGTCTTCAACCAAAACTTTTATTCAGGTCATCAACCGCCTTCGTCAACTCAATCCGCAGATGAATGCCCAAATCTTCTTTGTCCCCAACAAGGTAGATGCCAGAATGGGAACACATGATGAGTTGGTACTATGGAAGCAAACGGATGCTGAGTTTGCACAAAGTGGAATCGTTGCACCACCTGTTGGTTATCGGGCACAAATGAAGCGAGTCAACACCTACAACGTTCCGCTTCCTTTGAAACATGCTGTCTATGAGAGTTTTCGATTTATCGTGAAATCTATTATACGATAATGTGAGTCTGTTAATAATAGACAATGAGATATGGAAAAGAAAAAGTTCAGCATAGAATTGCCAAAGGGTGGTATGAGTAATCTTGCTAAGCAGACAGTTAGCAAACCACACCAAGAGCCATCAACGGATGCTACAGAATGGCAGCGATTTACCCACTATCTTGATGAGTTCAAAAACGTATCAGAACATGGTGAGTGCGTCTGGCTACTGAAAGATGTAAAACGTGAGATTGAACGAGTCAAGTTCGAGTCCAATGTAAAACTCAATATCCGTCAATTAGTGAATGCCATCATCCTTGCATTCATCAAAGAGCACAGTGATGAACTGAAGAATATCCGGTCTGGTTAATACAAAATGGCCCCAAATGAGTATGTAAAAGGCAGATTATCACCTTCAAACGGTTAAAATTGATTTAAATTACACCTTATTATAATAAGATAACGAATTTATTTGCTATCTTTGCAAGTGCGTTATGGCTGCCGCCAATGTTGTAGTGACGAGAAGGTGGCTGGTCGAAAGGCCAAAGCTGTTGTGCAAGAACTTATTGGTAAAGTAGAGTAGTATCTGCTATCTCACAAGGTTCCAAACTGCAAAGTCCTGGAAAAACTTTATTGGAACGAGCCTTGGAGGAAGTTAGGTACGCCGTAATAGGCGTACCCTTTCTCTGTATTTCGTTCCAAGCCTCATTTCCAGGACAGGCGCAGTAAGGAAGTACTATAAGAGGAGGGTACGTTCTTTTTTTTGCCTATTACGAAACTTAGAGCAATGAGCATTAATAAAGTTAAAAAGTATACGTTTTCTGGTCACGAATCATTCCCTTGTAAGACGCTTTGGCTGAAGAAGGGGTATGATTTCGTAGTTGCAGGCAATGACTTCAATAGTCCTGAGGCTGTGATTGGATTAGGAGTTGGCAAGAACATGGTTGCTTCTATCCGTTTCTGGCTAAGGTTTTTTGGCGTTACAGAGAATGATAAGCCAACAGAAATAGCAGATTATCTGTTCAATGACCAGAACGGTAAGGACAAGTACCTCGAAGATATTGCCACATTGTGGTTGCTTCACTTCAATCTTGTATTCTCAGAAGAAGCTACACTTTATAAGATGTTCTTCTGTGGCGTTCAGCGTGAGCGCACTCATTTTGAGAGAGAACAGGTTTTGACTTACGTGAAGTTGAGAATGGTGGAAGCTGGCAAGATGACGCTCTTCAATCCCAATACGGTAAAGAAGGACGTTGCTGTGTTGCTACAGAACTACGCATTACCTCGCAAGCCACAATCCAATGAGGATTTCTCTTCACTTCTGATAGACCTTGACTTGATACGTCAAAATTCAGAAGGCAAAGGCTACTACTTCAATGTGGATGGCAAACGCAAGGTAACGAAGGAAATATTCCTTTATGGTTTGCTGAAACTGAAAGAACAAGAAGGTGACAACACTATTCCTTTCGATACCATTCAGGAAAGAGTTGGATTGGTGTTCTGCATGCAGGACTTCGAGACAATAGAGATGCTGAAACTGGTGGCCAGCGAATATAGTCAGTATTTCGCATATAGCGATGTGGCTGGCATCAAACAGGTTCAGTTCACGAAGGATTTGGATGTTAAACAGGTATTAGATAATTATTATGGCAAAGACATTTAGTTTATCTGCAAACATAGAGAACGGCTTTGCCGAAGGGATGCAATACCTGGTAACGCCCAATGCTCAGAATGCCATTCACAACATTGTGAATGACTTCAAGTCAGGCATTCACTCTTTTACTATCATTGGTTCTTATGGTACTGGTAAGTCGAGTTTTCTGTTGGCGCTGGAGGCAGACTTGAAGAAGTCAGGTAAGCAGAAATACCTGTTGGATGCTAAGAACCTGTCAAGTGCCAAGTCATTTGAGATTATGAACATCGTGGGTGATTATGCTGAGATGTCAACACTTCTGAGCAAGGCTTTGAACGTGGAAGGCAACACCAGCAGTATCCTCGATAGTCTGAAAGATTACTATACTAAATGCCAGAAGAAAGGAAAGTTCCTACTGATAGTGGTTGATGAGTTTGGCAAAGTGCTAGAACACGCAGCTAAAAACAATCCAGAAAAGGAATTGTATTTCTTGCAGAAATTGTCAGAGTTGGTGAACGTACCTACTCGTCAGATAATGCTACTCACTACGCTTCACCAAAACTTTGGCGCATACGCAAAGGGACTAACAGAAGCACAGGCCAACGAGTGGACGAAAGTAAAGGGACGCTTCAAGGAAATCACCTTTGTAGAGCCTGTAGAGCAGTTGTTACATCTGGCATCCGCACAACTTAAGGAAGAGAGAAAAGCTTATAATGCAGAGAATGTCGAACCACTTTTCGAGTTGGCAAAAGAAACAAGATATGTTTCCAACGATTTCCCAATGGAAACAGCAAAGCAGCTGTACCCGTTAGATCTATTCTCTGCCTATACCATCACAACAGCCATTCAACGATATGGCCAGAACGAACGTTCTCTATTTACCTTCTTGGCAGCTAAGGGTAGTAATTCTATTTCTGAATTTGAACCAGCTGACCACTTGACGTATAATCTACAGAAGGTTTACGACTATGTGCTATACAATTTCTATTCCTATCTGAAAGATGCCAATGCCGACTCGATGAGCTGGAGCACCATTCAAATATCTATCGAGCGCGTTGAAGGTCAAGACTGGAGCGACAATGAGGAAATGCTGCAAGCAGTAAAGCTTGTGAAAGCCATCGGATTGCTGAATCTGTTTGGGACGGCAGGCTTCAAACTCACAGAAAGACATTTGACGGATTATGCTCGTGAGGCAATGGCTATAGACAATGCAAAAGAGATTATTCAGAAGCTGTCAGCCAAGAAGATTATTCGTTATGCAGCATACAAGGAACGTTTGATGCTATTTGAGGGTACTGATGTTGACCTCGAAGCAGAGATACGAGAAGCAGGTATGATGGTTACTCGGCCTGTAACCTTTGTAGATGAGCTGAATGTATTCTTCAATAAGCGTATTTCTCCTGTCAAGGCTCACTTCTATCAGAAAGGCACACCACGATTCTTTGATTACTTGATTCGTGAAGAACCTCTTGATGTAGTGCCTACAGGTGATACGGATGGTTTCATCGAACTGATATTCTCTACTCACAAGAATGCTTTGGCAGAGATCAAGAAGTTCAGTTCTGAAACAGACCACGCTCTCATCTTTGCCTATTTCACCAATACTGAAGATATCATCGACCACCTTTATAATATTAAAAAGTACATGTATCTCTTGGAGCGTGTACTTGACAAGAACGACAGGGTGGCTGTAAATGAAATCCAGAAGTTAAAGGAGTACGAAGAGACTTTGCTCAATAAGGCTATTAGCGATAATCTCTTTTCCTATAAGAATCGTGTTGTCTGGGTGTTTGAAGGCAAGGAGCAGAAAGTGGCATCGCATCGAGACTTCAACCAGTTGCTATCAAAGGTCTGCAATGAAGTCTATAGCAAGACCCCTGTGATGAACAACGAATTGTTCAATAAGCATAAACTCAGCGGAACGATTACCCAAGCAAGAAAGAGCTATCTAACTTACCTGACGGAACACTATTCTGAAAATGGAATGGGATTCCCGGAAGATAAATTCCCACCAGATAAGACAATCTATTCTTCATTGCTCTTGAATACGGGCCTTCATCAGAATGGCGATTTCGCAGATGCTCCTACGAACAAAGGCTTTATGCCATTGTGGGAAGCCTGCGAAGAGTTCTTGGAAAGTACAGAGAACAAGGCAAGAAAGATTTCTGAGCTTATCAAGTTGTTGTCTGCCCAGCCGTATAAATTGAAGCAGGGATTCCTTGAATTCTGGATTCCCACTTATCTGTTTATCAAGCGACAGGACTTTGCACTCTATGATGCATCGAAAGGAGCATTCATGCCTAATGTGAACATGGAGTTCTTCGACTTGTTGCAGAAACATCCTGGTGATTTTGAGGTGAAGAAGTTCGCCGTTGATGGTGTAAAGTTGGGATTCTTTAATCAGTATCGTCGTTTCATCAATCTTGGCGAGGAGTTCTCGATTACCAATTCCAGCTTTATCGAGACCATCAAGCCATTCCTCAGTTTCTATGTGCGACTGGATGACTACACCAAGCATACTCGCAAGTTTGACCATGAGTCAACGATGAAGTTCCGTGATGTACTGGCCAAGGCAAAAGACCCAGAGAAAGCTTTCTTTGAAGACCTGCCAGAAGCTTTGGGATTCGATCAAGCAAAACTGAAGCAAGAAGAATTCATTCGTGAATATGGCAATATCATCCAGCGAGCCATTAGAGAATTACGTTCTTGCTACTCTCAGTTGATTGATCGTATAGAGGCAAGACTGGTAGAAGAGTTTGGTCTGCAAAGCTATGAATATGGCGAGTACATTCTTGAAGTCCGTGAGAGGCTGGCCAATGTCAAAGCCTATCTGCTGACTGATAAGCAACGTGAGTTCTATCACCATGTAATGACGGAATACGACAATCGTAAGCAATGGTACCAATCCATCTGCTATACCATTCTGGAACAACGACTTGATGCTCTAAAGGATGAGCAGGAAGACAAACTCGTAGATGATCTTGTCTATCTGTTCCGAGAGTGTGAGAAGTATGCAGATATATCCAAGAAGACTGGCGATACTGATAAGAATGAGGCATACTCTTTCGATATGGTAACAAACAAAGGTACCAACATTAGGACACAAACCTACGTGCTCCCTGAGAAAGATAAGTCGAAAGCAGACGAGTTGGAGAAGAAAATCAACCAGCTATTGTCTGGCGACAACAACGTGGATGTTTGCACGCTGCTATCAATACTGAATAAGAAGATGAAGAAATGACGAAGGTAAGACATATATTAGGCATATCAGGCGGTAAGGATAGTGCAGCCCTCGCCATCTATCTGAAGAAGACGTACCCATCGTTGAAGATTGAGTACTACAACTCAGATACTGGCTGTGAACTGGCTGAAACGGAAACGCTAATCAATCGTCTGGAAGCCTACCTTGGAAAGATTGAACGATTGAGGGCTGCTGAAGGTAGTCCTGAGCCTACTCCATTCCATCATTTTTTGAAAGCGATGGGTGGCTTCCTTCCATCGCCACAAGCACGTTGGTGTACCAAGAAGATGAAGTTGGATAAGTTCGAGGAGTATGTGGGTGATGACTATGCTGTGTCATACGTTGGCATCCGTGGTGATGAAGATAGAGATGGCTATATCTCTTCAAAACCCAATATCCAAGCTATTTTCCCATTCCGCAAGAATATTTGGAGTATTGATGTTATCAACAAGTTCTTGCACAAGGAGAACTTAGATCAGATTGTTGATATATACGAGAAACTATGTCCAGAAGGATTCCTTCGAGATGAGATTATTGAGACGGTGAAGAAGCCTATCACTAAGCAGTTCTATTACTCGAAGAAGATGAATGCGCTGCTTGACTACGACATCAAGTTGTTCAATCATGCTGTTTTTGAGTTCCTGAAAACGACAGACTATCCTGTGGGTAAGCTTGATGAATTCCCACTACTTGACAATACAGATATATTGGTGAAGGACGACATCTTTAGATTACTGAGAGAAAGTGGCGTGGGTGTACCAGCATACTATGAAGAAATCCCTTTTGAGGTGGATGGAGAAACAGGCACTTATTGTCGCAGTCGTTCTGGTTGCTATTTCTGTTTCTTCCAGCAGAAGATTGAATGGATTTGGCTCTATGAGCAGCATCCTGACCTCTATGCAAAGGCGATGGAGTTTGAGAAAGACGGCTATACTTGGAATCAGAATGAGAGTCTCGCAGACCTCATTAAACCAGAGCGTATTCGCCAGATAAAACTCGACATCATCCGTCGCCAGAAAGAAAGCCGGGCCAACAACAAGGGTACTACTCTTGCTGAAATCCTTGGCGATGATATCATGTGTACAAACTGCTTTATCTAGACAATGATGGCCTATGTTGTACGAGGTAGAATGGGCAGATGACGGAACCTACAGACCTGGAGAGTATAATTCGCCAGAGAAGTTCTTCAACGATTGTTTGGAGAATAGCAAGGAGTTTGACCTCCAATTAGGATATTTTAGTTCTGCTACTATCAGCGTTCTCGCAGATGGCTTCGCCTCTTTTATCTCAAATGGCGGCAGGATGCGACTGGTTATCAATCATATTGTCTCTGAAGAAGACAAAAAGGCTATTATTAAAGGTGTTCATGGAGGAATTATTGACTGCTTCGATCTCACCAACTTTGAAACGCTTCGACAGACATTTGATGAGTACCAACAGCAGTTCTTTGAGTGCTTGGCTTTCCTTATCTACGATAAGCGCATAGACATTCGCATCATTAAACCTCGTAACAAAAAAGGTATCTCCCATACTAAGTCTGGCCAATTCCGAGATGGCGACAGCGTTACCTCTTTTACTGGTTCCGCCAACTTCACGATTAGTGGTTTGTTCAATAACCTCGAAGAGATAAAGATAGATCGCAGCGATTCAATTGACATAATGGTGCAGAAGCGCATCAAAGGACAACGCGAGGAGTTCGACATCATAATGGAGGGAAAGAAAAAGAATGTCGAGTACCTCTCTCCAGATAATCTTATCTCTGCCATCCAATCAACCTATGGTGACAAAGACATTGAAGAACTGCTTGATGTCGAGAAGAAGCTCCGAAAGATAAAAGCAGAAAGGGCTATTCGTGAAAGGCAAGAACGAATGGATATGGCTCGTGAAGACATTGCTGACATTGAACCTCGATTCCCATATCCTTCGGGCCCACGAGAATATCAACAGACTGCATTTGAAAACTGGAAGAACAATGGACAGAAGGGACTGTTCGCTATGGCCACAGGTACTGGTAAAACCATTACTTCGCTGAATTGTCTATTGGAAATCTATAAGCGAAAGGGCTATTACAAAGCCATTATTCTTGTACCGACTATAACGCTTGTCAACCAGTGGGAGCAGGAGTGTAGGAAGTTCCAGTTCTCTAACATCACCAAGGTTTATTCTAGAAACCTGACTTGGCGTGACGAAGTGGAACGTATAAGTTTCAACGAAAAATACAGGACGGATAGAGGGCCGGAAGTCTCTTACATTATTATTTCTACATATGCATCTTATTCCAGAGAGAAAGTATTCAAAGTTTTGAACGGCTTTGATAAGAGAAGGCTCTTGATGATTGCAGATGAGTGCCACAACATGGGTTCTGGTTCCTTGGTGAAACGTCTGAAGGAGATCCCCTATTTAAGGAGGATAGGGTTATCTGCAACGCCCAAACGTCAATTTGATGATGAAGGGAATGAAAAACTGAATGATTTCTTTGGAAGCAAGGAAAAGTACACCTACGAATACAGTATGGAAGAAGCTATCAAGAATGGTGTACTCTGTAAATATATGTACTATCCCCATGTTGTAAATCTGACGCAAGAAGAAATGGATGCGTATGTTGAATTGTCGGAAAGAATAGCCAAATACTTCAACTATGACAAAGAAGTCTTCGAACATATTGATGAAAAACTGAAGATGATGTTGTTGGCACGTAAGCGCTTAGTGCATAAGGCTGCGAGGAAACTAGACATATTCAGGAGCATCATTCAGAAGCGTTTTGAAGAAAAAGGCAACTTGAAGTACTCACTTATTTATGTTCCTGAAGGGAATAAGCCAGATTATGTTGGTGGAGGTGATGACTTTGATGTTTCAGAAGACATTGGCGACGATAATGATATGGAACACCTGATTGACCAATATACTCAGGTTGTCACCGAGATAGATGATCATGTGACGGTAAGGAAGTTCGTTTCAGGCCAGAAAGATCGAGATGAAATATTGTACGACTTTGCCGAAGGAAAGCTACATGTGCTAACATCTATGAAGTGTCTTGACGAGGGTGTAGATGTCCCTCGTAGCGAACTGGCTATCTTCTGTGCCAGTACAGGTAATCCACGTCAGTTTATTCAGCGCAGAGGTCGTGTGCTCAGAACGCATCCCGACAAGAAGATGGCAGAACTGCATGACTTGGTGGTTGCACCAGAGGTTAATCCCTATAGTGATTGCTACAGGATGGAGCAGTCGCTATTAAGGGGTGAATTGGCAAGAGTCACCAACTTTGCCCAACTCTCGGAAAATCCTTCATACTCAGAACTTGAATTGAGGGAAATTTTAGATCATTATGGATTGAATTTATCAAATAACAATAACACCTATGACGAATAAAGAAAGAATGCTTCACATGGTTCTTGACGATAAAAAGCTTCAAGAACTCTATGAGTACGACAAGTCGGAGTATGAAGATTTGTACACAGCAATGAACTCTGAAAATGTCGTAGTGGCTGCGGTTGCTCGCATCATCAAGAACCTTGATGGTTCGACTGACCCAGGCGACCAAAAGAAAGTCTATATGACAGTGTTTAACTACATTAATGACAACTACTTGCTATGATTATCCAGAAAATAGAAATCCAGAATTTCAGGAGCTATTATAAGGACAATAAATTTGAATTGTCAGATGGGTTGAACTTGATTATTGGCTCCAACGGTGATGGCAAGACCACATTCTACGAGGCTCTTGAATGGTTGTTCCGTACAGACGGAACAAACAAAATGGACACCAAGTATATTTCAAAGAAAAGGAGTGAAGAACTAATGCCAAACAATTCTGATGATGTTCGTGTGGCTATGACATATGAGCATAAAGGCAGAATTAAAGTATTAGAGAAGATGTTTCATTTCACCAAATCTTTTGATGGCGAAGTCTCTACATCTAATTATTCGTTTTCTTTGATTGAAGGGAATGGAGTAGAGCGCATCATTAAAGACGGTGTCGCATTCGATAAAGATCTACCGTCAGAGATGCGTAAATTCATCATGTTCAAAGGCGAGCAGGATTTGAATATCCTTGAAAAATCAAATTCTCTAAAACAGCTTGTCGATGAGTTTAGTGAAGTGCAGGATTTTGAAGCATATTTTTCATTTATGGAATATGCTACGAGAAATGCTGAACAGGCAAGAGATAATGCTCAGCGACTTGACAAAAAGAATATTGATAAAATTAAAGGCTATAATCGTACTATCGAACAAGAAAAAGGGCTCTTGTCAGACATTGAACGAGAAATTAAAATTAAGGAGGGAGAAGCTGAGAACTTTGAAGGCTTACTAAAAAACATCGAACAAAGTGAAGAAGCTTCAAAACTCCTCAAATCTGTCAATCAACGGATAGAACGACTTTCTCAACGTAGATCAGAAACTGCAGGGCGAATCAAAGAGAATTACACAATCAATTTACTTGATGACATGTGGATCCTTATGGGGTTTGCAGATACCGCAGAAGAGTATTCTTCTAAGATAAACACCCTAATGAATGAACGCAAAAAGCAGGAAGACCAATATCTCGTAACTGCGGGTGTTGAAAAAGCAATAAAGGCTGCTGAAAGAGGATTCACTTCACTTCCAGCTCATATCCCTGGAAGAAAAATAATGGAGGATATGCTCGAAGAAGAGGTCTGCAAGTTCTGTGGTCGTAAAGCTGAGAAAGGAACGGATGCATGGAATTTTATGCACGCCCGCTTAGAAGAATACAAAGCATCCCTGAAAGGAAAGGCTGACGAAGGAATAGAACCATTATATAAGGCCAACTATGTAGGAGAGCTACAAAAGAGAGACACTACTCTTAATGACAATCTTGCGGAGGTAGTAAAAATGCGTCGCAAAATACAAGAAGCCATAGCTTTTAATAACCGTTTGCATGATGATGTTAAAAAAATCGATGCAAATCTCGCTTCTGAGTTCGAACAAAAGAAACGCATTCTGGCCCAAGCAGACGGTCTGACAGAAGAACAGCTTCTTGCTAACTATGATAACATTTCGGACTGGATGGACAAAAAGAATCGAGCCATTAACAGAATTGACATATTAAAGAGGCAGAGAGAGCAACATCGAGCCACTCTTGAAGAGGCGGAATTAGCTCTAAGTAAGACTTCTGAAGGAACTGCTGCAGAAATGTATGCAAAAACAGCCCTTATTATCCAGCAGATTTCTAATGCTTTCAAAAATGCCAAAGAAGAAAATAAAAGAAGGCTACTTGATGCCATTGAAGAGAAATCAAATTTGTTCTTAGAGAAATTGAATACAAACGATTTTAAGGGAACTATCAGAATTATCGAAAAGCAAAACGGACAAGGGGAAGCATTCTTGATGAACAATGATAGCGTGCGCATCTTTAATCCAAATACAGCGTTAAAGACTACATATCTAATGTCTGTTCTGTTCGCAATAGGTAATTTGTCAAGCGAAAGGGATGGAACAGAATTACCATTGCTATTTGATGCACCAACATCATCGTTCACAGACACGAAAGAAAATGAGTTCTTCAGAGTTATTAGCTCATTAGAAAAGCAGGTGGTAATTGTAACAAAGAGTTTCCTGCGCGATGGTAGCAATGGAGAGGCCATATTAGACCTTTCAAGGATTAGCGATATAAATGGCAGTATCTTCCGAATAGAGAAGAAACGTCCTTTTGACGACAAGAAATTAGGAACGATTCAAACAACAATTACTAAAATCAAGTAAACTATGGCTGAAACATTTAATGATATAGAGGAACTCGTAAAGAAAGACGAGAAACTCATTGATAAATGGGGACGTAGAAACCCAAGGTTTGAAAAGCAATATGAGCAGAGTGTAATGCGCGTAATTTCAGATTATGGCATTGGTGCTTCTGGGAATACTGGCGCTAAAGGAAAAATCCTTGGTGCTGGTTATGAACCCTATATCATGGCATTTTTCATTGGTTTATATGCAAATAAAAGAATTCCTTTGTCAGAGGACTCAGATGAAGTAAAAGGCTTAGGACAGCCATTACAATATTGGGGAAATCTAGACTCTAAGAAATTTCGTAAGGCTTATCCAAATTTGCGTTCATATATCTTTATAGCCCTTGTAGCAAAGACAGATATTGATTGGATAGCTCTTGACAAAGGGACTATCGATGCGAACACTGTTGTTTCTGCTCTAATAAAGACGATGGAAGAATATGCAAACTATGGGTTCTCCGTAATGGAAGAAAAACTACGTGAAGACAAGGGTTATTTCTTCTCGAATAGGGCTTTCCTTGATATCTTCCTCCAGCTGACAGATAAGTCTCAGAATGATATTGATGTTCCCGAAGAACCTGAAGAGCTGTAAATGTATTGAAAATTGCTTTATTGCCTATGGTCATCAAAAAGATAGAGATTTACAATTTTAGAATCTTCTATAAGGAGAATGTGTTTGAGTTTATCAACGGACTCAACCTTATTCTTGGTTGGCATGGAGATGGAAAGACCACCTTTTTTGATGCATTGGAATGGCTGTTCCGTACTGATGGAACAAGAATAACGGAGACCAACTTCATTCCCAAGAAGCGCATAGAAGAACTTTCAAGTGGCGACTCTGATAACGTTAGGGTAGCTATGACCTATGAGCACAATGGTAAGATCAAAGTCCTTGAAAAGTCATTTCTATTCACAAAATCATTTGATGGAGAAGTCTCAACATCCAACTACACCTTTACACTTATTGAGCATAATGGAGTGGAGAGCGATGTTAATGAGGGATCTGCCTTTGACAAGGATCTTCCTCCAGAGATACGAAAGTTCATAATGTTCTGTGGGGGTGGTGAATTGGGAATGCTACAGTCTTCTAACGCATTGAAGTCGCTTGTTGAGAACTTTAGCGATGTAAAAGACTTCGAAGTTTACTTTTCTTTCATAGAGTACGCCACAATGAATGCTGAAAAAGCACGTGACTATGCTCTGAAGATAGAAAAAAAGAATACGGACAGAATAAAGCAATTAACTAGAACTCTTGAAAATGAAAGAGCAGCCCTTGCAGAGATAGAGAGTGAAATTCATTTGAAAGAAAGTGAAGCTGTCAATTACGATAATCTCTTAAAGAGCATTGAGCAAGGCAATGAAGCTTCGATATTACTAGTATCCGTAAACGAGCGTATTAACAGGCTTTCTCAGAGGCTTTCAGAAACAAAAGCACGAATTAAGGAAAGCTATTCTAGATATTTACTCGAAGACATGTGGGTTCTCTTAGGTTTTGACACTATCGCAGAAGAATATTTATCCAAAGTCAACAGTTATGATAGAATACGCAGAAGAATTGAAAATGAGTATTTAATTGAAGAAGGGGCGAAAACAGCTTTATCTGTTCTGAAATCAGAAAGCAATGAGTACAAAGAGATAAAACCTTTATTTAGAAATAATTATGTGCAAGAACTACGAAAGCACGAACTACATTTGTCTGATATTTCAAAATCACACCACAAGATTCAAGATGCTATTGCTTTAAACGAACGCCTTCACGAAGAGGTCAAGAAAATAGATTCAAATCTTGCAATAGAGCATGAGCACAAGAAACGCATTTTGGCACAGATGGACGGCCTTTCCGAAGAACAGCTTCTAGCTAACTATAATAACATTTCGGACTGGATGAACAAAAGGAACCAAGCTATTAACAGAATTGAGATATTAAAGAGGCAGAGAGAACGACATAAAGCCACTCTTGAAGAGGTAGAACTGTCTCTCAGCAGGATCTCCGAGGGAACTGACGCCGAGAAGTATTCCAAAATAGCATTGATGTTTCATCACATTGCTGATGCTTTTACGGAGGCAAGAGGAGTTAAGATCGAACGAAGTATAATGATGATAGAGGACAAGGCCAACATGTTCCTTTATCAACTTTTACCTGAGGATTTTACTGGTACCATACGTATCATCGAGAAACAAAATGGTCAAGGTGAAATATTCCTTATTGATGATGATGGCAATAGAATCTTTTATCCCGACAATAGTTTGTGGAAGAATACGATTTTCGCAATTATGCTTGCTTTAGGGGAAGTAATTTCTGAAATAAATCACATGGATTATCCCCCTGTGTTTGACGGCACTCTATCTGCCTACGGCAGCGAATATGGGAATCCTATCATTGATAGTGTTAATAGGCAAATGATAGTTATGACTTCTGATTTTATTATAAGGGATGCTAAAAGAATGAGAGTGGTAGACATAGAGGCTTTGCCATCAAAGATAGGCAATGTCTACTATATGGAAAAACAAGTACCATTTGATAGCAAGAAACTTTCAACATTACAGATAGCAATCTCTAAAATCAAATAGTAGAAATAAACACGATATGGACTACATTGAGGCTTTCAAAAACTTAAGGACAAACAATAAGTATGGCAGGAAATCGCCACACAAGGCAGTTTTGATGCTGACAGTTATCGAACTGTATGAACAGAACATATTGTCTGATAATGAAATATTCTATGACGAGAAATTAAAGTCTATGTTCCTGAAAGTTTGGAACAGAGTACTGCCCAATGAGCCTCTGTTCCATCCAGAAGCCTATTTGCCGTTTTGGTATCTTCAAAATGATAGTTTCTGGCATATTGTACCCATCAGGGGTAAAGAGGACATACTATCCTTGATGCGAGATACCAACATTAAACCATCAGAATCAAAGCTGAATGATTCCGTAAAATGTGCAGAATTGGATGAAGACCTGTATTTCCTGATGACAATAGCCTCTGGCCGTTCTTCGTTGAAGCGAGCTTTGCTGGAAACATACACGCAGTTGTCAGAATACCAGATAGACAAAATGGCAGAGAGTGCAGATAATGTTGTTGACCACTCATTTTCTGCAATGGATGAGTATGAGCAAATGCTATCTTCAAAGAATAACAACGAGAAAGAAATTGATAATGAAAATTCTTCTGAATTGGAAAAGCAGTTCAAGGAGTTGAGCGACGATTTACAGATAGCGTTGAGCTATGAGTATTTTGCATTTTTGAAGAACCACCGCAGTGAGAGAGATATAATAAGGGAAGAGTGCCCTAACGTGTACGCATTGTATGACTGCATAATCAATCGTCCCATACAACGAGCATCCGTCTCCCCATCATTCGCTTTCATCTATGATAACTTCCTAAACGACCTAAAAATAGCTCTGATGAGTGAAAACGGTTCAATGGAGCTGATTGACAAGATTGACGATGCTATTGCTATCCTGCGTGGAGATTCTAAACAAAGTGATGACTTTGAAGAAAACTATGGTCTTCAGGAAGAGTCCAAATCCGAATCACTATATGAAGAAGTTGAGAAGCAGGAATCTGTATCGTCTTCCCGAAACGAACAGTACTCTTCGATTAAAAACTATGATATTGAGAATCAGGATCTTAGTGACCGTTGTTATATCATTGACAATAATGGTGAAAGAATCTTTTCTTTAAGAGGTAAATTTAAAATCATTGATAAAGAGTTTTATAGGGTTAATTATACTGATTCTTTAATTACAATGGATTTAATCAAGAATGATGGGAGAGGTGTTTTTATGTTGGGAAAAAGAATATTAAATGCACATCTCCGTTCTCCTCTATACTCTTCGCTTGACGAAAACAAATACTTGGACCAGATAAAAGCTGTAAGAATAGACAACAAAACTAAAGAATATAATATTCAAGTTGATGATAGGTGGTATGGAAGCTCAGGATACTACGCAGATTTTGTGCAAAAAGATAATAGCGTTGAAAGGGCAATTAAGACCTCAGAAAATGTAGAAGAAACTACCGTCGATACATATCTTTCTATTAATGACCCAGGAATAGAGCATGTCTATTTGGATCATCGTGGCAAAATAGCCAAGATTGTAAGTCCCACTCCCAAAGACACCGCCCCCATGGATAATCCAATTGAAAATAGAAAGGGAAAGGCTTGGACGCAAGAGGAAGAGGAACGTATCACACACTATTTCGAGCGTGGAATAGATACCGCAGACATAGCAGAAAAAGTTGGACGCACAGAAACTGCCATAAAAGCCCGACTGGCTAAACTTGGCCTGATAGAATATACTTATGGGCAGGATGAGTCAGATGCAGAATCACTCTCTTTCGTGCCTATCAACCTAGATGATTTTCAAATAGAGAATGGATTTACAAAAACCAACATCTATAACAAATATGGTGAGAAGGTTTTTACGGATGACGGCAAACTTAAAATCATCGGTGGCAAGCTCTATCGCCTTAAACTACAGAACCAATGCTTTACTATAAAAGGCATGAGATTCAATGGAGAAGTGTGGATGAAAGGTGGCAAGAAGATTGTAGCATATCCACAGACGGTGTTATATAAAATCATGGATAGGGCTAGCGATTATTGTGTGGCAGTTGAGGATTTATATGACGGAGCCTCTTTTCCAAAGTGTAAAGTGAAAGTCAATGGTTGCTGGTATGACAACCAAGGGGACTTAATTACTGATTTTTCTGAAAGTGACAATACTACAGAAGAGTCATCCCAAAAACATCACGATTATTTGAAAATCATTAAGCATCCTCTATATGCAGTAAGAAAACAAGCACTTCTCCGTGCTATGGGTTATTTCAGGTTGCCAGCAAAGATAAGGGATATTGCCAGAACCATCAGTAGAACTGCCTGGGGTGAACCTATTAAAGAAGATGACGTAGAAGAAATCATCAGCACGCTAAAGGATGTCGAATCATCTGATGGGAAATACATACTGCGGAAGAAATAATAAATAATGTGGCTTAACTACCATAACCCCGCCTTTGGCAAAGAGCAGACTGCCAAGGGCGGAGTTTTGTATGAGGGGAGGATGTTCAGCCGTTGGCTATAAGCCAATTGCTGGTCATGTCGTACCTGACAGTATGAGCGAAAGAAATAGTTTCTCCATCGGAAACGGCAGATGTATCGATGCCGCGACGGTGGAACTCGTCAAGGAGTGCTTGGTCGTGATAGACTCGCATATTGGACCAGCCTCGGCTTTGCGCCTGGGCGTTGAAAACGGTTACTAACTCGGAAATTTGCATGTCTGCAAAACGCAGAGCAAACTTGATGTAATAAATGTGCTGTTGCATAACTTTTTTGTTTTGAAGTGAATAATGTTACTCCCGCATCGTACTGACCACCGTGGCAAAGTTAAGCTCGGTTGGCGAGTTCATCCGAAGATGACTGCTCTTGATGC
>Ga0310695_10007817_pt1 | contig 16864 bp, 14 predicted proteins | sample RumenRJG_04DNA_FD_203882 | JGI IMG/M metagenome (GOLD analysis project Ga0310695, IMG submission 203882) | Bovine rumen microbial communities from Lethbridge, Alberta, Canada - RJG_04 (v2) (version 2) | ecosystem: Host-associated > Mammals > Digestive system > Stomach > Rumen | place: Canada...
GATAATGGTATCAAAACATTATTCGAGATTGTATATCAATTGATTTATATGAAAGAACGTCATGTTTGGCGTGATTTCATTGATCATTTGAAATAATTGAGGTATCATCATGACAGATATATTGCACACACCCGTTTCATTGGGAAAATATCAATCCGAAATAAATCCAATATTGGATATGATCATCGATAAATGCCATACAGGTAGTTTGATTCCATCAGAAAAAGAAATCAAAACAGGTATAAAGGAATCAATTCATGCCATCAAACGGACATACGATTTCGGATTAATATCATATAAACGAATGAATATTTCCGTTAGTAACGTTTATGGGTTTTTCAATGAATCAATCAAAATATTAAAAGAATATGATGATAAATCGGATGATATATTAAAAGCAGCACAAACGATGAAACACGATCAAAAGTGTACACCATACATATTAAATCAAATGTATGCATCATTTGATTTACCGAAGATATGTCAATACATAGAAATGGTTAAATTAATAATCATGTATTGTAAATTATCACCACAACCATTCAAATGGTTAGGTATACCAGAAGAAGAATAATATATCATTTTAACCCCACCCATATGGGTGGGGTTATTTTTTATATATCTTCATCTTTAATAATATTGATTTCACCATAAACCAAATCACGGGATACGATAATCCGTTGATTTTCCGATCCTCGGAATTTCAATCTCAAATTCTTTTTCTCTTTTTCATATCTACCTTCAACAACCACATCGCATATGTATAATAAGTTATGTAACATTCTACAATATTCAGATACACATAACGAAGGTTTTTCATCATATTCTTTTAGTATATCCAACATTTCTTCAGCAGTATATCCAGTCCATATCCATATACTTTTTGTATTATGAAATTTCGTTTTAACCACATAACACAATCCCAATACATCCTCGATATTCTTAGGATGTAATGGTTCTCCACCAAGTATACTCAAACCACATACTTCATGTGAATATAATGCATTCATAATCTCGGTTTCTTTGCGGACATCATACTTTTCTCCATAATTAAAAGACCATGCTTCTTTATTATGGCATTCTGGACAATGAAATTCACATCCAGAAACGTATACTGCGGCTCTCACTCCGGGACCGTCCGCAATGTCGTACTTTCTTATCTGGCATATATTCATAAACAACACATCCTTTCTAAATTATACTTATATGTTTCATCCATCCAAATATTAAGTAAATATATAGATATAGGTATTGACCTATATCTATATATTTAACGCGGATCTTCACTTCGTTTCGATCCGCGTGTATTTTCTTTATCATTCATAAATATATAGATATACCTTATTGGTATATCTATATATTTAACGCGGATCTTCACTTCGTTTCGATCCGCGTAAATGTTCATCATATATTATACCTTTAAGGTTATGACTTTATATCTCAATATATAAGATATACCTTTAGGGTATATCTTATATATTAAACGCGGATCTCATCCCAGATTCGATCCGCGTTTATTTATTATTTCGATTCTTTATATGTATATTATTAATATGAAGAATATAAACCTATCATTCGTTTTAGGAGGAATAATAATGACTGATGCAAATAAGGTAAAATTAAAAACAAAAGCAAAAAAGATATATAATCTTTTGAAAGAAAATTATATGATTGATGCAATAAAATGGGGTGTTAATAAAAAAGATCGAGATGCTGAAGATTTGCAATATAAGCTAAATATCGTTGAAAAATATTTTGATGAAAAATATTATGATGATCTTGATCCTTTGAGGGATGATGAACGAGTAATGGATATAGTATTCACTGACCTCGGAGAATTATATAGAGAATCATATCCCTGGAACGGATTACTGGTGAGATATTTTAACTCGCATAAAACAGAAAAAAATGATAAAATCCTTGCAATAAAAAAAGAAATAAAGATATTAGAAGATGAATTAACTAGATTGGAGAATATGAAATAATGAAGAGACATAGTCCTCAAGAAACATTAAGCTTGTTTCTATCATCAGCAGCATATCATACCGAAAATATTATAAATAACTCATCGGATGGGGATACATACAGATGGATATACCCATTCTTCAGTATAAGAGAAACGGGACCAAACATGTATAAAGTTTGCAAAATCGATTTATGTAAAACCTTTGATATTGCAATATCATATGCATGTCCGGGATGGGGATATCCAAATATGTTTGTAGGTGGAGTTATAAATGTATTTATCTCGGATATTAGATTCAATGTTGAACTAAATGGAGTATGTGGATCACTTTATCCATTTAATATCCCAGAAAGAATACCTTATTTATCTGACGAAGATGATTATATCATCCGTCAGTTTTTCGATTATTTAAGGGATAATATGTTAGCTATAAGAAACAAATTGATCATTGCTGAAGATGATACGGAGATCGTTAATGGACCAATGATTGAAACGACTATAATGGAGGAAGATAATAATGCAGAAGAATAAAAGTTTTGAACCAGTATTAGAAAAAGCCATGCACGATGGTGTTATAACAGTTTCAGAACGAATTAAGATAAAAGACCAGATAATGTTTACAAAGATTATATCAACCCATTTGCCAGAACCATATCCCACATTCAGGGATGTGAAATATTTTCTGGGTGATGAATCCTTTAAAGAATGCATCGGAAAAGAGACATATGAGAAACTCAAACAGCTGTACTCCGATAATATAGATGATGAAGCTGATAAAGAGATTACAGCAACTGCAATAGGTAGTCCTTTGATGAGATCAATATTTGACTTAGTCGAGGATGCAAAAGAACTATACAAAGAATGTGAAAAACTCATGAATGTCAAGGAGGAAGATAATGAAGATAATAATGAAGGTAATCCTTGATAAAGACGAATTCAAGGATTTGAAATCGAGATACAGTGATCTAGAAATGATTCAATGCAAAAAGATCTATGATTATTATAAAAGAGATGGGATTCTCGATAAACTCGAAATCGATCCAGAAATTATAGAAAAGGTTGATAAATATTTTACAGATACATTCGGATCTGAGTTTGGATCAGTTTCTGAAAGAATAGAAATAATGCTTGCGAATGAAAATAATCCAGAAGCATTCATTGTACGGAAAAGTGTAAGTGACGTTATTCGGCATGTCGAAACTTATCTAAAGATGTGCCCATATTATTAAGGAGGAAAATAATGGCTGATAAAACTGTTTATGAAATCTTACAGGAAGAGCTCACACCTGAAGAATTTGCGGAAGTAGATAAGGCTCTCATGATGGTGCGAATTGGTAAAATGATAACACCAGAAGTATCATGGGAAGATGTGTATATGGTAATATCGTGTACACATATACACCTTATTCTAGGATACAAGTTAACAAAACTCCGTGAAATATATTTTAAATATAATGCGGAAATCACAAAAATCGATCCAAAACATACAAAAGAAGTGATCGAAGTATGGAAATTCTTTGAAGATTGGGTGCATAAGGTAGAAGACTACAATGAGCGTGAATGGAAAAAAGCTTATTGGAAAAATCACTGTAAGCATCTTTCTTAAAATAAAGGAGGTGATTAAAATGCTTAAACTCATTTACGAGTTAATTGAACTCATTTTATGTTATAAGTAAAATGAAATCTGCAGAAAGGAGGTGATAAAGATGTTTGAACTCATCTACAAATTGATTGTAGGGATTCTTTTAGGAATCTGATCAATACATATCCACAGCACAAATTAATGAAGTATCCGGTCCCATTTGGGACCGGATATCATTATAATTTTTTATTTGGAATATAATCCAATCTTTTTCATTTTTTGTAGTATTAACTTGGTTTCATATCCAGTTAATCCAACCCCGATGTTTCCGGTATAATCTTTATCCATTAAATCTGGATCATATGATTGAATCAGATGCTTACCTGAAGCTTTTCGTCCTATCACAAGTCGTTGTGTGTAATGACATTTCTCATTAAAACGTTCATATGTACAACCGCGATAATCTTCTTGGATTTTCTTAAATCCGATGTCTTCAAATTTTTCATCAATCGATTTAAATAATTTGAATTTCTTCATGAATAAATAATCACCTCTATTACCATGAATATATCGGGCATCCATCGTATGTAAACTTGGATGTGATATTATTACAATTATATGGTTTTGATATAGTAAACCATAAATTCTCAGTATTAAAGAATGGATTTGTTAATGTTGTATACATTTATCTTCTCCTATCATAAATGTAATACTCTTTGCTTAATTTCTTTTGTTTTACCAACGTTCCAGAAATTAGCTCCTAGGTCCTGAATACCCTTGCTTTCGCAATATTGATTATCGATCTACACGCTTAATTCCCATCAATCGTTTCGATCGGGAGTGGACTATACAATTTTCAGGATATTATAGTCTCTGAACGTTCTCCATCAGCATTACCTGTTACAGAGATTTCGATGCGTCTGAGTGACTTGCACACTCGGTTGCTCCTAATCAATCATTTTTATGGTCTCTTTTATACACGTTTTAAACGCATGCCGCATTCACGTTTATCCTTTCGGATTCCGTTGTAGCTGATTGATATTTTGGGAGGATCCCCGCAATTTAAATCCTTTAACGCGGACTACCCTAGATTTAATCCGCATGTACGACGGGTTACAGTTAAGAAGTTCTTGTCTTTATTGCCGCACTGAGGACAATACCATTCATTGTCATCATTTAACATGATTTCACCGTCATATCCACACTTATGACAATAATCCGATTTTGTATTGAATTCTGCATATTGAATATTGTCATAAATGAATTTTACCACAGTTCTCATGGCTTCTTTGTTATGTGCCATATTCGGTACTTCGATATATGATATTGCACCACCTGATGATATCTTCTGGAACTGTGATTCAAACTTTAATTTTGTAAATGCATCTATCTTTTCACGAACATCGATATGATATGAGTTCGTGTAGTATCCTTTATCTGTAACATCCGGAATACTTCCGAATTTCTTTTTATCAATTTCTGCAAATCGGTAACATAATGATTCTGCCGGAGTTCCGTATAATCCGAATCCCAAACCAGTTTCCTGTTTCCAACGATCTGTTGTTTCACGTAATTTATTCATTACCTTTAATGCAAATTCTGTACCAACTGGATCTGTATGTGATACTCCTGTCATGAGTTTTGTTGTCTCATAAATACCGATATATCCGAGTGAAATTGTGGAGTATCCATCATGTAATAATTTATCGATTGTTTCACCCTTATTGAGTCGGGCGATACCACCATATTGCCAATGAATTGGAGATATATCCGATAATGTTCCTTCAAGCGCTTTATGTCTACACATTAATGCTTCGAAACAAAGATCGAGTCTTTCATCAAGTAATCTCCAGAATGACTTTTCTGATTTTTCTGCTAATATTGCAATTTGTGGAAGATTTAATGATACAACACCTTGATTGAATCTTCCTTCGAATTTTGGATTACCATTCTCATCTTTCCAAATTGATAAGAATGACCTACATCCCATACATGAGAACACATTGCCTTCATAATTCTCACGCATTTTCTTTGCGGAGATATAATCTGGATACATTCTCTTTGTTGAACAATCTATCGCGGTTTCTGTTATATAATCATATTTTCCACCGGAGAGATTATTGTGTTCATCCAAAACATAAATGAGTTTTGGGAATGCTGGTGTTACATAAACATCCGATTCATTCTTAATACCCTGAATTCTTTGAACGAGTATTTCTTCAATGATCATTGCAGTTTCTTCAAGGTATTCATCATTTGGATCAAGATGTAAGAATAATGTTACGAATGGAGCTTGTCCATTTGTTGTCATTAATGTGTTAATCTGATACTGGATTGTTTGTACACCTGCTTGAAGTTCATCCTTTAAACGAATCTTAACTAAATCATCCAACTTTTTCTTTTCTTCTGGATTATTAAGATCGAATAATGGTGAAAATTCATTAATGTATTTTTCTTTTGATTTACGGAGATACTTACCAAGATGCTTGATGTTAACAGACTGACCACCATACTGGTTCGATGCTATTGCGGCGATGATCTGTGTTGTTACAGTACATGCAACCTGGAATGTTTTTGGTGAATCAATCTTCTTTCCATTCATTACCGTACCATTATCCAGCATATCTTTGATATTGATAAGACAGCAGTTGAATATTGGCTGTACGAAGTAATCAAGATCGTGGAAATGTAAGATACCATCTTTATGTGCTTTTACGATTCTTTCCGGTAGAAGTAATCTTGTTGATATATCACGAGATACTTCACCGGCGATGTAATCGCGTTGTGTAGATGCTAACATCGTATTCTTATTGGAATTCTCTTCCATAAGCTCTTTGTTTTCATTTTTAACCAACTGAAGAATGATTTCATCTGTTGTATTCTTTTTACGTGCCAATGCACGATGTGCACGATATGTCATGTATTCTTTTGCGAGAGGATACTGGTTACGACGTACCAATTCACGTTCGATTTCATCCTGGATGAATTCTACAGATGGTAGATCGAAGTTATTATGTGTCTTATTGTACTTTGTACATGCACGATCAAAGATCTCAGTAACGAATGTTACGATATCTTCAATCTCTTGAACTGTTATTCTATCATAACCATGTTCCATTTTATTATTTGCTTTGGTTATTGCATTTTTTATCTTGTTTGGGTCAAATGTGACGATGTCGCCATTACGCTTTTTAATGACTTTTTTGAGTTTTTCGTCGTTCTGATATGATGCTCCGTATGATAAATCTTTCATTGATTAACCCCTCTTTTTGATTGATTTTTTAACCCAGAAAATCTTGGTTAACAGTTGGTATTTTGGTGAATTTCTTTTGTGTAAAAACTGGTATACACTTTTATACTGGAATGAACGCTTCATTAAAATTATATTCAAAAGGAGGAATAAATTATGGCAAATAATTATAATGGTGAACCATTTGATCCGAAACAACCTTTAACATTCGAATTACCTGATAGGAATACGGTTAATCTGATTACATGGGATTACGTTGAAGATCGTTTAGATCGTGAACTCTCACCTGTAGTTACTGATTTAGAAAGTATAAATACACAGTTAGGACGTATCGAAGATCGAATCGATCAATGGTTAGAAGAGCAATCATCATAAAGAAAGGAGTAAAATATGGGTATATTTTTAAGATTAAAAGAAGTATTCTCCAATCAAAATACAAAATTAACATCCATTGCCACTAAACTGGAACAGTTAGAAATCGGCAAGGGTGGTGGTGTTGGTATGGTTGATGATACTCCTGGTTATGAGTATCATGGTGAAATATTCAACACATACGAGGGTACTTATAAAAATAAAGCACCTAATAAAGGTGCCCATGCCGAAGGATATGATGCCGAAGCAATGGGTGAATATTCTCATGCAGAGGGATATTCTGCTCTTGCATCTGGTAATCATTCTCATGCGGAAGGATCGTCCACAACTGCATCTGGGCCATATTCGCATGCAGAAGGATATAACACAACTGCATCAGCAGCGAGTGCACATGCTGAAGGTCAGAATACTACAGCAGCTGGTTATTGTCATGCCGAAGGTTTAGAAACATCAGCAACAGATAACTGTTCTCATGCCGAAGGTTTTCAAACTGTAGCGCAGGGTAGTTATTGTCATGCTGAAGGTTTAAATAATATAGCTACAGGAAATACATGTCATGCTGAAGGAGAACGTACCACAGCATCGGGATACCGATGCCATGCCGAAGGTGAAGGAACAACTGCTTCAGGTAGTGCAGCTCATTCAGAAGGACAAGATACATTGGCTGTAAACTGGGCTCATGCTCAAGGAAGACGTACTAAAGCGGTTGGTTCATATTCTCATGCCGGAGGATACGAATCCGAAGCAAGAGCGGTATATTCATTTACTCATGGATATGATAATTTTGTTACATCAGATGGTGCTGTCACAATTGGTATGCACAATTGTGCTGGACAGATGAATGTATCCGAAATAGAAGATATCTATAGAGCATATATGGGATTAACAACCGTTGGTGCAGATGCACAATCGGCACATGTTGAAGGAGAATATAACAGAGCTTGGGGTGGCGATGTACATTGCGAAGGTACATATAATGTAGCTTATGGATTTACATCACATGCAGAAGGACAACGTAACATCATTGGAGGTTACTCGCAATCACCCGATGTAAGAGCGCGATATTCAGCAACCTTAGATCCAGATCATAATAATATGACACCTACAGCGTGTCATGCAGAAGGATTAGAGAACTGGGTTACGGGTACAGCTTCACATGTTGAAGGGGACTATAACACCGTGCATGGAAATTATGCTCATGGTGAAGGATATGGTACTAAATCATGGGGAACTGGTACTCATACAGAAGGAAGTTATACCCAAGCAACTGGTAACTATTCACATGCTGAAGGTGATAGCACAATTGCTACTGGTAATTATTCTCATACAGAAGGACAATCCTCACAAGCAATTGGTGACAAATCTCATGCTGAAGGACAAAACACTCGTGCAATTGGAACTGCAGCGCATTCTGAAGGAAATGGTACGATATGTGAATGTGACTATGCACACGCTGAAGGTGACCGAAATAAAATAATCGGTAATTCATTAGGTTGCCATGCTGAAGGTCAGCAAACTTGGATATTTGCAAGCAATTCATATCAAGCCCACACTGAAGGTGCCGATTGTGTAATTGGTCAGGTGCCATCGGCTTATGTCGATCAAATTCCTGATATTCACGATTGTTATTCAGGTTTATCTTCAGTAGGTCGTAGCGGAAACGCTTGTCATGCTGAAGGTAATATTAATATGTGTTGGGGCTCATACTGCCATGCTGAAGGTGAGCGTAATGTTGTACATGCAACAGAAGCGTGTCACGTTGAAGGATACATGAATGTATTAGCTCCATGTGATACTCCTGATGGTAATGCAGTTTGTGATTCTGCAACATATACAAAAAATAGAAATGAAGCATGCTATTTCTCACACTGTGAAGGTGCCGATAACCATTTAACCGGTCATACTTGTCACTGTGAAGGACAATATAATCATGTGCATGGTATGTGGATACACTGCGAAGGTAGTCATAACTATGCATCTGGACAATGGTCACATACTCAAGGTTATTACAATGAAAATCATGGTTATTGTTCACATGTTGAAGGAGATCATAACATTTCCAATGGAGACTATCAGCATGTACAGGGTACATACAATGTTGACGATTCTAATATGAAAATGATTATTGGTAATGGTAAAGAAGTTCTCGAAAATGATCAATGGGTTCCAAAAAGAAAGAATATCTTTACTGTGGACAAAACGGGAAATATCCAGTGTGGTGAATCAGATACATCAGGTGTCTTTACCGGACACTATGGAACTGTAAATGGTGTTGATTTAGTTCAACTTGCAGCAGATGTAGCAGCAATCAAACAACAGTTAGGAATATAATGGAGAAGGTGAAACAGAATGACTATATTTGAAAAACTTATTCGTGTTATAGCCAGTCAAGCTGCATTGCTGAGGGCTATTGCGGAAAAGTTAGAACAACTTGAGATCGGTGGAGGTGGATCTGGTAATGCCTCCATTACCGATTATGAGATGGGCAAAAAATATAAACGAAATACATTAGTTGTCGATCCGGGTTCTGAAACTGTTTATCGTGTATTGCCATCGGAATATACTTCGGAAACAGTTGAAGATGATAAACGTAATGGATATTTGAAACTGGTTGGTTTCGAATCAGAAATCGTTACATTCAATCACAATCCAACTCAGCGTGAAATTGATGCACTTCCAGATGATGCATTCGTTGTTGTATACTCGCCAACAGACGCACCTTACGTACCAGATCAAGAGTGAGGTGATATATAATGGGAAGAACATTATATGCTTACGATGATAGATACTGGGCAGCTGATCAGACATTCACATATACTGGTGAAGCCCGCGAATTTACACTTACACCTGGAGAATATTTGTTTATTTGTAATGGTGGTGCGGGTGGTGGTACAGATCCTGCATATTGTTGGGGATATGGCGGTACTACATATGGTATATTTGAAACTGATCAAACTGAAACTATGTATGCCATTGTCGGTGGTAATGGTGAAGATTACATCGCAGGTGATGATACATTAAAAGCCGGAGGTTTCAATGGCGGTGGCAATGGCGGTGTAACAACTACTGGATCCGATGCTGGTGGTGGAGGAGGAGGAGCTTCCGATATTCGTTTAACGATGGATACAACTCCAGTTCCACCAGTATACCACAGTGGTATTCCTGCCGAATATGAAGAACAAGAATGTTTATGGACAAAATGGGAAGAAACAGGATTTGTTAATACTGGATATAAATTAAATCCAAATTCTCATGTTGAAATCGTGATGTATATTCATGGTGCCAGTATCGAAAGTTCTCGAACAAATTCATGGCAAATTCCATTCGGTGCCCGCCGCAGCAGTGGTAATACGGATGAGTTCTATTTCTCATATAAATGCAGTGGTAATCATAAAGTATGTGCAAAGACATCTGGTCAAAATGTATATTTACCAGATGAAGGTCCAGTTATTACTGACCGTAAAATTACAGTCACATTACATGCCCCAACAAAAGAGGTATCATGGACTGATGGTGAAACAACTAAAACATTGACATTGGTAAACCCTATTCCAACAAGTAACTATCCAATGTATCTGTTTGCCGATAATAATGGTAGCTCAGCCGGTACTGGTAGTGGACAAGACTGGTGTTGGGGATTACAAATATATTCATGCAAAATATATGAAGAAGATGTTTTATTACATGATCTCATTCCAGTTAAAGTTGCAGGTACAGGTGAATGGGATGAAGGTGCATACGGAATGTATGACATAATCGATCAAGAATATCATCCAGGAGTTGGATCGTCTTCGGGTAGTCGTATTCATGGTAAAGCATTTGATATTCCAACAAGAACGTTGTTATCTAGAATTATTGTAGCCGGTGGCGGTGGTGGCCGAGGTAAGCAAGCGACATATGGCAATATAAAACCATCATATGGTGGTGGCTTGGTTGCCGGTTATACACAAACATCAGCCGGTACTTTTTATTCACACACAGATCGCCGTCCAGCTCGTCAAGATGAAGGTTATGCATTTGGCCGAGGTGAAGATGGCTATACACGAACACTGACTCCATCATATGGTGCCGAAGGTGCTGGTGGAGGTGGAGGCGGATGGTATGGTGGTTACTCTGAAGCACAATATAATTTTGGGAAATCATCAATAAATGGGGCTGGTGGTTCATCATATGTTTTAACTGCCGATTCATATAAACCTCATGGATATATTCCGACATCTCATTACTATTTAAAGAAAACAGCCGTTGTTCCTTGTCAAACAACAGTTGGTAGCATTCTGATATGTAAACAAACAAACTTGAATAATGATGATACTATATTAGTACCATTGACCGGTAAAGCTACTGCATTAACATTGTATCCTGGTATTTATGATATGAAATGCTGGGGTGGTGAAGGCGGTATGTTTAACAATACCGGAACACGATATGAAGGCGGTTATTCAGAAGCACGTTTAACTATAGATGACAAGAAAACGGTGTATGGCGTTGTTGGTGGTTCTGGTTTATTTCAGGATAACCATGCAAGCGAAAATAGACCAGTTGGATATTGGAATAACCAATGTGCATACAATGGTGGTGGTTTAGCTGAAATAAATCGTACTCCATCAGCTGGAATGTTTACATGGATGCCATTCGCTGGTGGTGGCGCAACTGATATTCGTTTAACAATGGATGAAACTCCAGCACATGAACCAGTTCCAGATCCAGATACACGTGATGATATTCCAGAGGGATATACACAAATGAAATCAACATTTACAAATGGATCTAATCCATTTGAATCGGGTGTAATTGTTACATCCGACACAGAATTTATTTATGATTTCAAAATAGATCCAGGGGTATCAGGATCATATCCAACGATATTTGGTTCCGATGATGGTCCAAACTATAATAGTTTTGTTTTATTTGCATGGAATGATGGTACGGGACATTTAGCATTGGATGGCGGTGGTATTGGTATTGGACATCTTCCAAAAGACCATCGTTTAGTATTAGAAACTAAATTGAGTGTGGCTGCGATCACTGTAATTATCCACGATAAAGATGAGGGTATGGATTATACATATATTGGAAATAGATCTTTAATGGCTGGAACCACCAAAGGATTAACATTCAACTGTTTGAATCGTGGAGGATATCAGAATCAAGTTAATAATACAACATATGGAATCAAATTTAAAGTTAATGGTGTTGTAACACATGATTTTGTTCCGGTTAAACGCAATTCTGATAATACCGTAGGATTATATGATATCGTCGGTGAATCATTTAAAACATACAATTATACTGCAACTGCAACAGCATTGCAAACCGTCATATACCCATCAAAAACATTATTATCACGATTTATCGTTGCTGGTGGTGCAGGTGGTCAAGGATATTCATCAGGTATGCCTGGTAAGGGTGGTGGTACTACTGGTGGTAGTATCTCAGGTGGTAATGGTACTAATGCTGGTCCAGGTACACAAATATCATCTCCACAAAGTGCAACATATCCGGATATCAGTGGTGGATTCGGTTATGGTGGTAAAGGTTTCCTCACCAGCGGAGGCCGCGGTGGAGGTGGCGGTGGTGGATGGTTTGGTGGTTCTGGTACTTATCCAAATGGATCATCCGATAATGACAAGGGTGGTGCAGGTGGATCTGGTTACATTTTAACTGCAGATTCATACAAACCAGAATATTATATCCCAGGTGAAGAATGGTATCTCACGAATGGTGTTACAACGTTAGGCGGTAATACACTTCCTCCAAATATAACCAAAATTGAAATTGATGTTATTGTGGCATATTGTTCAAAGATGATGATATATGATGTCGAAGGTTATAAAGGATATGATCCGGATTCAGATTCTTGGACAATGATTACACCAGGTCCAATTACACCAGAATTGATTGAAGAATATGGTGTTTATATAATTACATCATTAAATGGTGTTCGTGATTCATTCGATGTTGTAGTAGATGATCCACAAGATACCATTACAGGTGTATCAGTTTCATATTCTCCATTGGCACAGGAAATATCATTCTTAGTACCTAAACGTCATAAATATAGTAGAGAAGTAATCGATGCAGTTTATGATGATACCATTTATGATATGAAAACATTATTCCGTAAATATGATGATGAATACAATGCATATGTTGTATCTATCGACAAACTTATGGATTCAGATGAAATATTCAAACTATATTCCATCAATCTATTTGCAAACTAATGGAGGTGATACGAATGAGTTTAAATCTATTATCAACTTCCCCAGGTGGTGTATCTCGTTTTAATAAACGATACGTAAATGATATTGCATCATCAGCTACCGATCGTGCTTGTTTTTCAACAGAATATGATCGAGTAATTTATATGGCGATCGAACGTACTTCAACATCACCAAATCAGATTCATATGCAATCATTCAATATTCAATCGGGTGAAATGAAATATATTGGATACATTACTAAAGCTCAATTAAATAATCAAACTGGTAAAAGATTACAAGGATTCTTATGTGATGGAAAATATGCTTACATCACAATGTATTCGGATGTAGCTGGTATATTCCGTGTCAATTTAAGTGATCTTAATGCGGCAGCAGAATGGTATCCAGCTACACGAAAATTCACATGTTATACACGATGCTATTGGTATGATGATAAAACTGTTGTAATGATGGATGTTCGTGGTTTGGCATTTTTCCATACTGATACACTTACATGGACTTATGAATCATATAAAACATCTGATACTTCAAATAGAGAAGATTTTGCATGGTGTGATAAAGGTATTGCCGATACCAATACTAATTTGGTATGGTGTAATAGAGAAACCCACACTTATCAAACATTCAATTTTCCGACTTCATCATATTATTCTTTATGCTGTTATGGTGAAGGAAAGATTTGGGTTGTTAACCAAGCTTATGTATTTTCATTCGATGTTGAAACGGAGACATGGGATTCGGAATACACACCGGTTCCATTTGGTTCACAGGTTAAGTATGTTTGTTATACTGACAATCTATTATACGTCATATTGAATAATAGCAATAAACTTTGGGTATTTGAAACTCAACGTAAAAAGTTTGCATATACTTTGTTACCATGGACTTTAATCAATAATGGCGATACGTTCATTACATTGGCAACATATCATCGATATGTTTTCATGCAATATTGGTCATTTGGTATATTGAACTATGAGGGTTTATATAAGTATAATATAGGATACAAGATCGTGCAATATGGTATTCCATTCGGTGCGGATGTTATTGCATATCATGAAAAGGATCCTTGCTTAATACCAACACCATCATATTTGACATTTGAAAAGGTTGATGATATCATCGAAGCAGAATCAGAAGAATCTACAACGATCAAAGTTTGTCATATCAATAAGAAAAATTATAAAGCAATTGAATCAATTAAAGTAATTTAAAGGAGGGATAACATGGATATTGAAAGTAGACCAATGGATGAATCATATTCATATATGTTAGACTTCTTGAAAAATCTCAAGGATAATAATAAAGGTATTGGTAATATTTACGTTGCTCGTACCGTCGATAAGAATGGTAATACCACAGATGTCAAGTTCGGTAAGAACATGATGACAGACTATGGTATGACTCGTTTCTTTGTTAATAAAGATTCATATCCTAAAAACTTATATATTGGATATGGATCAACTGCAACGGGATTTAACCATACATCTCAACAGTTAGTCGAAGCATATGACACGGTATCAACATTAGTTTCAGAAACTCGTGACTATGCCTATCCGATGTACTATGACAATGTATCTGGATTAATCACTTGCGTTTGTCGTGCATTACAAGTTAAATTCCCATTAAACATTTCAGGCATTTCAGATGAAATATCAATTACAGAATATGGTATTGGTACTGCATGGAATGCATTATGGACTCACTCATGGGTTTATGATACATTAGGTCGTTATGGTACTCTCATAAAACGTCCAGAAGAAGAATTATATATCGACGTATTCTATTGCATGTCATATGATGAAGATTTAATTCTGAATAACTGGAATAATGGTAGATATACTGTTATCACAACATTACAAAGATTCTTCAATAGAATGGAAGGTACTTTGTACACATATCGTCGTGATAATAATGATATTGCACGAGATGCAACCACAACACAGTCTGCATTCCAGAATAATGAAATCACATTATATCGTAACTTAACTTCATTCGTTATGAAGAATGAATGGCCTTCTGATGATAATGAAAAGAAGAGAAATGGTTACATCGATGGATTCTCAGATTGGGTTTCTGGATTCATGGTAATTGAACGTGAATTATTAGATGTACCAGAACCTTTCTCGGAGATAATAACTCCAGATGGATTCTACGATAATTGTTTATCAAATCGATTTGGTAAATTTAATCAAAATTCATTACCAATAACCCAAGCTTCAATTTCTACATCTAAGATGTATAATCCAGATACTCATGGATGGGATACCAATGAAACATTTTTAAATGATCCAAATAAATGGTATACCGAAACTCCAATGCAAACATTATTTGCTACTCCAATTTATTATACAAATAATAATATCATCCTTGGATTATATGTTCATATAAATATCATAACATCCGATGCTATTACAGCATTTGACATAAACCAAACAACGGTTTATGCAGCAGAAAAGTATTGGGATAAAACCACGTGGCATCTCATTACAAATCTTCAAGAAGTTTCAGCTAATGATACAAATGAATATGAACATACGATGAACTGTCAAACTGCTCGATATTATTTAACAGCAACTAATTCAGCTTCATTAATTCCACATCGTGCAAATGATGGATTTGTTATCGTCCCAACAGACGGTAGATCAAGTTATCTTCCATTCGTACGCGGTGATATAGTTTGGAGAGAAAATGCTTCAAACTATGAAGCAGGTTGGTATCAATATGGTCAACAGATATACTCAGTTCATGATTCTAAAACATATTCATATTCTGAATTGTCTGCAAGTGATTCACGCACAATGTCATATGGCAAATGGTTAATTTCATTCAATAATGAAAATAATATCGTTCGTTACTTGGATACTTCTGACTTTACAACAAAACCAAGTATGAATTCATTATCATTAACATGGACTCGTAATACAAACTCGTATTCAGAATCTTATACAACGGAAACTGGTACGGGTATCTTTACAATGCAATCTACAAAGGATAATGTTTCTCAAGTTCTTAATTTTGTCGGAAACTCTCCAACAGCAACACAACATACCACAACCAAGATGTGTTCTATATGGGGTACTAATAGAATTGCATATATTGATACTGCTGATACTACACATATTCAAGTATATGAATTTGGATCAACTAATGCAGTTATTCAAACATTTGATATTCCATCGGGGTATACTCCAGCATTGTTATTCGGCCACACAAATTATGTATGGTTGGTATCAACTTCAGATGCAGTCGATACTTATTGTTGTAATATCGCAACGGGTACAATGACTGCAGTTGCTCCATTTGCCGCAATTCGTTCTGATTTTAGATATGTGATGATTACAAATGTTGATAGATATCTTGTAATTCATAAAATGAACGATTATACTTATGCAAATCATTATTGGATTGATGTCGCTGATCCTGCAACACGTCATAATCTTGCCGGTGTTCGTGGATCTGCAACT
>Ga0310695_10007819_pt1 | contig 16857 bp, 11 predicted proteins | sample RumenRJG_04DNA_FD_203882 | JGI IMG/M metagenome (GOLD analysis project Ga0310695, IMG submission 203882) | Bovine rumen microbial communities from Lethbridge, Alberta, Canada - RJG_04 (v2) (version 2) | ecosystem: Host-associated > Mammals > Digestive system > Stomach > Rumen | place: Canada...
CGTCGAATAGCAAAAAAAGCCTTCCCCTCAGGGGAAGGTGGCTGCCCGATAGGGCAGACGGATGAGGTGTTGGCGATAGGTTGGAGGCACATCTCTATGTGCCTCTAGTTTGTGGCAACACCTCATCCACCGCTTGCGCGGTCCCCCTTCCCCTGCATAACTCATTGGATATCGAAGACCTTCTTGTTGGGGTCTTCTTTTTTCTTCGGCAGCACGACGTGGAGGACGCCGTCCTCGTAGCTCGCGCTGACCTGGTCGGCGTCGAGGTCGTCGATCTCGAAGCTGCGCTCGAACGACCCCGTGCGGCGCTCGCGGCAGAGGTAGTGCACCTCGCCGTCCGGCTCCTGCCGCTCGGCGCGGATGCGCAGGTATTTCTCATCGTCGTAGGACACCGAGATCTGATCTTTGTGGAAGCCCGGCAGCTCCGCGAACAGCTCGTAGCGGTCCTCCGTGTCGATCACGTCGACGCGGAACGGCGAGAGCGCGCCGCTGACATGGCCGAGCGGGTAGACGGACTGATCCGCCGCGAAATCGAGCGCCTTCTCGAGCGCCTCGCGGCCCTTCTCCATATTCTGACGGAACGGGATCGTATGAAATGGCATAGCACGTAACATAAGAATCGCCTCCATAAATATTCGATGGGTGGAGGCCCGCACGGCCTCCACCATTTTCTTTCCTGCTGATAGGATTCGCCGCCGGGACGCGCGATTCCTGCCTGCGCCCTCCGACTTCTGCGCATTTCCATTTGAAACGAACAATATTTTTCCCGATAGCAGGAATTCCGGTAGGAAAAGAGAACTATAACAAGAGAATCAATTATGCGCAAACGCATATCGGCATAACGGGCGGGGCGGACGGCTCCGCAGACATAGACCGGGATACAGGAGGGGATTCCCATGATGGATGATCGCGACTGGGCATCGTTCAAGCAGATGCTCAAGAAGAAGACGGAGATCGACCTCGACCTCTACAAGGAGCCGCAGATGAAGCGGCGCATCGGCAACCTCGTGAACCGCGGGCATTTCGACTCGTACACGGGGTATTTCCAGCACGTCGCACAGGACAAGGACGAGTTCGCGTCATTCATCGAATACCTGACCATCAACGTCTCGGAGTTCTTCCGCACGCCGGAGAAGTTCGGCAAGCTCGAGACGGACGTCATCCCGGACCTGCTGAAGCGCTCGCCGCGCCTCAACATCTGGAGCGCGGGCTGCTCGATCGGCGCGGAGCCGTACTCGCTCGAGATCATCCTGAAAGAGATGACGCCGGGGGTCAAGCACCGGATCCTCGCGACCGACCTCGACATCGAGATTCTCGCGAAGGCGAAGCGCGGCGTCTACACGGAGAACGAGATCAAGAGCATGTCGCGCGAGCGCCTCGCGAAGTATTTCGACCGCGTCGAGGGCGGCAAGTTCGCGGTGAAGCCGGAAATCAAGGCGGGCATCGAGTTCAAGCGGCACAACCTGCTGAAGGATCCGTTCGAGTCGGGCTTTGACCTGATCCTCTGCCGCAACGTCGTGATCTACTTCACCGAGCAGGCGAAAGACCAGCTCTACGCGAATTTCTTCAAGGCCCTGAAGCCGGGCGGCATCCTGTTCGTCGGCGCGACCGAGGCCATCCTGAACTTCCGGACGCTCGGCTACACGAGCTTCCAGCCGTTCTTCTATCAGAAGCCGCTGGACGCGAAATGAGCCGGTGCATGGGGGATGCTGATGATAGAACGATAGGAGAGCGAGGCGCATGATAGCAAGTCCGGACATAGAACAGATGGACGTGGCGGGGCTCCGGGCCCTGCAGCTCGAGCGCCTGCAGAAACAGTTGCGCTGGGCGCAGGAAAAGAGCCGGCACTACCAGCAGGCCTTTGCGCAGGCTGGCGTAGGATGGCAGGATCTAGCTAGCCTCGATGACCTGCAGCGCTTCCCGACGCTCGACGCAATCGCGTTGCGACAGGTGGACGCGATGGACATCCTGACGCTGCCGCTGTCGCAGGTGCTGCGTGTGGGCTATGTCGGCGCGGAGATGCACCGCGTGATGAAGCTCTACACGGCGGGCGACGTCGCGAGGAACGTCGAGATGATGATGCGCGTGCTGCAGTCGGTCGGCGTGAACCAGACGACCATCGTCGGCCTCCCGATGCACGGCATGGATTCGCGCGGTGCGGATATCCAGTACGCGCTCGAGAACCTCGGCGCGACCGTCGTCGACCTCGGCCCGCAGGAGATGCAGGGCCGGGTGCTCGAGGCAGTCCCCGTCGATCTGCTCGTGACGACGCCGCAGCTCGTCATGCAGCTGATCATCCAGATGCAGGCGGCGGGGAAGGACATCGGCGAGCAGGTCATAAGGAAAGTCCTCTGCCTCAACGACATGTCCATCCAGAACCCGATGCAGCGGCATATCGAGAACCGCCTGCAGGCGCATGTCTACAACCTCTACGCGCCGCCGGAGCTCGGCATGGCCGGCATGCTCTACCCGTGCGCGGAGCGGCAGGGGCAGCACATCCAGGAGGACTATTTCTACCCGGAGATCCTCGCGTTCCACAGCGAGAAGCCGGTCGAGACACCGGGGCAGATGGGCGAGCTCGTCGTGACCACGCTCGCGGCCGAGGCCATGCCGCTCATCCGCTACCGCACCGGTCAGGCCGTCCGCCTTGAGGAGGATCCCTGCGCCTGCGGCCGCACCTTCCGCCGCATCCTGACGCCGATGCTGATGTAGTGAAAAAGCCTTCCGCGGGAAGGCTTTTTGTATGGAAAGGGAGAGAAGCGATGACTGCAAAACTCACGGCCCTGCTCGGGCGGAGCGGCTCGGGGAAGACGGCGGCGTGCCTGCGCGCGATGCGCGACCGCCTGCTCGCCGCTCCGGATGGCCCCGCGCTCGTGCTCGTCACGCAGGAGCACGAGGTCTATCAGGCCGAGCGGCGCCTCGCGGCCTGCATCCCGGAGGAGGCCGGCCGGGGGTACCTCCGCGCCTACGTCTTCGGCTTCCGGCGCCTCTCGGAGCACGTCCTGCAGGAGACGGGCGGCGCGGCCCTCCCGCGCATCACGGACATCGGCCGCCGCCTGCTCATCCGCCGCGTGCTCGAGCGCCGGCAGAAAGACCTGACCATCTTCGCGCGCGCCGCGCGGCAGCACGGCTTCGGCGAGGAGCTCGCGGGCATCATCCGGGAATGCAAGAGCTACGGCCTGAATGCAGACGCCCTGCAGGAAACCAGCGGGCAGGCAAAGGATCCGCGCCTTGCGGGCAAGCTCCGCGATATGGCGCTTCTTTTGCGTGACTTCGAGGCCGAGATGGCCGGAAAGGCCGCGGACGGCGAGGACCGGCTGCAGGCCTTTGCCACGCATATCCCGGACTCGGAGCTGCTGCGCGGCGCCGAGATCTGGATCGACGGCTTCACGTTCTTCAACCCGCAGGAGCGCGCCGTGCTCGAGGCGCTCCTCGATGTGGCCGCGGCCGTGCACGTGACCTTCCCGATGGATCCTGACCTCGACAGCCCCCAGAACGTCCGCGAGAGCGGGCTTTTCCACCGCGCCTATCAGACGTTCCTGGACCTCGGCGCGCTCGCAAAGCGGCAGGGCACCGTCCTGCACGTCGGCCGCCTGACGGGGAACCACCGGAGCGGCGAGCCGGCCCTCGCGCATATCGAGCGGGAGCTATTCCATTTCCCGCAGCGCGCGCTCGAGGGAGCCTCAGATGGCGTGCAGATCGTCGAGGCCGCGAACCCGCGCCTTGAGACCGAGGCCGTCGCGGCCGACATCTTGCGTCTCCTGCGCGACGAGGGCTATCGCGCCTCCGACATCGGCGTGCTCGTCCGCGATGCGGAGACCTACGCGGGTCTCCTGCGGCGCACGTTCCGCCTCTATGGCATCCCTTTTTACATGGACACCAAGCGCGCGGGCATCCATCACCCGCTCGCGGAGCTCCTGCGCTCCGTGTTCGATGCGCTGCGCGGCTGGCGGCCCGAGGCCGTCTTCCGCTGCCTGCGCACGGGCTTCTGGCCCCTGATGCCCGAGGAGATCGACCAGCTCGAGAACTACGTGCTCGCCTACGGCATCCGCGGCGAGAAGCGCTGGACGCGCGAAGAGCCCTGGGGCTGGCACCGCCAGCACGACCTCGAGAGCGACGAGATCACGGATGAGCAGAAAGAGCAGCTTGCCGAGATCGACTACTGGCGGCGCACGGCCGCTGCACCGCTCGAGGAACTCGCGGGGTCCCTCCGCGGCGCACAGAACGCACGCGAGCAGACTGCCGCGCTCTACGCCTTCCTTGAGGCGCTCGAGGTGCCCGCGCATCTCGCGGAATGGGAACGCCTCGCGCGCGAGGAGGGGCGGCAGGACGACGCGGCCGAGCATCAGAAGATCTGGGGCGACCTCATCGAGCTTTTCGACCAGTTCGTCGCGGTCAGCGGCGAGGAGAAGCTGTCCCTGCGCGACTACGCGGACATCCTTTCGGACGGGCTCGACAGCATGCAGCTCGCGATGATCCCGCCGGGGCTCGACCACGTGACGATCGCGCCCTTCGACCAGAACAGCCTCGCGGGCGCGCGCGCCATCTACATCGTCGGGGCCGTCGAGGGCGTCATGCCGCGCAAAGTCCTCGAGCAGGGGCTGCTGACGGATGCCGACCGCCTGCACCTGCGCGAGATGGGCGTCGAGCTCTCGGGCGGCGGCATCGAGCGCAGCTACGGCGAAAGCGCCTTGCTCTACCACGGCTTCACCGAGGCGCGCGACGATCTCTGGGTGTCGTACGCGCTCGCGGACAGCGAGGGCAAAGAGCAGCGCCCCTCAAGCCTCATCGGGCGCCTCCGCCGCATCCTCCCGGGCGCCCCGTTCCGCAGCATTCCATTGCGGCTGACCGGGGACGAGACCCTCGCGCGTGCCGCGGCCCCGTACCCGGCCCTCAGCGCGATGACCACGACACTTTGCGCCCTCCGCGAGGGGCGCGCGATCGCCCCGTTCTGGCGCGACGTCTACAACCTCTTCCAGGCGGGGGAGGTGCCAGGCACAGAGGACGCCTTCCGCTTGTCGCTCGCGGGCCTTTTCGCGGGCGGCCACGAGAAGCAGATCCCGGTCGCGCTCGCGCGCGAGCTCTATGCGAAGTCGGGCCGGCTGCGCGGCAGCGTCACGCGTTTCGAGGCGTTCCGCAAATGCCCGTTCCAGCATTTCGCAAAATATGGGCTGAAGCTCGGCGAGCGCGAGGAGTTCCGCTATCAGGCGCTCGACCTCGGCGTGCTGCTGCACGGCATCCTGAAGGAGTTCGGCGAGCGCCTCGCGGCCGGGCACCGCATGTGGCGCGACGTGGGCGACGAGGAGGCGCACGCACTCGTGCATGAGATCCTCGGTCGCCTCGCGCCGCGCCTGCGCGGCCAGCTCATGCTCAGCACGGCCGCCTACCAGCACCTGCTCGAGCGCATCGCGCACACCGCGGAGCGCTCCATCCACCGCCTCATAGCCCTCGACAAGGTCAGCCATTTCCATCCGGCCGCGTTCGAGACCGCGTTCGGCCCCGGCGGCGCGGCCATGCCGCCGCTCAGCGCCGACCTCGATGGCACGAAGCTCGAGGTCGTCGGGCAGATCGACCGCATCGACCAATCCGAGAGCGGCCGCTACTTCCTGATCTACGACTACAAGACAGGCGGCGCGGCGATCAACCTGCTCGAGGTCTACTACGGCCTGCGCCTGCAGCTCCTGACGTATCTGCTCGTCGTGAGCCAGGCGAGGAAAAAGGACGGCGCCCTGCCTGCCGGCATGCTCTACTGCTTCCTGCGCTGCGAGCTGCTGAGCGCCGACACGAGGCTCACGCCCGAGCAGGCCGAAAAAGAACTGCAGAAAAAGCTGCAGATGCCAGGCTGGGTCCTCGCGGACGCAGACGTGATCCAGGCCATCGATTCGACGCTCACGTTCCTGCCCATCTCCGTCAACAAAGACGGCTCCCTCAGCAAAACCTCGCGCGCGCACGTCAAGACCGCCGAGGAGTTCCAGACCCTCCTCGACTACGTCCACGTGCTCCTCGAGGACACCGGCCGCCGCATCCTGCAAGGCGAGATGCAGGCGAGCCCCTACCGGCTGAAAGAAGACAACACGGCCTGCAAATACTGCCCATACAAAGACCTCTGCGGCTTCGACCCCGCCCAGGGCAGCGCCTACCGCGATATCCCAAAGACCGACGACGCAGAACTCATGCGGCAGATTCAGCATCAGATAGAACAGTGAGAAAGGAGCCGGGCAAATGGCTTGGACAGACGAACAACAGGCGGCAATGGATACGCGCGGGAAGAACATCCTCGTCGCGGCGGCGGCGGGCTCCGGCAAGACGGCGGTGCTCGTCGAGCGCATCCTGCGCGAGATCCTCTCGGGCGCGGTCGACGTCGACCGCCTGCTCGTGCTGACCTTCACGAACGCGGCCGCCGCCGAGATGCGCGAGCGCATCGGTCTCGCGCTGCAGGACCGCCTCGAGAGCGCGGAGGACGCGCAGGAGATCGCGCGCCTCGAGCGGCAGCTCATCCTGCTCTCGGGCGCCTCCATCTCGACCTTCCACTCGTTCTGCCAGCGCATCATCCGGCAGAACATCGACGCCGTCGACCTCGACCCGCGCTTCCGCCTCGCGAGCGAGCAGGAGATGACCCTGCTCCGGCAGGACGCCCTCGACCGCGTGCTCGAGGCGCAGTATGAGGCGGGTGACCCCGCTTTCCTGCATTTCGTCGATGCCTACGGCGACGACAAGGGCGACGAGCAGGTAAAGGAAATCCTGCTCTCCGTCACTCGCTTCGCGCTCGCGCAGCCCTTCCCGGCGACCTGGCTCGACCGCCAGCCCGCCCTCTACGAGCAGGGCGCCTCGGGCACCCCTTGGCAGAACCCTTGGCTCCGCGCGGCCCGCGGCCGGGTACTCCGCCTGCTCGCGGACGCGCTCTACGAGGCGGAGCAGGCGCAGGATGCCGCCGCATCATCCGGCAGCGACGGCTACACGCTCGCCGCGAGCGAGATCGCGCGCGACATCCGCGCCATCCAGACGGCCGTCGAGGACGAGGCCGACTACGCGCTCGTGCAGGAGAGCCTCACGCATTTCACGACGCCGAGCATGTCCTCGAAGCCCTACGCCGACCGCAAGGCGGATCCGGCGATGAAAGATGCGTTCAAGGCGCATCGCGAACAGGCGAAGAAAGATATCGAGGCGGCGGCCGCCTTTTTCGCGCAGGACGCGGAGGCCATGCGGCAGGATCTCGTCGACGGCGCGGCCGTCATCCGCGAGCTCGTCGCGCTCGTCAAGGCGTTCTACGCCGAGCTGCAGGCGTCGAAAAAGGAGAAGAATGTCGCAGACTTCAACGACCTCGAGCATTTCGCGCTCGAGCTGCTGACAGACGGCATGGACGCGGACGGGCAGCCCCAGCCGTCGCCAGCCGCGCTCGCCCTGCAGGAGAAATATCAGGAGGTCATGGTCGACGAGTATCAGGACACGAACGGCGTGCAGGAGGCCATCCTGCAGCTCGTGCGCCGCGCGGATGAGCCGAACCTGTTCACGGTCGGCGACGTGAAGCAGAGCATCTACCGTTTCCGCCTCGCGGATCCGAGCCTGTTCCAGCAGAAGCAGAAGACCTATCCGCAGCTCGGCGCGGACTACGCGCTGCTGCACCTGCGCCGGAATTTTCGCAGCCGCGCGCACGTCCTCGACTCCATCAACGCGCTGTTCGGGCAGCTCATGAACGAGGAGACCATGGAGATCGGCTACGACGCCGACGAGGCGCTCTACCCGGGCCTCGACTATCCGGAGCCCGCGGACGGCGCGCCGACCCTCGACGGCCCAGTGGAGTTCGCCTGGGTCGAAACGGGAGAAAAGGAGAAAAAGCCGGCAAGTCCGGCGGCCTCGGCAAAGGCGGCACCCCCGGCGCATGCGTCAGATCCGGCTGGCGAGGGCGGGGAGGCCCCGACAGGCCCAGCGCCAGACGGCATCGACGCCGAGGCCCTTTATGCCGCGAAACGCATCCACGAGCTGATGGCCTCCGGCACGCAGGTCTACGACAAGCACGCGAAGGCCTACCGCCCGATCGCATACCGCGACATCGTGATCCTGCTGCGCACCGTCAGCGGCAAGGCGCAGACTGTGCTCGAGGCGCTCCGCGCGGTGGACATCCCGGCCTACGCGGACATCGACACGGGCTACTTCGAGGCGCAGGAGATCCGCGTCGTGCTCGCGCTGCTCACCTGCCTCGACAACGTGCGGCAGGACATCCCCCTCGCGGCCGTCATGGCCTCGCCCATCGGCGGCTTCTCCATGCAGGAGATCGCGCGGATCCGCCTCGCGAGCGATACGGGCGACCTCTACGCGGCCCTGCTCGCAGCGATGGAGCCGGAGCCTGCGAAGAAGATGACGAAAGCCCTCGCGGAGAAGGCGGCGGACTTCCAGGCGCGCGTCGCGCGCTGGCGGCGCATGGCCCGCGAGAAATCCGTGCCGGATCTCCTCTGGCTGCTCTACGCCGAGACCGGCTACTACAACTACGTCGGCGGCCTGCCGGGCGGCCTCCTGCGGCAGGCGAACCTCCGCATGCTCGCCGACCGCGCGGCCGACTACGAGCGCACGAACTACCGTGGCCTCTACCGGTTCCTGCGGTACATCGACAACCTGCGCAAGGCGGAGACTGACCTCTCGGCGGCCCGCACGCTCGGCGCCGGCGAGAACGTCGTGCGCATCATGAGTATCCACAAGAGCAAGGGCCTCGAGTTCCCCGTCGTGTTCCTGCTCGACATCGGCAAGGGCTTCAACCTCTCCGACGCGACGGGCCGGCTGTTCCAGCTGCACCGCACGCTCGGCATCGGGGCGCGCCTCGTCGACACCGAGACCGCGCAGCGCTACAAGACCCTGCCGTGGAAGGCTATCTCCGCGGCCGAGACCGCCGAGAGCAAGGCCGAGGAGCTCCGCGTGCTCTACGTCGCGCTGACCCGCGCGCGCGAAAAGCTCATCCTCGTCACCGCGGCCCCCGCGGACAAATTCGAGAAGAACATCGAGAAATGGGCCGCCGCCTGCGACGCGACGGGGGAGAAGCTGCCCCCGTCGATGGTCGAACGCGCCGGCTCCTACCTCGACTGGATCCTGATGGCCCTCCTGCGACTGCCGGACGGCGCGCCCCTGCGCGAGCTCGCCGGCCTCCCTCAGGACGGCATGCTCGCCCTGCCCCAGTACGGGCAGGCCGCATTCGCCGTCCAGCGCATCGGGGCAGGGGAGCTCTCGCTCTCTGCCATCCCCGAGGGCGAGAAGAATGCCGCCGCCGAGACCCTCGATGCCGTGCGCCGCGGCGAGCCCCTGCCGCCTAGCGAGGACGCCGACGAGGTACGCGCCATCCTCGCCTGGCACTACGACGCCCGCGGCTTCGAGCGCGTCCCCGCCAAGCTCTCCGTCACCGAACTCAAACGCCGCCAAGACGAACGCGACCTCACCGCCATGCCGATTGCGGCCCTGCACGAAGCGGAGGGGACGGGGGCGGAGCAGCCAGAGGGGATTTACGCGGCGCGGCCCCGCTTCCTGCAGGAACACGCGCGCCGCACGGGCGCCGAGTACGGCACCATCCTCCACAGCGTCCTCCAGCACATCGACCTGCATGCCGATATCACCGCGCGGGATATCGCGGCCCAGCTCGACGAGATGGTGCGCCGCGAGATCCTGACCGCCGCCGACCGCCGCATCGTGCCCGTCCGGCGCATCGAGACCTTCCTCGCGTCACCCATCGGCGAGCGCATGTGCCGCGCGAAAAAAGTCTGGCGCGAGAAGCCCTTCTGCTGCCTGTTCCCGGCCAAGCGCTTCTACCCGGACATCGAGGACGACAAGGCCGAGATCTTCATGCAGGGCGTTCTCGACGTCCTGTTCGAGGACGAGGACGGCCACCTCGTCCTGCTCGACTACAAGACCGACCGCGACCCGGACCCCGCGCATGCGCGCGCCCGCCACGCCCTTCAGATCGCCCTCTACCGCGAGGCCGCCTCCCGCATCCTCCGCCGCCCCATCGACGAGGCCTACCTCTACCTCCTTAGTTCCTCCCAGCTCGTCGAGATGTAAAAAAGGGATGATGCTATGCATCATCCCTTTTGGCGTACGCGCCTCACGCCCCGAGGTCCACGAGCGCGCCGCGCGTCGCGACGCCGAGGCTCGCGGACTGCTTGTACGCGCTCGCGACGGCCGCGAACTTCGCGCTGACCTGTGCGTTCGTCTGCTGGAACCGGCTCGAGCCGAGCTTCGTCGAGTCGCCGAAATTCGACGACTCATAGTAGCTCTTGGCCTTCTCCATGAGCTCCGACGTCTTCTGCGACCCGATCGAGGCAGTCTCTTCGTTGCCGCGCTGGAACTTGCTCGTCCCGATCTTCGTCTCTGTGCCGAAATTCGAGACGCGCGAGTAGTCCCCGGCCCTCTGCGAGATTGCGGACGCCTTCTGCACGCCCGTCGTATCCACGTCGCGGTTCAGCTGCTGGAACGATTTCAGCGTCGTATAGGACGAGTACGCCCCAGAGCCGCCAACACCTGCAATACCCATAGCAATCCCTCGCTTTCCACTAGATCCATCTAAAGCTTTTCGCCAGGTATCCGAGGCCCGCCCATGAGCAGGCCTCCCTTTGCTTCTATTATAAAAGAACGCCGCCGAAAGGACAAGAGATACCGCCGATTTCCCGGCAAAAATTTACTAGAAAACACAGGTGGCCTTGTCACACGGGAAAGAATGATATATAATGAGTTATGCGATTTATGCAATTCGTTAGGATTTTTTTAGGGAATGTAAAAACAAGGGGTTTTATCGATGAAAAAAAGCCTACCGGCTCTCACGCTCGCGGCCATGTTGCTCGCGGGCGGTACCGTTTCCGCTGCGACGACCGCAGACCAGGTCGCGGCTGAGGCGGCCACGGATGTCTCGCAGAGTAGCGCGCCGTCCTACCGCACCGCAAAACAGGACAAGGCGGTGAAGGGAGTCAAGACATCGGATCGGAAAAGGGCAAAGGCATCGTCCGCCAGCAAGGATGACGCCGACCTGAGCGCACACTACGTCGAGTCGAAAGAGATGTTCAAGACGGCGGCGCTCCGCCATGCGGCCATCGCACCGGACTACCGCCTGTTCCGCGGCGATACCATCAACCTGCTCGCCGTCGGCTTCCCGGATGGCATCGGCATCAACAACATCACCGTCGGCCTCGACGGCTACGTGCAGCTACCGTTCGTCGGGAGCGTCAAGATGGAGGGCCTGACCCTCGACGAGGCGAAGCAGGTCCTCATGACCTCTCTGACCCGCTACGTGCGCATCCCGGATCTCTCCCTCATGATCACGAACTACGGCCCGCGCAAAGTCTACGTCATGGGCGAAGTCAACAAGCCCGGCATCCAGACCCTGTCCCTCGACAACATGAACGCCTACGCGGCGCTCGCGTCCGCCGGCAGCTGGGGCCGCAAAGCGCGCAGCACGAAAATCCAGATTCTGCGCGTCATCGACGGCACCATGTACTACCGCCTCCTCGACATGAAGGCATACACCGTCCACCACGACCTCACCCAGAACGTTGAGGTCGAGGACGGCGACATCCTCTACGTGCCAAAATCCAACGGCATCAAACTCGACACCGACGTCATGCCATACATCAACGCTTGGGCTCTTTACAAGAACCTGACCGACTGATGCAGGCACTGACAACGAAACCGTTAGGAAGGGAAATTTTCGTTGATAAGGATTAAACAGACTTGGCAGGCGAGAATCAACCAATACGTGACACCGTTTCTTCTGCTGTTTCTCGATTTTCTCGTCTGTTATGCCGCGGCAAGGATGTCCGCGGGCCTCATGGAGCAGGTGGTGGGGGACCCGCTTCTCATCGGCAGGGCTTGGTACAGCGTCCTGCCGTGCGTATTCATCCTGTACATGATACCCATGCGGATGTACCGGGCGCGCCGGGTATTCCGTGAATCCACCAGCCGGATTTTCCGCGCGACGTTCTATACGATCGTGACGGTCATCGTGCTCGATTACCTCATCTACGGCACGCGCAGTATGATTCCGCGTGGATTCCTGCTCACCTACTGGGCGATGAGCTATGCCTTTGTCTGCGTCAGCAGGCTCGCCACGCGCGATATCCTCCGCAAAATCGGGATCTGGCAGAACACGGTCATCATCATCGGGGCAGGGAAGACGGCGGAACGCTTCGTTCAGGCGTTCTCGAAGAACTATCAGATTGTCGGCTTCATTGAAGACGATACGAAAAAGCCGCTCCTGCAACACTATCCGTGCCTCGGCGGCTTTGCCGATATCCGCGGCATCCTGCACCAGCATCCGGTACAGGAAGTCGTCCTCGCGACGCCTGGCCTTTCGAAGAAGGAACAGACCACGCTCTTTTACCTCGTGCAGCCCTACGTCCGCAACGTCTCGGTCATCCCGAACATCTTCGGCGTGCCGATCGGCAACGTCGAGATCGAAAGCAGCCTCGACGACCGCCTGCTCGTGCTGAAGACGCGCAACAACCTGAACAGTCTCAGCAATCAGCTGCTAAAGCGCGTGTTCGACCTCGTGCTTGGCTCGGTCATTGCCGTGATGATCTCGCCCATCCTGCTCGTGCTCGCCATCTTCATCAAACTGGATTCGAACGGCCCTGCCTTTTACAATGCCGCACGCATCGGCAAGGGAGGCAAGACGTTCAAATGCTATAAATTCCGTTCCATGTACCTGAACTCCGACCGCATCCTGCTCGACTTCCTCGGCAAGCATCCCGAGGCCGAGGAGGAATGGCGCGAGTTCCAGAAGCTCCGCGGCGACGATCCGCGCGTCACGCATGTCGGCAAATTCATCCGCAAATACAGCCTCGATGAACTGCCGCAGATCTTCAACGTGCTGAAAGGCGAGATGAGCCTCGTCGGTCCGCGCCCGTACCTGCCGCGCGAAAAAGAGAAGATCGGCCGGTATCTGCCCGTCATCTGCATGACGACCCCCGGCATCACCGGCCTTTGGCAGGTCAGCGGCCGCAGCAACATCAGCTTCCACGGACGCCTGCACCTCGACGCCTGGTACGTCCGCAACTGGAGCCTCTGGCAGGACATCGTCATCCTGTTCCGCACCTTCGGCGTCGTCTTCGCCAAGAAAGGCGCCTACTAACAAGCAAAGAATCATCGAATAGAGAGAGCAAAGAAAAGGAGTGGACCCTTTGGAAAAAGAAGAAAGCATCGACCTCGCCAAACTGTGGCGTATCATCGTCGCGAGGAAGAAAGTCGTGGGCGGCATCATCATCGGCTGCACCGTCCTCGCCATCCTCATCTCGCTTGTCCTGCCGAAACAATGGCAGTCGACGGCGACCGTGCAGACCCGCGGCTCGACCGGGAACATGGAGGTCACGACCGGCGCCGCCGAGATGATGGCCGCGGCCGGCCTCGGCGAGAAGGCGAGCCCGACCCAGAACTACATCGCCTTGATGCAGAGCCGTTCCGTCCTCCAGCCGATCATCGACGAGGTCTTCGATGACAAGGAGGAAGACGAGCGTCCAGACGCAGAGACGTTCGCGAAGAAATATCTGGACATCAAGAATACGAAGAGCACGAACCTGATCGAGATCAAGGCAAAGGGCCGTACCCCGGAGGAAGCCCAGCAGATCGCGCAGGAAGTCATCGACAACTTCCTCGACATGCAGACCCAGAAGAATGAGCAGACCCAGAGCCTCCTGATCAAATTCCTGAATGAGCGCATCGCGCAAACCAAGCAGGAGGCCGAGGACGCCAGCCAGAAGTTCGCCGACTACCAGAAGGAGCACAAGATGTACTCCCCGGACGAGCAGGCGAAAAAGACTGTCGGCAAACTCGACAAATTCGACGAGGCCATCAAGGACATCAAGGTTGGCCGCGCGGAGAATCAGGCCCGCCTCGCTGCCGCGCAGTCGAAGCTCGGCGAGATCAAATCGAGCAGCATTGCCTACAACATCAACGACAATGGTAACGTGCAGAAAATCCGCTCCTCCATCGTCGATGAGGAAGTCAACCTCGTCGGCCTCCGCCAGAAATACACGGAGAACCATCCGGCCGTCATCGCCAGCAAAGAGCGCCTCGCGAAACTCCGCCAGAGCCTCACGCAGGAAGTTGACGCAGCCGTTGACTCCGATGCGACCAGCATCAACCCGACCCAGTCCGAGGCACTGAAAGACGAGGCACAGGCCGAGGCAGCCCTCGCCGTCGCCGACGCCACCGAGGCCGCCGTCAACGAGCGCCGGGCCGAGGTCGAGGATCACCTCTCAGACTTCCCGCAGGAGGTCATCGAATACATGCAGCTCCAGCGCGACGCCGACATCAAGAACGAAATCTACGTCGGCCTCGTCAAACAGTGCGAGAACGACAAGCTCAAAGAAGCCATGGAGGCCATGGACATCCAGATCATCGACGAGCCAAACCTCCCCTACGAGAACCACCCGAGCTTCCCCAAGAAAGGCTTATTTACATTAGTAGGTATGCTTGTGGGAATGATGATTTCTCTGCTATACGTTGTTTGGTATGGTAGAAGAATATCTGGTTGAATAGTTAGATGGTATTCATATGAAAAACGTTGAAGTAAAAACCATCATAAATCCCATTATCGTATTTATGGGAATATGGATAGTTGTGTGTGTGTTATTAAGCATGCACCTATCTAGGTTATTGGATGGATTGCATGAAGAATTCTTATTCTTTTTGTTAAAGAGTTTTGGATTCTTTATTCTAGGATATTTCTATTCTTTTTTACTCCAGTATAGGAAAAGAACCCGTACACGGGAATTTGGCTTAAATACGGAAGCCCTATGGAAGACAACCCGGAATGTTTTAGTTGTATGGGGTTGCCTCAATATCATTCAGGTGATTTATTCGGGAGGTGTGCCATTACTATGGTATATATTAGGTACGGGAAAGGGGTACTTTGATTTTGGTATTCATGGCATTAATGGACTGATGAATGCAGTCCTATATGTAATGTGTATCAATGTATACTTACTTTATAGGACAACAAAGAATAAAAAGTATCGGTATGTTTTTCTGATATTATGTTGCTGGCCAATACTTTTGGTAACCAGGCAGGTTATTATAGTCTTGTTGTTAGAATTGTTTTTTTTGTTCATTGCCATGCATCGTATCTCTGCCAAAGTCGTGGTAAAGACTTTCATGGGACTACTTTTTGCTATATATTTATTCGGTGTAGCAGGCGACTTTCGAACGGGTGGGGATGCGTTTAAACAACTCGCGCAACCTGACGGAGACTGGGTTGATGAAGTACCATCAGGCTTTTTATGGGTATATATGTATATGTCTACACCAGTAGCAAATATTCAAAATATATTTGAGACAATTTTACCGAGTGAAGGATTGCAACATTCTACATCAATGCTGCTTCCATCGCCTATACGCGCGTTGATATATCCAAGTGGGTTGGATGATAATAACAGCGTATCTGGTCTTATCACAGAAGCCTTTAACGTATCTACGTTTTTAAATGAGTTTTATCTAGATTATGGAGAGGTTTATGTATATATTGCATTGTTTCTTATTGGACTTGCAACTAAATGGATATATAACAAGGTAAAGTATGATTTATCGTATTCTAGTTTGTTAAACTATGTTATTCTTTCTCAAATATTGCTCTTGAGTATTTTCTATAATCACTTTTTGTATCTTCCAGTAGTGTTTCAGTTTGTAGTAGTGTGGTTTTTCTCAAGAAAAACCACATGTCGTTGATACCCTTTGCTTTTTATATGGATGGGGATTTTGTATGAAAATGATTTACAAGCAACAAAATAATATGATCCTAAAAAAAAAGGATTGTGACATAATTATTCGTGTTCGGAATGAAATAAAAGAACTAACACTTTTATTAAATGACCTACATAATCAAAAAAGTGTAGACTTTAATGTTATTATATTGGATACTAATAGCATAGATGGAACAGCAGAATTTCTTTTAAACAGGAAAGATGTTCTGCTGTTTTCAGTGGACAAAGCAGATTTTCACTATGGCAAATCGTTGGATTTTCTAGTTAGCAAATGTGTAAGTGATTATGTGTTCTCTTTTTCATCTCATATTAGGATTGTCGATAAAGAGATTTTATACAAGACAATTCAATTTTTAAAAACTGATCAATCCAGTAATGTATGTGCAGGTTACTTTAGACAAGTACCAAATTTTTCGTATGGTTGTTCAGAGTATGAACGAGTATTTTTAAATCATGGATTTCCAAAACTTAAATCACCCCAAAAGATAGACGGTGATTTTAAAAAGATAAAGTTTTCGAATGCAGCATCAGTTTTTAGGCGCGCGGAGGTAGCAGCATTTAATTTCGGTAAATATAATGGTTCAGAGGACAAGATATGGGCTTATAATATGATTGCACGCGGCAAAGAGATCGTTTATTTTGGCAATATGTCTATACAACACTCTCATAATGAGACGCTTGAGCAATTGAAAAAAAGAATCTTCATAAATTATGTCGCACAAATGCAGTTTACCCATGAGAGGATTATTCCTTTAGCGATTTTCTTTAAATATTTGTTCGGATTAATTTACTTGTTTCCATTTGCGATTAAAACTCATGCGTTAATGTATGCTCGTATAGCTTATAAAGCATCAAGGGAGGCTGTAGGATTTGTTTTCCGATGAAAACCTTATTTCGATTATTATTCCGTTTTACGAAGGGAATGAATATATAAGAAAATCAGTTACTAGTGTAATAAAAAGCTCCCAAAATTGTGCCATTCATCATGAAATTCAGCTGTTAATAGTTAATGATTCTCCTTGGGAACCTGTATCTTTGCCTAGACTTCAAGGCGTAGAAATTATTGTTAATAAAAAAAATTGTGGAATTCACGTTGCAAGGAAAGTTGGAATAACTAAAGCAAAAGGAAAGT
>Ga0310695_10007821_pt1 | contig 16849 bp, 9 predicted proteins | sample RumenRJG_04DNA_FD_203882 | JGI IMG/M metagenome (GOLD analysis project Ga0310695, IMG submission 203882) | Bovine rumen microbial communities from Lethbridge, Alberta, Canada - RJG_04 (v2) (version 2) | ecosystem: Host-associated > Mammals > Digestive system > Stomach > Rumen | place: Canada...
AGCAATAGTATGCTAAAAAGTATAAAATCGTACACATTCACGAAATACGGGGTCTCAAACAGCAAAAAGCGGTGTAAGCCAAAAGGGCCCACACCGCCTAAGTTCGGGGATATATCTCATTTACTTGTTCAGCACCTTCTTGCCGTTTACGATGACTACACCCTTGTAACTTGCGTCCACCTTCTGACCCTGCAGGTTGTACATCACACCATCAGCAACCCTCTTTGTTTGCAAAGTGTTAATGCCGTCAGTGTCGAGTGAGTAGTCAACCTTGAACACGATGTATGTACCAGCAGGAACATAAAGTGTAGCAACATCTGTCACATCAGCACTTGCCAACTCTCCGCCAAAGCCGTTGGCAACAAGGATAACATCACCATTAACATCAGTCTTACGAATAGTGACAGTCTTCGTCGCATCACCATCATTCTTACGAGCATACATGGTTACCTTTGTCACATTAGCAGACTTGGTGATGTTGAACTTATGACTAGTTGTTCCACTGACACTCAAGAAATAGATAGGATCATAGTTAGTTCCATCAATATTGACGCCACGAGCATCCATATTCGTCGACGACACATTAGCAGCACGGAAGGCATCATCTACGGCAGTTATAGTAAACGTAGCTGTCTCAGCAGAGCCAAAGCTGATAGACTTACAATCCGTTCCACCGGTAGGAATCGTCGCATTGGCTGTTTTAGAAGCACAAACCAAGCTGCCAGAAGAAGCCGGAGTACGTTTCACGGTAATTTTACCGATATAGGCTGCCTGTAAAGCGAAACCAACAATACCATCAGCAGTGGCAGTTAACGTATAGACTGTGTAGTCCAAGGTGCGAGCGCTCTCATTATAGGTAAAGGAATGTTGGAAAGTTGAAGTTTCAGAAACAACAGTAGCATTATCGACGTCACTCAAAGTTGGAACAGTTTTCATCGTCCCATCACTATTTCCACCTCCATTATAAGCTATTTCTATGATGTCACCAGCTTGCAGGTTCTTGATACCATAATAGTTCTTATTGTTGTTGAATAAGCCTAAGTTGCGCACATCACTATAGCGCAGCATACCGTCACCGCGGCTAATCATCAGGTCACCCTCTGCGACAACCTCGCCACAAGTGAAAGGATACACATCCTGACCACATGCCTTGTACTTTGTGGTCGTAATTCTGGCAACATCAATTTTGCTACCATACGTCACATTGTCCGTTGCCAGTTTGGCATAATTGACTTCCCAAACTGTTGTCTGCGCACTTGCTCCCAGCGTCATGAGAGCCATTGCAATAAGGGTAAAAATTTTCTTCATAATTTGTTTTTTTAAGTTACTATTATAATTGTCGTTATTTAGTCCCTATCACTGTTGCAAAAGTAGCCATTTTAATATTTACGTGTACTACAAGAGCATTCACATTCCTATATATCCGTTCACTGCAAAACAATCTTTTACCTTTTTCAGGTCTAATCTCTATCGACACTAATTTACTAACAAATAATTTAAATGCTCACTTTCAACCAAACCGCTGTTTAGCCTTTCGATAGCACAAAAGTATACCTAATTAGCCCTCAAATAACCGCACAGAGAGTACGCATATCTATAATATCATTCATTTTAAACGAATTTTCTTGCTATTGTCACACTTTTTGGCTATTTTTGCAGCAAACAAAAATGCTAATATGAAAAGACTCAAGGCTCTCATCGTATTGATTCTGTCAATACAATGTGCTTCAGCACAGTTTTTCTCCCATAACTTATCCATCGACAATGTCATGAATTCACACCAGGTCCGTTGTGTCATTCAGGACAAAAGCGGATTTCTCTGGATGGGTTCCACCAATGGTTTGTTCCGTTACGATGGCTACCACTATCAGCGCATTCAGGAGAAAGGTCATCCCGACCTGTTGCCTGACGAGTCTGTGCTGAGCATCAGCAACTGGGGCGAGCGCTATCTCTGGATACGCCTGCGTGGTGACCTTTATAGCTGCTATGACTTGGACAACGGCTGTTTTGTCGACTGGAACGGCAACATGAGCCATCAGGAATCATACAAGCGGTTTGTCATTTCGGACTCCAAGAATATCTGGCTCTACGACGACCGTAAAGGATGCCGCCATGTGATGGTCAACGACAATGGTACCTTCTGCAGTCAGGTATATCACACTGCCAACTCCACCCTGCCCTCCGACCACGTCAACTTTGTCATTCAGGAACGCAACGGACGAGCATGGGTAGGCACAGACCACGGACTGGTAAACATTCGTCAAGGCAAGAGCCGTGTAACGGTGAAAGATCTGCCTATGACCTGTGCCCAAGAAATGGCAAACGGCGACATCTGTTTCATATCAGAACAGGGACACGTCTACCAAACCCATAAAAGTGGAAGTCTGAACATCTTCACCCCCAAGACATTCCTGCCATCTAAGGTCAGGAGAGTCGCCCGCGAGAAAGAGCAGCTGATACTGGGCACCGATGGAGCCACCTATTGTTACGATACCCGTCGCCACACCCTGGAACCCCATCCCTATATACATATTGACAATGCCCAGGTCGTTTCCGACAACCGAGGCAACAAAGTTGTCTTCGACCGGGAAGGCACTAACTTGTGGTATCTTACGCCAGAGAAGACGTACCAGCTGACCGACATTTACAACAAGGCACTGACTATCCAGAATGGCGGGGGACGCTTCAAGTTCATCTTTGGCAGTTTCGGGCGCATCTGGATTACGACCTACGGCAACGGTCTCTTCGCATATAACACACAGACCGGACTCATGGACCACTACTCCGTCAATGACAAGAGCACTAACTTGCTGGCCTCCGACTTCTTGCAGGACATCTATGAAGACCATAGCGGCCACCTATGGATTTGCCAAGAGAACCTCGGTGTGCGCCTCATTGGTGAAGTCAGACAAAATCAGGACGTCCGCTACTTTACCACCGAGCAGGATTATGGCCACGCCAACACCATCCGCCTCATACAGCCTGCCGGAGACCATATCCTCATCGGCAACCGACAAAACGCTTTGTGGACAACCGATGAACAACTGAACATCCTGCACAAAGACAATCCTTATGGAGACGACGTCGTGGCTGCAAGTACTGATACACAAGGCCGCCTATGGATTGGCACTCGCAACCGTGGGGTCTTTGTCGACGGAAGTCCGTTGACACCAGCCATCAAGGGCAAGGTCAGCGACATTATTTGCGACCGTAAAGGCCGTATCTGGATTTCCGTCTTCGACGGTGCTGTATATCTGGTCACTGGTGAGGCCCCCAACGGCATGAATGTCCGTACCTTTTTCAAGGGACAGCACGCCGTATCCCAGCCACGCTCCATGCTGGAAGACCACCAAGGGCGTCTCTGGCTTTGCTCCAATAAGGGTGTCTACCTGTTTCATCCCGATGAACTCATCAAGAACGACTCTGCCTATCAGCACATCAATGTGGCAGGCAACAACAGCAATTCCGACGAGGTACACTGTCTGTTCGAAGACTCTAAGCACCGTATCTGGGCAGGAACTACAGGCTACGGTCTGGTGCTTATCGACAGTACCGGACACGTTATCAAGCGATATACCGACAAGAACGGACTGCCCAACAACGGCATAGAGTCCATCATCGAAGACCTGCACGGCGACCTGTGGACAGGCACCAGCTACGGACTGGCCAAATACCAGCCTGAAGAAGACCGCTTCAATGCTTTCTTCCTCTCTAACAATCCGTTAGGGCTCATGTACACCGAAGGCTGTGCGACCCTGCTCCGTGACGGGCGGATAGCCATGGGTACGCTTTACGGTATGCAAGTGTTCAACCCACGCGACATCAGGGTTCGCGCCAGCATCTTCCCCTTGGCCATCACCGACATACGCGTCAACGGAGTCTCCCTCCAGAACTCTGGTGACGACCTTGACTTCCACACCACTTCCAGTGGTTTGAAGGAACTACACCTGAGCCACGACCAGAACTCACTGACTTTCTACTTCTCAGACTTCGAGTATGTCAACTCCCAACTGGTGAAATACAGTTACCGGCTCGAAGGTTTCGACAAGCAATGGAGTGAGCCGTCAGGCCAGAATTTCACGACCTATAAGAACCTGCGTCCTGGCAAGTACACCCTTCACGTGCGTTCCTATAATATATATGGTATGCAGAATGAGCACGAAGTCACCCTCCCCATCGTGGTTCGCCATCCTTGGTGGAACACGTGGTGGGCCTGGTGCATCTACCTACTGGTGGCAGGAGCTCTGGCATGGAGCATCTGGAAATACCTGAAGCGCATGGACGAGTTGCGCACCCGCATCAAGGTGGAAAACCAGCTGACAGAATACAAGCTTCGCTTCTATACCAACATCTCACACGAATTCCGCACCCCGCTCACCATTATCCGTGGGGCCATGGACCGTATCAATGCCTTGGGCGACGTTCCCGGCAATTTGAAACAACCCATCAGTTCTATGCAGAAAAGTACCAGTCGCATGTTACGGTTGATCAACGAACTGCTGGAGTTCCGCAAGATTCAAAACCAACAGTTGCGCCTCTCTCTCGAAGAGACAGACATCATCGGCTTTCTGCGCAACATCTTCCTGACTTTCAACGAGACAGCCGAAAACCGACGCATCAACTATCAGTTCTCTACTCCCGTCCGAGAGTATAAGATGTTCATAGACCGCAACTACGTCGACAAAATGGCTTATAACCTGCTGTCAAACGCCTTTAAGTACACAACCCAGAAAAACAGTGTCACACTGCGTATCAAGTTGGACGAGGACAACAGACAACTGCTCTTCGAAGTTGAAGATACCGGCATCGGCGTCCCCAAAGAGAAGCAGGCAGATCTCTTTACCCGCTTCAACCAAAGCACCTTCTCCCGCGAGAGCATTGGCATCGGCCTGCACATGGTACAGGAGCTGGTACGTGTCCATCACGGTCATATTGCCTTTCGCGAGAATCCCGAGGGAGGCAGCATCTTCAGCATCACCCTCCCCACCGACCAGAGCGTCTATCAGCCTGACGACTTCCTCACCGCCAACGACCTGTTGCGCGAACAAGATGAAAGCGCCACGGCGTCAAGCCCTGCCATCACCTATAAGGAGATGGAACGTCCACCGCTCAACGACCATACCATCCTGGTTGTCGAAGACGACGATGACATGCGCGACCATCTGGCCGTCGAGTTACGTCCCTGCTTCGTGGTCGAGACCGCCTGCAACGGCGAGGATGCCCTACAGAAGATTCGCCAACAGCGCCCTGCCGTCGTCATCAGCGACATCCGTATGCCCATCATGAACGGATTCAAGCTCATCCAAAAGATTCGCCAGGACAAGGAACTCTCCGACCTTCCCGTCATCCTGCTGACAGGTATCAGCGACGAAGAGAAAATGGTGAAAGGCACTGAGTACGGTGCCGACGCCTATCTCTTCAAACCTTTCAACACCAAGATACTCATTGCCAAGTGCAGTGCCCTTATTGAGCAGCGCGAACGGCTTCGTGTGAAATATGCCAAGGAAGTGGTTGGCAGTGCCCCCATTGCTGACGTGATTACCGAGAACACGGACAAGAAATTCCTCGACCGCTTCGACTCCTGGATTTACGGCAACCTCAAGAATCCCAACCTCCAGCTCATGGACTTTGCCAACAGCATGAAGATGGGACGCACCACGTTCTTCAAGAAAGTCAAGCAGTTGACCGGTATGCCACCTCATGAGTACATCAAGAAGATACGTCTCACCCACGCCGCCGAGCTGTTGGGTGACCCCGTCTATAGCATTGCCGAAGTAGCCTATGAGACCGGATTTGACGATCCCAACTACTTCAGCCGCATCTTCAAGGACTATTATGGCATGACGGCGTCACAGTTCCGCAAAGGCCACGGCAACAAGACACCCAAGGGTGACACTACGGTCTCCGACAGCTAATCAAGGTGGAACACCTCTTGTAGAGCCTCGGTAACAGGCGAGTTGTCGGCATTCACCTCCATGATGTCAGCCATCATGTCCCACCATCGCTGCGTGATGGGGTCTACGTGTGCGGTGTCCTGTGAACTGCCTTCACCATCGCACTCCTGGTAACCGAAGAGCATGTTAGTCTCCCGGTCCCAGAAGATGCTGTAGTTCCTGACACCTGCGGCATGAATCATGTCCACCAGTTCGGGCCAGATGGCAGCATGGCGCTGTTCATACTCACGCTCGCAGCCAGCCTTCAGCTTCATCTTAAAAGCAAATCTCCTCATAACCCTCAGAAGGTGACGGGCTGGCCGTCCAGTGTGAAGTCGGACAACTGATATTTGTCGCTGGTCTTGACGTCAAACATATTGTCGGTGTCCAGTTGGATGTGACGCATCACGATGTTGTTGCAGCGTGACAGAGGCATGTCGTCGCGCTGTTCAGGCTTGAAGAACTGTTTCCAGGGATGGACGAAGAGGAAACGTCCACAGTGCCCCGTGATGTTCTCTACCAGAACATACTCATAGTGCTGTGGTGTGTCGGGGCGCATCTTCAGCCACAGCACCCGGTCAGCCCGCTCGGTATGGCAGTTGCGCAGAATGATGTTGCGACAGTGGACGGCCTCTGAGCCGAGGGTCAGACAGCCGTGTACACGGCCGTAGTGGCAGTTCTGGATGACGACGCGCTCGCAGGGACCGTTGGTAGAGTCCTTGTCGGCCCAGGTGCCCTTGCCGCCCTTCATGACTACGGCATCGTCGTTGACGTGCATGAAGCAGCGGTCTATGAGTATGTCGGTGCAGGCATCGACGTCAATGGCGTCGGACGATGGTGCCCCTCGCGAGGGGTCTGGAGCGAAGATGTGCTCCGTAGGTGCATAGATGTAGCAGCCCAGATAGCGCACATGATGGCTCTTGTAGACGTGGTTGGTCCAGAAGGGTGAGTTGATGAGATGCACGTCTTGTATTGTTACATTCTTAGAATGAGAGATGTAGGTCAGGCGTGGACGCTGAGCATCTTTATTAGTACACTGAGGATTCCATTTACGGCGAATCCAGAACTCCTGCCAGTAGTGCAGTCCGTTGCCGTCGATAGTGCCGGGGCCGCTGATGGTGAAACCGTCCAGACCGTCGGCATTGATGAGGGCACAGAAGTACTTGCAGGTCTCGCCCTCGATGCGGGTGGTCAGAATGGGATAGTCGGCAATGCGGTCAGAGCCACGCAGGGTAGCCCCCTCTCCGACATAGAGATGGGTGCCCTGACGGAAGAACAATGCCCCCGTGACGTACGTTCCCGTAGGGACGACGACCACGCCTCCCCCCTCCTGGGCACAGCGGTCGATGACGGCCTGTATCTGGCTGGTCTGCACCTGCGGGCTGCCAGCCACGACACCATAGTCGGTGAGTACATACTGGCGCCCCAGGGTGCCGAGGGCTACCTTGGTGGTGTCCTGAAACCAGGCATCCATCACACTGCCGTCGGGCCATGTGGCGGCGACGGGTTTGTTTTTCTTTGCAGTGGCCGACACCGACAGGGTCAGCATGGCGGCCAGCAAGAGCCAATAAGCTGCGGTTTTCTTCATTTCTGGATATTTGTTTTTTAAGTAGTTTGTCTTATTCCGGTACAAAATTAATCATTATTCTGCACAAAACGGCAGAATAATGATTAATTTTTTTGATGCGCCGCCCCGTCAGAAAGCAAACAGGAAGCGGATGTAGGCATTGCCGTTACAGGCCACACCCTTATAGCGGTCGGCCAGCGCAGTCTTCTTGCCGACATAGCACCAGTTGGAACCTGCTCCGCGGACGTTGCACGACCAGTAGTTGTCCGACCCGCCCGTGTTCCATCGGATATCACTGCCCTTGGCCGCCGTCAGCTGGGTGGAGAGCACGGAGAGCTGAGCCTCGATGTTCTTCCAGTCGCCCAACGAGGGATAGTACCACCCCGAGGTGATGCCCGCCGGCAGGGGATGTTCGCCCATCTGAGCCTCCATGTTCTTGTTCATCTCCGAGGTAAAGTCCAGCACTATGCCGCCAATCTCCAGAGGTTCGGGTACTGCCCGCCATGCCTTGGTGACCTCATAGCCCTCTTCGGCCATATTGGTCTCGTTCAGCGAGGCCGCAGCGGTCACGCCACTCTGGTCGGCCAGGTTGTAGTCCCGAAACCAGTAGCGCCAGCCTGCGGCGTTCTGTGCCGAGGTAGTAGAGGCATTGGTGCCCCACTTGCCGCGTACTTCATTGAGGCCGATGACGACACCGTGGCTCCAGCTGCTGTTGGCCGAGCGGATGGCCTCAGTAGTGCCCAGTTTGAAGACGACGCCCACGACATTGTCGGGCAGCGTCGTGGCATCCTTGCTGACGATGCGTCCGTCGGCACAGTAGTAGTCGCCCACCTGCAGGGTGGTGTTGACCAGCATGGCACCGCCGTCCACCACGAACTTGGCATACTGTCCGGAAGCCACGGCACCCAGTGCGGGCGTCTCGTAGCTGCAGTCCTCGCCGTTGTTGGTGTAGTTCACCTTCAGCCTGTCGGCCTGCCCCGGCTCCACGATGAGTCGGTACGACTGCGAGGCATCGTCGAAGTAGGGCTGTACAGCAGTGCCATCAAGTGTAAACCGCGCATTCTCGGCCTTGGCCATAACATAGGGGGCCATGCCGGCATTGTCGAAGATGTAGGACGAGTTGGGCAGTTCCACACAGACCAGTGCTTTCTGGTGCTGCAAGGGCAGCCGCACGGCATTGTACTGTCCTATCGTAGCCGCCGCCGAGACCATCAGGTCGGCAGCCTCGAAATCGGCCTTGGTGTTCTGCTTGCCGTTAGGAACGGTTGCAGCCACCATCTGGGCAAAGGGGGTTGCCGACGAGACACTGAACTGGGCGTCGGCCGAATAGGGGTAGTAGGCATAGAACTGGGCGCCGCTCAGTTCGTCGGTCACCTCAATGGACTGGTCAGGCTGCCAGAATCCATTGGCATTGAACGTCAGCACGACATTCGACAAAAGCACCTGTCCGTTCTTGACGACATAGAGTCCTGCCTGGTCTGCCAGTTCGAAGGTCGTCGCCAGCGTAGTGCCATCGGTGACGGCACGGGTTTGTACACCGGCGTCGAACAGCTCGAAGCGGAGTGTTTGCTGCACGGAAGACCTTACATCGTTGTCACTGCTACAGCTGACCCATGCCCCGACGAGACACAGTGCACAGATTATCTTATTCATCTTAGCTATCATCATCGTTATATATTACTCATTACTCATTTTCGTTTCATTTCTCACTGTCTCACTTTGAGCTGACGTCGCCGCCGATGCCACTGTCAGTCCATGCCGACCCACCGGGCACAAACTCGACAGTGCCGATGCCGTCCGTCACGTCTACATTTGCCCTCACCTCGGCACCACCCGTCAGCGTCAGTTCGCTCATGTCGATGGCATACGAGCGGATGTTGCCCACCAGCACCAGCCTTGCCGCCACGCCGGACTCAGGGTCTACGGTCTGTGGGATGAGTTTCAGTGACACGTTCTGTATGACTCCATTGGCGGTCAGCACCAAGTCCTCGGGAGCCGACAGCGTCAGGTCGAGTGTATAGGGGTCCACCGTCGCCTGCTGGGCAAATCCCGTCAGCCGACAGCTGTTGATCTGTTCGCCTGCAGGCACCGTAATGGCCACGTTCAGGCGAGCCAGTGCATAGTCGAACACCAGATTGACATTGCCCCCCGTCTGTGGTGTCACGTTCTCCACCTTGGCAAACAGATAGTCGGTAATGTTCTGCTGGTTGCGCGTGTCGAGCGTAATGGTAGGCTCGGCCCCCTCGGTCCCCACAAAGGGATAGTAGGCCACGATGTTGGTAGCACCCTTGACATAGATGGGATAGCCCGTTGTCTGCATGAACGTCCTGCCGTCCGACTGACATTCATATTCGCGGTTGCGTGCCGTGGCGTCATACTGTCCGTAGCTGGTGGCAATGCCGATGACATCGTTCTCGGCCCACGCCAGCGACGGATTGGCCGGAGCACTGATCTGCGCGGTGACATTCATCATCGTCCCCACTCCGTCGGTCGTGGCATGTCCGCCCAGATAGTCCTCGTTGGAACAAGCAGCGAGGAAAGGCAAAAGGGCGAAAAATATCTTTTTTGTCATAACGATTACTTTTTTGTTTTGTTACTTTTTTACTTGTTTACCTTTTTACCCCCGTCAATATCCCGGATTCTGCTGATACAGTCCTTCGCGGATGCGAATCTGCGACATCGGTATCGGATAGAGTGCCGAGTTCTGCGTCACGCGGTTGGCATAGATGGTATAGTTGCTCGAGTGAGCCTGGTCGCGCTTGTCGCGATAGTTGGCCATCATGGTACGTATCTCTTCGACAAAGGTGTTCTGTCTCACCTGGTCGAACCACCGGTGTCCCTCGCCCAGCAGTTCACAGCGACGCTCGTAGGCCACGGCAGCCTGGTAGTTCTCGGCCGTCATCTCCTTCAGTTCCGACAGTCCCGCACGCTTGCGTATCTTGTTCAGATAGCTGTAGCCCTCAGCCGTATTGCCCACACACTCGGCATAGAGCAGCATGATGTCCTCTATGCGCAGCACGGGCCAGTTCTGCGGCCAGCAGGTACGGTCCACTATCTCCGCGTCCATGTCCGACAGCCCCAACGAGGCCCGTTTCATCTTGTGTTCGAAGAACTTCACCAGGAAGTTGTTCTGGTCCGTAGCACCACCGACATACTGGCCCGTCTCCTCGTCGTAGGCCTGTCCCGTGTTGATGGTGCCCACCAGTCGCTGGTCCACATACTCCTCGGTCGTCGTGCCGTCGGCATTCTCGACGGTATTGCTGACGAGGAAGTGGTCTTGCAGGTCGCGCTCCACGTAGACGTGCGGGCCCACGGTCAGATAAGCATTGCAGTATTCGTCGGCATACGTGTTCTGCGTCTTCGAAATCGGCGATGCCGTATTACCCTGCCCCTTGTCGGCCGTGTACTGTATCTCGAAGATGAAGTTCTTGTTGTCGTTCTCGTGTACCCACATACGGTTCCATCCGTCCATCGTCGGCACCCAGTAGACACTCTCCTTCGTCAGCACCTCGGCCAGCAGCGCCTGTGCCTTGGCCTTGGTGTCCTGATAGAGCGGATAGCCCGCCATCTGCATATACACCTTGCCCAGCAGCGCCTGTGCGGCAATGCGCTTCACGCGCTCCGAGTGCTCCACGCCCTTGTAGTCCGTAGCCGTCTCCTGCAGCCGGTCAATGGCATACTCCAGGTCGGGCACGATGACCTTGTTATATACGTCGATGGCCTCGCTCTGCGGAATGGAGAAAGCCTCGGCCGGCGAAATCTCGTGCAGCGAGATGGGCACCCGTCCGAAGAAGCGCACCAGGTCGAAGTACGACAGTGCACGCAGGAACCGCGCCTCAGCCTCATACTGCGTCTGCTGAGCCTCCGTCAGTCCAGCCTCGCCCAGATGGTCCAGCAGCACGTTGGCCGCCGAAATCAGCGTGTAGTGGTCAGCCCAGCAGTTGGAAATCAGATTGTCGTTCAGCAGTCCCGTGCCGTTAAACTGCGCACAGTCCGAATACTCGTTGGTGCGCTGCTCCGTCGTGATGAAGAGGTTGTCCGAGCGAAACTCGCTCATGGCCATATAGTACAGTGCGAAGGGCTTCAGTGCTCCGTAGACACCCGTCAGGTCCTGGTCTATGTTGGCCGCCGCCGAGTAGGCATTGTCCGTCGACAACGCCGACTTCGACTCCGTCACCAGAAAGTCCTCACACGAAGTCAGTGCCACGCCCAATGATAAATAGCAAATGACCAACGAAAACCCTGTCAGATGCTTCTTGATATTCTTACCAATCATAGTCTATCGTGTTTTTTTTATCCTTAATGTTAACATATATCAGAACGTCGCACTCACGCCCAGCGAGAAGGTACGCGCTGCGGGATAGGCACCATAGTCCGTCACCGCCACCTGCGAGCCCGAGTTGTTCGACTCAGGCGAGAAGCCGTTCTTGTAGCCCGTTATCATGAACACATTCTCACAGCTGGCCGTAAAGCGCAGCACCTTCAGTGCAAACCGCTTCGGCAGCCGCCACCGGTAGCCAATGGTGATGTTCTTCAGCTTGACGAAGTCCGTCGAGTACAGCCAGCGCGTCGAGAACTGCTCCGCCGAGCCGCCCGTGGCCCGTGGCACGATGCCGTCACCCGGGTTCGACTCCGACATCCACATGTTCTCCCAGCGCTCCAGACGGTTGATGGCGATACCCTGGCTCTGCATGTCGATGGCACGCGCCAGCCCCTGCCATATTTTACCCCCTGCCTGAGCCGTAAACAGGAACGACGCGTCCCAGTTCTTCCACTTGAACGAGTTCGTCAGTCCGAACGTCCACGACGCCTGAGGCTTGCCGCAGTACGTACGGTCGTTCTCGTCAATGATGCCGTCGCCGTTGATATCCCGATAGCGCACCGAGCCCACCACCGACGTCGCCTCCGTCGGATACTTCACCAAGTCCTCCTCCGTCATGTATACACCGTCGGCAATATACAGGTAGTACTCACCCACCGGGTGTCCCACCTCGATAATCTGCGTCTTGCTGTCATAGCCCGTATAGATGGCCGAGTTGTCACCCAGCGACTTCACCTCGTTCGTGCTGTAGCCCATCGACATCTTGGTAGTCCACTTCAGCTTGCCCACCAGATTCTCCGTCTTCAGCTCCAGCTCCACACCCTTCGTGCGTATGTTACCGATGTTGCTGTAGCCCTTGGCATAGCCTATGACCGTAGGCATCGACACCTGGTACAGCATGTCGCTGATGTTCTTCACATAGTAGTCGGCCGCAAACGAGATGCGGTTGCTGAACAGGCTCACGTCGGCACCGAAGTTCCACGAGTTGGTCTTCTGCCACCCCAGATCGGGATTGGCCGTCGAGGCAGGCACGTAGCCCGTCGTCACCGTACCGTCCTTCGAGTAGTACGACGCCGTCAGCAGGCCGTCGGCAGCATTCGCCGAGATAGCATTCGAGCCGTTCGATCCGTAGCTCACGCGCACCTTCGCCTGGTTGACCCACCAGTCGGGTTTCCAGAAGTGCTCGTTCGAGATGCGCCACGCCGCCGACACTGCCGGGAACGTACCCCACTTGCGGTTCGTACCGAAGCGCGAGCTGCCGTCGCGGCGTATCGAGGCATTGATGAGGTAGCGGCTGTCATAGCCGTACTCCGCACGGGCAAAGTAGCTGACCAGATGGTCGTCCGTCGTATAGGTAGCCGTAAACGAGGTCGGCGTCACGTCGTTGATGGTCCAGCCCTTGATGGTGTTGTTCGGGAACTGAGTCGCTGCCAGGTTATACGAGTTGCCGTCCTGTGTCGACTCCACCGACCATCCGCCCACCACGTTCAGGTGGTGCTTGTCCCACGTGTGGTCATAGGTGGCCGTAGCCTCCAGGTGGTACTTGTGCGAACGGTTGCCAATCCAGAACGACTCGGCATAGTAGCCCTCTCCCGAGTCCCACGAACGGTGCGCCGACGAGGGCGTGAAGCGCTTGCGGTCGCGGTTGTTGAATATCCACGAGCCCAGCACCTTCAGGTCCAGCCCCTTCGTCACCGTATAGTTGGCAAACGCCGACGCCTGGATACGTATCTGCTCGTCGCGGTAGTAGCGCTGCTCCATCACCGCCACCGGCGAAGCCGTCGAGCCCGCATAGATATAGCGCGAGTAAGGCTCCGCGGCCGTATAGAGTCCGGCCGCGTTCTCCACCACCGGCACCAGTGAGAGGGCGTTCTGCGCGGCATTGTCCTTGCCGTCCACATTGCCGCCCGTCGTCACAATCATCTGCGGCGACACGTCGACACCCAGACGCAGCTTGTCGAACAGCAGCGTCTGTCCGCTCAGCTTGGCCGTGATGCGCTTGAAGCCCGTATTGATGACGATACCGTCCTGATGGACATAGTTCACCGAGGCACGGTAGTTGTTGGTCTTGTTACCCTGCGTGATAGACAGGTTGTAGTTCTGCGACACCGACGGACGGAACATAGCCTCCTGCCAGTCCACCAGCGACAGGCCGCCATATCCCGGCATGGCCCAGCGCGGGTCGATGACCGCCGACGTGCCCGCACCGCCATGGGCTATGATGACCTGCTGCAGGTAAGAGTCACCCACCTGCGCACCACCCATAGCATAAGTCTCCGCATACTGGTTGTAGTTGGCATTCATGCGCCACTTGATCCAGTCTCCGGGCGACATGACAGGCATGTATCGCTCCGGTGTCGACACCGAGAAGTTGGCCGAGGCCACCACCGTCGTCTTGCCGTCGTCGGTACCCTTCTTGCACGTCACGATGATGACGCCGTTGGCACCACGCGAACCATAGATGGCACTCGACGAGGCATCCTTCAGCACCTCGATGGACTCAATGTCCTGCGGGTTCAGCTGCTGCAGGTCGAAGTTCTCGTCCATGGGCACCCCGTCCACCACATACAGCGGATTGGTATTGCCGTCCTCGTTGATGCTCGTCGCACCGCGTACCTTGATCTGTACCGCCGAGCCCGGTGCACCACTGGTAGACTGTACGTCGACACCCGCCAGCTCGCCCTGCAGCGCCGAGGCAATGTTCGAAACCGGGCGTTCAGCCAGCTCGTCACCCTTCACCTGGGCCACGGCATTCGTCACGTCACCCTTCTTCACCGAGCCATAGCCGATGACCACCAGTTCCTCCAGCTGGTTGGCATCCGTGCTCATGTGCACGTCCGCACGGCCGTTCTTCACCGCCGCCTTCTGCGTACGGTATCCAATGTAAGACACCTCTATCTGGCTCACCTTGCCGTTGATCGACAACACGTAGTTACCGTCCATGTCCGTCACCGTGCCGCCCGTCTGTCCGACAGCCTTCACCGTAGCACCAATCATGGGCTCACCCGTCTCGTCAACCACATGACCCCTGACGGTCACCGTCTGGGCCTGCGCCACTACAGCCGTCAGCAACAGCACGACGACTGCCCATATCTTCTTGCATTTCTTCATAGCCTACTCCTCCTCAATGGTTAGTTCACTCCAGCCCGCAGCACTCCTATAGGCAGCGCCCGCACCTGCCGGCACATAGACGACAGGCTCCACGCCCTCCTGGGCCTCATACAGCGTACCCTCCAGCGTGGGCGGCGTAGCCGACCGCATGTGATAGGCCGCAATCTTCGAACGGTCCGTCGCACTGCGTCCGCCAAAGACCTGGCTGCCGATGCGCGTCACTGACGACGGAATGGTTATTTCCGTCAGCTTCGAGCAGTCGAAGAACGCCATGCGCCCGATGGTCGTCAGCCCCTCGGGCAGCGTCACCGACGTCAGGCCCGAACAGCCATAGTAAGCCATCTCGCCCAGCGTCTTGACCGACGAAGGCACGTCAGCCGACGTCAGTTTCGTACAGTAGCCGAAACAACCCGTAGGAATCTCGCTGATGCCCTCAGGCAGCGTGATGCTTGTCAGCCCCACACAGATGGCAAAAGCCCCCTCGCCAAGCGTCTGCACCGTCTGGGGCAGCACCAGGCTGGTCAGCGAGCGACAGCCCATCATGGCCTCGTTGCCGATGGCCGTCAGCCGATAGCTCTGCCCGTTAGCCGTCACCGTCTCAGGCAGCGTCAGGTCACCCGCATAGGTGGTCACGCTCACCGTAGCCGTCGTCGGCGACTGCCAGTGTGTCGGGTTGTCCCCGTCGTAGGTTAACACCGCCGTCCCCGCCGTTGCTCCCGGCAACAGGTAGAGCGTCGTCTTGTCGTCAAGCGTGGCAGTAAACTGCCCGCGACTCGTCGTGAAATAGTTCGGGTCACCCGCCGTCAGTCCGTCATCGTCCTTACACGATGTCAGGCCCCACGCTCCCGTCCAGAGCATCAGCGCCGTCACGGCCTTCACAGCCCGGGCATCCCACTTCAAAAGACACTTTTTCATTTGTTGTTTGTTTTAGTTATATTATTGAATGATTGATTGTTCTCGTACCACCATACCCCCGCGCCATCACACCACCCGACATGCTTGCCTCGGCTGTGCAGCGACACGTTGTCCTCCATCACGTGCCCATAGCCGTCCACATCCACGTTCTCCTGAGCCGACGGTCCCTTGCGGTTCACCATATTATAGTTATAGGCGCCATTGTCGACAGCCGTACACCGCCGTATATCGATGCCCCCCAGATGGTGGTTGGCATAAAACCCGTTGGCCTTGTTCTGCGCCGCCGTGCAGTGCTCCACCACATGTCTTGGCGCCCCACCCGCAGGCAGCACGACGTCCCTGGCACTCATGCCGTAGCCGCCCACCTTGAATCCGTTGCCGTCCTGCCGTCTGTTGCCCTCGGCATCGAAACCGTTACGACACGCCACACAGTCGCGCAGCGTCACCGGCGAGTAGCAGTTGATGAGGTCGAAACCGTCGTCCGAGTTGTTCCACGCCCGGCAACCTATAAAGATGTTCCCCTCGTTGCCCGCCTGCACATGACAGCCGAAGCCGTCGTTCTGGCCGCCCTTGCCGTCCTCCGACACCGGGTCGTACTGGTTGTATCCGTCACAGTTCACGAACACGTTATGGTGTGCGTTGTTCGTCAGGTAGAAGCCGATACCCATGCCGTCGTGGCAGGCTATATGGTCAAAGGTATTATAACAGCCGTTGCGTATGCGGAAGTTCTCGCTCTGCGTATGCCCCGTGATGTTGACCATGATGCCGACCACCTCGAAGTTGCGGAACACCAGATGCTGCCCCGTCACGTAGAAAGCCGTCACCCGGTAGCCCTTGGGGTTCACCTGCGACAAGTCGAAGACCGGGCGCCGTCCGTTCTCCGTCAGCCCGACGAAGCTGATGGGCTGCTGCTCCGTGCCCTTCTGGTTCAGGTTGAACACTATCTTATAGATGCCGTCCGTCTTCGATATCTGGTCTTCTGCAATCCGGTACGTCCCCGGC
>Ga0310695_10007823_pt1 | contig 16848 bp, 12 predicted proteins | sample RumenRJG_04DNA_FD_203882 | JGI IMG/M metagenome (GOLD analysis project Ga0310695, IMG submission 203882) | Bovine rumen microbial communities from Lethbridge, Alberta, Canada - RJG_04 (v2) (version 2) | ecosystem: Host-associated > Mammals > Digestive system > Stomach > Rumen | place: Canada...
CCGAGTGCATGCAGCCGTGGGGCGACCACTTCATGGGCTGCTACGGTCCGGAATGCGAGTGGAAGTACCGCAAGGACAAGCACCAGTACCATCCCTGCCACAAGTACGCCTGGGTCGGCCAGCTGGAACTCTCGCTCATGGCCATCATGCGCTGGCAGCACACGCGTGATGACGCTTGGTTCAAGAAAAACGCGCTGCCGTCCATCCGCGAGTACGTGCGCTACTTCGACGGACACTTCAAGCTAGACGCGAAGGGTCGCTATCACATGTACCCCGCGCAGGCAGTCGAGACGTGGCAGGACTGCACGAACCCGATGACCGAGGTGGCGGGCCTCACCCGCGTCACGGACCTCCTCCTTGCGATGCCCGATGGCGTGGTCTCGGCGGACGACCGCGCGTTCTTCGCGAAGATCCGCGCGCGCCTGCCGGAGCTGCCCACGCGCAAGCTCGAGAACGGCGGCGTCGTGTTCGCGCCGGCGGAGATCTTCAAGCGCCACGGCAACGTCGAGACACCGGAGCTCTACTGCGTGTTCCCGTTCCGCCTCAGCTCGTTCGAGAAGCCGAACGCGGAGATCGGCCGCCGCACGTATACAGACGGACGCTTCCACAAGCTCTACTTCGGGTGGGCGCAGGACGAGCTGAACGCGGCGTATCTCGGCATGGCGGAGGAGGCGCGCGAACACATCGTCGACCGCGTGTTCAAGAACACGCCCACACTCGGCAGGACGATCGCCTGCAACGAGGAGAACATCGCCGAGCGCGCGTACAGGCCCTCCGAATACCGCTGGCCTGCCTACTGGGGACCGAACTACAACTGGCGTCCCGACCAGGACGAGGGCGGCGTGTTCCAGAACACGATCCAGTCGATGCTCCTGCAGTACGAGGGCGACAAGATCTTCCTCCTGCCCGCGTGGCCGAAGGAGTGGAACTGCGACTTCAAGCTCAACGCCCCCGGCAACACCACCGTAGAGGGGCGCGTGGAGAACGGCGAGCTGAAGGACCTCGTGGTCACGCCCGCCGCGCGACGCAAGGACGTCGTCGTAAAGTGAACACCAAAATAGAAAGGAAAGGAGACCTACCATGCAGATCACGAAAAGGGAGTTCCTGAAGAGGCTTGGCCTCGGCGGCGCGGCGATTGCGTCCGGCGCGGCGTTTGGCGATGAATACAAGCCGGACAGGGGGCGTCTTCCAGAGGGCAGCTGCGGCGACCCCGCCAACGTGGGGTTCGGCAAGCACATCTTCCCGCTCAAGCACACGATGGAGGACGGGCCGAGCTGCTACATCAAGGACGGCAAGGTGATAGAGCCGGCGCACGAGCTGCCCGTCTTCCACACCACGGACGTCGTGGTCGTCGGTGGCGGCGCCGCCGGATTTGCCGCCGCGGTCGGCGCCGCGCGGACCGGGGCGAAGGTCGCGCTCGTCGAGCGCTACGGGTCGCTTGGTGGGCTCTTCACCAACGGGATGGTCCTCATCGTGCTCGCCACGAGCGACAAGCGGGACGGCAAGTGGAGCCTCGTCACCCGCGGCGTCTGCGAGGAGTTCATGCTGCGCGCGGGCAAGCTCGGCAAGGCGTTCACTAATCCCCCTGGGAGCTCCTGCCCCAAGCATCGGTGGCATCCGACGATCGATCCAGAGGCGGCCAAGGTTCTGATGGACGAGATGATCGCCGAGAGCAAGGTCGAGATGTTCTTCCACAGCTGGGGCGTGGACGTGATCCAGGACGGCAACGCGGTGAAGGGCGTCGTGTTCGAGTCCAAGGAAGGGCGGCAGGCCATCCTCGCCAAGGAGGTCGTGGACTGCTCGGGCGACGCGGACATGCTGTTCCGCGCGGGCGGCGGCTACAGCCAGGTGACGTGCCCGATCTCCACGGTCTTCCGCTGGGCGAACATGGACACGATCAAGCCGCCGAAGGGGACGAAGGCGAACTTCCCCCGCCGCGGCAACGAGGGGAACCCCGACGCGAAGTGGGGCCACGTCGGCATGGTGACGGGCAACGGGCTCTCGGTGCGCGACCTCTCGCGCACGGAGGTCGAGATGCGCAGGCGCAACTGGGAGAAGGTGCAGGCGATGCGCTCCACGCCCGGGTGGGAGAAGGTCTACACGTCCAACTCCGCCTCGCAGATCGGCGCGCGTCAGTCGCGGCTCATCGACGCGGAGTACGTCATGGGCCGCAGGGAGATAGTCGAAGAGAGCGAGGGCATACGCGACAGCATTGGATGGTGCGGCGCGGACGGCCCCCACAAGGCGTTCCGCGTCTCGTTCCGTCAGCTCCTCCCGAAAGGCGTGGACCATCTCCTCTGCGCCGGGCGCTGCCTCGGCAAGGGAGACTCGATAGACACGTTCCGGCTCATCGCGCCGTGCTTCATGACGGGGCATGCCGCCGGCGTCGCGGCCGGCGTGGCCGCGTTGAGGGGCGTCGCGCCGCGCGCAGTCGCGTACGGAGACCTCGCGAAGGCCCTCGCCGAGCAGAACGTCTGTCTGTAGCGACGGCATTTTGCTCTTACATTCTTCGCCGTCTTGTGGTATACTATATCCCCAATATGAACATAGTCATTCTACTTGGTGCCCCGGGATCGGGGAAGGGAACCGTCGCCGCGGCGCTCGCGTCGGCGGATGAAATGCTCAAGCATGTCTCGTCCGGAGACCTCCTGCGCGGGGCCGTCGCGAAGGGCACGCCGGCCGGCGTCGAGGCAAAGGCGTTCATGGAGCGCGGGCAGCTCGTCCCGGACGCCCTCATCGCACGTATGATCAAGGACGTCGTCGCGGAGACCGAGGGGGACGTCACGATGCTGCTCGACGGCTTCCCCAGGAACCTCGCGCAGGCGGGCATCCTCGAGGAGATGGGAGCGCCCGTGAGGAGCGTCGTGCTGATCGACGTGCCCGACGAAATCATCCAGGACCGCATCGCGGGGCGCCGCACGTGCCCTAAGTGCAAGGCCGGCTACCACGTCAAGAACCTCCCGCCCAAGGTCGAGGGAGTCTGCGACCGCTGCGGGGCCGCGCTCGAGATCCGCAAGGACGACAACCCCGAGACGGTGAAGGACCGCCTCGCGGTGTACCACGCGGACACCGAGCCGCTGGTGGAATTCTACCGCTCCAAGGGTCTCCTCCGCGTCGTGGACGGCACGACCGGCGTCGAGAACGTCGCAGCCGCCTTCCTGAAGGCGATGTGATGAAGGTCGACGTAAAGAGCAAGGCCGAGATAGACCGGATGCGCGAGGCGTGCCGGATGAGCGCGGAGATCCGCGACATCTGCGCGTCCTCCGTCGTGCCCGGCATGACCACCGCCGACATAGACGACCTCGTCGTCGACTACTGCGAGAGGCACCACGTCAGGGCGAGCTTCCACAAGTACAACGGCTTCCCCGGGCACCTCTGCGTGTCAATCAACGACGAGGTGATCCACGGCATACCGAGCCGCCACAGGATCATCATGCCGGGCGACCTCGTGAAGACGGACGTAGGGATATTCAAGAACGGCTTCAACGGCGACACGTCTCGGACGGTTGCGCTGGGCGTCACGGATCCCGAGACTCTGCGGCTCGTCGAGGTCACGAAGGCGTGCCTGAAGGCGGGAATCGCCGCGTGCGGGCCGGGCGTTCACCTTGGCGACGTCGGCTGGGCCATCCAGAAGGTCGCCGAGGACGCGGGCTTCGGCGTGGTGCGCGACTGGATCGGGCACGGCGTCGGGCGGACGGTCCACGAGGACCCCGAGGTGCCGAACTACGGCAAGCCGGGCACCAAGCTCGTGCTGAAGCCGGGCATGACGATCGCCATCGAGCCGATGATCTCCATGACGAAGGCGGGCGAGAGCACGGACGTCCTAGACAACAGGTGGACGGTCGTGACGAGGGACCGCTGCCTCGCGGCGCACTTCGAGCACACCGTGGCGATCACGGACGACGGATGCGAGGTGTTGACTTTGCCGGCGGACTATCCCTGAAATCTCGGGGCCCGAAGGCGCTCTGGTCGAATGGCGACTGATTGCCCCGGGGTGGATGGTCCGTCGGCGCTTTTGCCGGTCTAAAAAAACTTTTAAGTTGGCATTGCTTTTTACGTGGGAAAAATAGTATAATATAAGACAATGTTTTCTTTTCTGAAAAAGAGGAAAAAGGCTGATGTGCCGGTCGTGTACGCGCGACCGGAACACTGTATTTCGCGCAAAAACATCGACCCCGACGCCTTGAAGGTCCTGTACAGGCTCTCGTCGCTGGGATTCACCGCGTACCTCGTGGGCGGCGGTGTGCGCGACCTCCTCATGGGCCGCAAGCCAAAGGACTTCGACGTGGGGACGTCGGCCAAGCCGAACGACGTGAAGAAGGCGTTCCGCAACTGCTTCCTGATCGGACGCCGGTTCAGGCTGGCGCACGTCAGGTTCGAGGGCGGCAAGGTAATCGAGACCGCGACATTCCGCCAGAACTCCCAGACCGTCGGCGAGATCATCGAACATGCCGCCGAGGGGCCGATGGAGGACAACACATTCGGTACGCCGGAGACTGACGCCTATCGCCGCGACTTCACTGTGAACGGGCTCTTCTACAACATCGAGGACTTCAGCGTGATCGACTGGGTCGGCGGCATGAAGGACATCGAGGGCAAGGTGATCCGCTCCATCGGCGACCCTAACATCAGGTTCCGCGAGGATCCCGTGCGGATGATGCGCGCCGTGAAGTTCGCCGCAAGGCTTGGCTTCACCATAGAGCGCAAGACGCTCGCCGCGATGAAGCGCCACCACGCGTGCATCCTCACCGCGGCGGTGCCGCGGGTCTGCGAAGAGGTGTTCCGGCTGTTCACGTACGGGCACAGCGCGGAGGCGTTCCGCATGATGTGGGAGTGCAAGCTGCTTGGCGACCTGCTCCCCGAGCTCTCCGCGTACATCGACCGCTCCGGCGGGCGCAAGAGCGTCGTCTGGAAGCACCTCTCCGGGCTTGACAAGTACGAGCTGATGATGTCGGAGAAGGGCTTCGAGGTCCCGAACGGACTCCGCGCCGCCGTGCTGATGACGGGACTCTACCGCGCCGAGGGCGGCGAAGGCGCGGGGCGCAGGGTGATGCAGACGATGATGCAGACCCTGAAGATACCAAAGGCCACGTATTTCACGGCCGTATTGCTTCTTGAGAGCGCGGGGCGCTTCGCCTCGCCTCCTACGCGCGGCAAGATGCGGTTCATACACAACCGCGACTTCCTCGACGCGCTAGACTACAACAGAATAATCCGCCGCGCCGAGGGCGGCGACGAAAAAGCCCTGAACGCATGGGCAGACTTGTACGAAGAGAAAGGAAACGAGAAATGAAGATACCAGAAGAGCTCCTGCCGGTAGTCGAATGGTGGGAGAGGGACGGAAAGAAGACCCTGGCAATCGCGGCCGTCGTTGGCGTCGCGGTGCTGGGATACATATCATGGAGGTCCCACAAGGAGAAGCTCCAGGAAGAGGCCGAGGCCGCGGTCGCCACGGCGATGGACGTCGAGACGCTCCAGGACGCGGTGAACCGCTTCGGCGACTACGACGTCGGCCCGATGCTGAAGCTCAAGCTCGCCTCGGCCTACTGTGCAAGAGGCGAGGAAGGCGACGCGAAGAGCGCACTTGAGATCTACGACCAGGTGGTGGCGTCCGGTAAGATCCCAGCCGGTTTCGAGGACGTCCCGAAGGTCGGCAGGGCGGAGTGCCTTGAGGCCGAAGAGGACTTTGGCGGTGCGATCGCGGCATACGAGTCGTTCATCGCCAGCGCACCGACGAACGCTCCTCTCCTGGTTGCCGCGAAGCTCGGCCTCGCCCGCTCGAAGGCGCAGTCCGGCGATCGCAAGGGCGCCGTCGCATACCTTGAGGCGATGCAGAAGGACGAAGGCCTTTCCGATTCCGCCAAGGCGCGCGTAGAGTCGACGCTCGATGTCGTGAAGCGCTGGACAAAGCAGCCGGCCCCTGCGCCCGAGCCGCCCGTGACCAAGCCTGTCACGCCGACTCCCGCGCCCGTGAAACCCGCGACGCCTGCGCCAGTCGCCGCGCCCAAGCCTCCGGCCCCCGCGCCCGCGCCTGCTGCCAAGCCTGCCGCGGCTCTCGTGCCCGTGAAGCCCGCGACACCCGCACCTGTCGCCGCGCCCAAGCCTCCGGCTCCCGCGCCCGCGCCTGCTGCCAAGCCTGCCGCGACTCCCGCGCCCGTGAAGCCCGCGACGCCTGCTCCGGTCGCCGCGCCCAAGCCTCCGGCTCCCGCGCCCGCGCCTGTGGCGAAGCCCGCTGCCCCTGCCGCGCCTGCACCCAAGCCTGCCGCGACGGTGAATGGTAAGTGAGAATGACTTGGATGATGCGGAATTGTCTGAAACAATGGATGATTCCGCAATTCCATAATTCCACAATCCCATAATTCCATAATTTCGCAATTCCGTAATTCCACAATGACATGACCGTCGTACGGGAGCCAGCATGGGATGACGCCCCGCGCTCGAAAGCGCAGGGCGTTGTTCGTCGTCTTGTCGAGTTCCTTTCGTCACTCGGCTGGGCGGCCCGCATCATGTTCGGCTCCCTCGCAGCCTTCCCAGCAGTCCTCTGCAGAAAGTCTGGAAGGACGGATCTAGTGCGCCAGCTCTACTCGACGGGAATCCGCACGCTTCCGGTCGTCATGGTCGTCTCGCTCTTCATCGGGATGATCCTCGCGCTCCAGGTGGGGCTCGAGCTTCGCCGCTTCAACCAGGAGGTGTACCTCGGCGCGGCGGTCATGGTCTCGCTCGTCCGCGAGATGGGCCCGTTCAGCTGCGGGATGTGCCTCGCCGCGTGCGTGGGGTCGGCGATAGCGGCGGAGCTGGGCACGATGAAGGTGAACGACGAGGTCGCGGCGCTTGAGATAATGTCCATCTCGCCGATCCGCTTTCTCGCGGCCCCTCGCATCTTCGCGCTCGTCCTGATGGCGCCGCTCCTCTCCTTCTTCTGCTGCATAGTCGGCACTGTCGGCGGGGGGATAGTGGGCTCGACTCAGCTCGGCGTAGACTTCAGCCAGTACATGGCGAGCGCGATGTCGATAGCGGATTTGAAGGACCTCTACGTCGGGCTGCTGAAGGCGCTCGTGTTCGGGCTTGTCATCGGGACTGTATCCGTCTCCCAGGGCTTCGGCGCGGACCTTGGCGCGACCGGAGTGGGGAAGTCCACCCAGCGCAGCGTCATCGTGAGCTTCCTCTTGATACTGATGTTCGGTTACATGGTGACGCGGGTCTGCTACAGGTAGGGGAGGGACGTCCGGCTTGAAAATCCTCTTCCTATTCATCGATGGCGTCGGCATGAGACGCGCGGCGGCGGACAACCCGGTGAACCCGGAGGTGTGCCCGACGCTCTGCCGCCTCATCGACAAGCACTCGAAGAGCATAGACGCATGCCTCGGCGTCGAGGGGCTCCCGCAGTCCGCCACAGGGCAGGCGACGATGTTCACCGGCCTCAACTGCGCGAAGGCGATGGGCCGCCACTGCGAAGGCTTCCCGGGCCCGTCGCTCAGGAGGCTCATCGAGGAGAACAACCTCTTCCTCCAGCTGAAGAAGCGCTCCCTCCGCGTGAGGTTCGCGGACGCCTACCTCGTCGAGTCCGCGGACGAGCTCGCGGCGCGGCGCTACAAGTCCGTGACGACCGTGATGGCGCTCACCACGCCTGAGGTCATCACGACCGCGGACGACCTCGCGGAGGATCGCGCGCTCATGCAGGACCTCACGCGCGAGACGATACAGGACCGCTACCCGGACATCCGTGTAATCCCGCCGCAGCGCGCGGCGGAGCATCTGTTCGCGCTGGCCGTGGACAGCGACTTCACTCTCTTCGAGTTCTTCCAGACCGACGTCTCGGGGCACTCGATGGACTACGCGCGGGCGTGCGCGGTCTTGCGCACGTACGACAGGTTCCTGTCCGCGCTTGTCAGGATGTGCGAGGCCGCGGGCCTCACCATCGTGATGACGGCGGACCACGGGAACATCGAGGACATGTCGGAAAGGGGCCATACACGCAATCCCGTGCCGTTCATAGCGTTCGGCCCGGGCGAGCGGGCGATAAGAGACAGGGTCGAATCCCTCGTGGACGTGACTCCATCTCTTCTTGCGGTTTTCGACGCAATCTGATACAATTTACGGTGTCGGCGGGGCAGGCCGCCCCGGCGCGTCACCGGATGGAGAACAAAAACGCCGCGCGGCGGCGGGACAAAAAAGGAGAAAAGGCAATGGCGGTAAAGAAGTGCGCGAAGTGCGACGCGGAGTTCCAGGCTCCGATGAACGCGCTGTGGCAGGTGTATGACGGAATCGGATCGAAGGCGGACATAGTCGCCGTCGCGTGGGAGCGAGAGGACGGCAAGGTGTACAGGTACGACCTGCCGATTCCGCAGCGCCTCGATCCCAAGGCGGCCAAGTTCGTCAGCTACGTCGTGGACAGGATCGCGAAGTTCATCGTGTGGTCCGCAGGCGGCTGGAAGCTCTACCTCTCCGGCCCCGCGGCGGTCGTCGGGCCCGTCGCCAAGGCATACACCAAGAAGGGCACGAGGGCGTTCGACTGGGACTTCTTCACCTCCATCTACGGGCGTCCCGTGGAGGTCGCGGTCCTTCCCCTCAAGAAGATGCCGGAGACAACGGAGAAGATGCAGTACGTCAAGACCGTCGCGGACGGATGCCGCATCGGCTTCGACCTCGGCGCGAGCGACTTCAAGATCTCGGCGCTGAAGAACGGCGACGTCGTGTTCTCCAAGGAGTTCCCGTGGGATCCGCGCAACAACGCCGACCCTGAGTACCACTACTCGATGCTGACGGCTGGCCTCAAGGAGGCCGCGGCCTCGCTTCCGCGCGTCGACGCGATCGGCGGCTCCACCGCCGGCACGCTCGTCGGGCAGAAGATGGGCATCGCGAGCCTCTTCCGCGCCATCAAGGAGAAGAACCCCTCTAAGTTCGAGACGGCCCAGAACATGTTCTTCCGCATCGAGAAGGACTGGGGCGTGCCGTTCGCGATCTACAACGACGGCGACGTCACCGCGCTCGCCGGCATGATCACGATGGGCAGGAAGGGCATCCTCGGCGTCGCGATGGGCTCCTCCGAGGCCGTCGGCTACATCACGCCCAAGGGCGCGATGACGGGCCGCATCAGCGAGCTCGCGTTCGCGCCGGTCGACTTCAACCCCAAGGCCCCGAAGGACGAGTGGTCGGGCGACGCGGGCGTCGGCGCGATGGCGTTCTCGCAGCAGGCCGTCAACTGGCTCGCCGAGAAGCACGGCTTCGAGTTCCCCAAGGATATGAAGCTCCCCGAGAGGCTCAAGGTCGTCCAGGCCGCGATGGAGAAGGGCGACGCGAAGGCCCTCAAGGTGTTCATCCAGATCGGACGCTTCCTCGCCCACGCGATCCCCTGGTACAACGAGTTCTACGACTACTCCAACATGATGATCCTCGGGCGCGTCACCTCCGGGCTTGGAGGCGAGGTCATCCTCGAGACCGCCAGGGCGATGCTCAAGGACGTCTACCCCGAGTGGTCGGAGAAGATCGACATCTTCATGCCGGACGAGAAGGCGAGGCGCCTCGGGCAGTCCGTCGCCGCCGCGCAGATTCCCGTCATCAAGGCCAAGAGGCGCTAGTCGGACGATGGATCTCCCGAGGTCCGAGCTTGACGCGGTTCTCGCGTCGATGGGCGTGAAGGACGCGCTCGCCGTCGGCAGGTACGGCGGCGGGCACATCAACGACACGTTCAGGGTCTGCGCCGCCTCCGGCGCGGAGTACATCCTTCAGCGCGTGAACACGGGGATATTCACCGACGTCGCCGCGCTGGAGGACAACGTCAGGACCGTGACCGGCCACCTGAAGGCGAAGGGCGCGAGGACCATTGACGTCGTCGCCTTCGAGGGGCCGTGGCGGCTCTACAGGTTCATCTCCGGCTGCACATCCTACGACGTGGTGCAGACGCCCGCCGAGGCGTTCGCTGTCGCGCTCGCGTTCGCGAAGTTCCAGGACGAGCTGTCGGATCTTGACGTCTCGCGTCTCCACGAGATACTCCCCGGCTTCCACGACACGGCCCTCAGGCTGCGCCACCTCGACGAGGCGGCGCGCGCCGACGTCATGGGCCGCCGCGCCGAGGTCGCCGCGGAGCTGGCCTTCGTGGACGCCAGGCGCGGCATGGCGACGACGATCTCGTCGATGACCGCCTCCGGCGCAATCCCGCTGAGGGCCGTACACAACGACGCCAAGGCGAACAACGTCCTCGTCCCGAAGTCGGGCGACGGCGACGGCGTCGTGATCGACCTTGACTCCACCATGCCCGGCTCGGCGCTCTGCGACTTCGGCGACATGGTGCGCTCATCGTCGGCTACCGCCGCCGAGGACGAGGCGGACCTCTCGAAGGTCGGCGCGGACAGAAATCTCTTCGAGGCGCTTGTCGCCGGGTACCTCGAGGGTGCGAAGTTCCTCACGCGAGAGGAGTGCGCCCTCATGACGCTAGCGGGCCGCATATCGACGCTGGAGGTCGGCATGAGGTTCCTCACCGATTACCTCGCCGGCGACACGTATTTCAAGACCGCCTACCCCGGGCACAACCTGGTGCGGGCGCGAAACCAGTTCAGGATGGTCGAGTCGCTGGAGGCGCAGGAGCGCGACTTCGCGTCGATCGCCGGCTGTCCCGCGCAGCCCGTCGGCTGAGGCGGACGCGGAAACAATGGAGTGCATGCAGAAATGAAGAAGAGATTTGTCGCGGCGCTGGCGATGATGTGCGCCGCCTTCCCGCTGGTGGCGCTGGCGTCGGAGTCCGTGCCGCCGCCGTACCCCAACTTCGGGCTTCCCCGCACCGAGGAGATGATGTTCCTCGTGCTGCAGATCGGCGTCATAATCTTCGCCGCGAGAATCGGCGGCGCCATCGCGTCGCTTTTGAAGCTTCCGTCGATTCTCGGTGAACTGGCCGCCGGCATTGTAATAGGTCCGTGGGCGCTCGGGGGAATAGGCTTCGGCGACGGGCTCTTCAAGACCGGCCTCTTCCACGGCGCTGCGCTTCGCGGAACGCATTTCGACGCGACTTCCCCCGCCCTCTACGGCATAGCCACGCTCGCTTCCATAATCCTCCTCTTCCTCTCCGGTCTCGAGACTAACCTGAGGATGTTCCTGAGGTACTCCTTCGTCGGCTCTCTCGTCGGCATCGGCGGCGTCGTGTTCTCGTTCGTTTTGGGAGACCTCTGCGCCGTCTGGCTGCTCCCCGAGTTCTTCGATGTGTTCAAGTACCTCCACGACCTGCCGCTCGCGCAGGCGATGACCAAGGAGGCCCCGCTGTACATGGGAATAATGTCCACCGCCACCTCCGTCGGCATAACGGCGCGCATACTCTCCGAGCGCAAGAAGATGGATTCCGAGGAGGGCACGACCATCATGGCCGGCGCCGTCATCGACGACGTCCTCGGCCTCATCGTTCTGGCGATCGGAAACGGAATCATCGTCGCCACTCACAAGGGAGGCGCAACCGGTGCGGCCGGGATGGACTGGGGGAAGATCGGTTTCGTCGCTGTCAAGGCGTTTGGCGTGTGGCTCGGCGCGACCGCGATAGGCGTCCTCGCCGCCCGCTGGATATCGAAGGGTCTCAAGTTCTTCTTCAAGAGCCCCGTCGTCATCGCGACGATGGCCTTCGGTCTCGCGCTCGTCCTCGCCGGATTCTTCGAGTTCATGGGCCTCGCCATGATAATCGGCGCTTACGTCATGGGCCTCGCGCTCTCGCGCACCGACCTCAAGCACCCGATTCAGGAGATGCTCACCCCCGTCTACACCTTCCTCGTGCCGGTGTTCTTCTGCGTGATGGGCATGATGGTGGATATTTCCGCGCTCTGCTCGAAGCCCGTGCTTGTCTTCGGCGCCGTGTACACCGCGTTTGCCGTGGCGGCCAAGGTCGTCGGCTGCATGCTCCCGGCGACATGCTGCGGCTTCAACCTCCTGGGTGGACTTCGCATAGGCGCGGGCATGGTGCCGCGCGGAGAGGTCGCGCTCATCATCGCCGGCATCGGGCTTTCCGCCGGGTACCTCACCCAGGAGATATTCGGCATCGGCATCATGATGACGCTCGTCACGACGGTCGTCGCGCCGCCCGCCCTCGTGGCCCTCTTCAAGCCTCAGCGCAGCGGCGTCCGCCATCCAAGGGAGTCCATGGTCGGCTCGCGCGAGGTTGAGTTCGAGCTTGCGGACGACGCCGTCGCGGAGCTGATGATGGCCAAGCTCATCTACGAGTTCAGGAACGAGGGCTTCTTCGTCACTTGCCTCTCGCAGTCCGACCACATTTGGGAGGTCGCGTTCGACGCCATCGAGCTTTCCATCAGCCGCACGGACAACAGGATACGCTTCGAATGCACCCCCGCCGAGGAGGCCATCGTCATGACGGCCTGGATGGAGGTCTCCAGCCAGATCAACGATCTCGCGCGCTCCATAGCAAAGCCCATCCGCCGTGACCAGATGCAGAAGGTGATCGCATCCACCGAGGCGGCGGCGAAGGGCCACGAGGGAGTCGGCCGCCTCGTGCAGGGCTTCGTCATGCTCCCCGGCTTCCGCGCCGCGTCGAAGCGCGAGGCGATAGAGAAGATGATCACCGAGATCGCCAAGAACGATCCGGAGCATGTGACGGACGCCGATGCCGCGATCGCCGCCGTCCTGAAGCGCGAGGCATCCATGCCAACCGGCCTCGACCACGGCATCGCCGTCCCCCACGGCCGCACGCCGAGCGTCAACGGAATCGTCGGCGCCGTCGCGCTCGTCGACAACGAGGGCACGGCAGGCGGACGCCTCCCCGACTACGAGACGATCGACAAGAGCCCCGTCAGGATCATCGTCCTCACCCTCGCCAACGACCGCGAGCAGACTCCGTATCTCCAGCTCATGAGCTTCATCTCCCGCGCCCTCAGGGCGGAGGGAGGCGCGGACGCCCTCTGCGAATGCAAGACGCCCGACGAGATGCGCCGCTTCTTCCGGCGCAGGAAGTGATGAGCTCCGGCGACACCATCGCGGCGATAGCCACCGCGTCCGGACGCGGCGCCGTGGCCATCGTCAGGGTGTCCGGCCCGGATGCGTTCGCCATCGCCGAGCGCATCGCCGGTCGGCCTCCGCGCCCCGGGCGCATTTCGTTCGACAGATACTCTTCGCGGTCTACCGTAGTCGACAACGGCGCAACGCTTGCGTTCCGCTCCCCGCATTCGTACACCGGCGAGGACGTCGTCGAGTTCCAGTGCCACGGCGGATCACTCGCCCCGCGCCGTCTGCTCGAGGCCGCCATCGCCGCCGGCGCCCGCCTCGCGGAACGCGGCGAGTTCACGAAACGCGCGTTCCTCAACGGAAAGCTCGGCCTCGACCAGGCGCAGGCAGTCATAGACCTCGTGGACGCCAGGACGGACCGCGCGGCGGACGCCGCGTTCGCGGAGCTCGACGGACGGTCCGGCGGACTGCCACGCGCGGCCTCGCGCGTCCGCGCCGTCTACGACGACCTCGTTTCGCTTTCGTCCACAATCGAGCACTCCCTCGACATCGACGAGGGCGAACTGCCCGTCGGCTTCATGGACAAGGTTGCCGCCGACATAGCCGCGTCGATTTCCAGAATGGACGCCGCTGTACGCCGGGCCCGCGAACGGAAAATTCTTCGCGATGGCGCTCTCGTCGTTCTGGCCGGCGCTCCGAACGCGGGCAAGAGCTCTCTCCTCAACGCGATCCTCGGCTCGTGCAGGGCGATCGTCTCCGACACGCCTGGCACGACAAGGGACGCCATCGAGGCGTGGGCGGACATCGCGGGGTGGCCCGTGAGGCTAGTCGACACTGCGGGCATCCGCCATGCGGAGGACGGAGCAGATGTTGGCGCAATCGAGGCGGAGGGCGTCCGCCGCAGTGAAGCGCTCGTCTACGCTGCTGATGTCGTTGTCTGGCTCTCCCCCGCAAATCCTGTGGGGACACTCCCCGCAGAAACTGTGGGGACACTCCCCGCAAACCAGCTGGGGGTTTCTGGGGTAATTAGCGGAAAATGCATAAATATCACATCAAAATGCGATATCGCGTATGGGGACGGTCTTAATGTATCGTCCGTCACGGGCGAGGGTCTGGCGGAACTGAAGGCGGAGATAGCCGGACGGCTGGAGGCTCTGGCGGAGCGCGGGGCCGACTCTGCCGAGCGTGGCGACGGAGACGAATCGTTGTGTGCTCTTGTCGAGGCGCGGCGGATTCTGGAGGAGGCAAGCGATGTCGCCGGCGATCTCGTCCTCGCAGGCAATGCCGTCCGCCGCGCGGCGTCGCGATTGGGCGTCTTCCTCGGCCTTGAATACACCGACGACCTCCTGGACCGCCTCTTCTCCCGTTTCTGCGTCGGCAAGTGAGAAATACGCAACGGCATCCCTACCGTTTTTTTCAATTGCCTTGTTTGTCAGAAATTGGCGACTAGGACTCCTTACCTGATGTAAGGGCGAGATGAACTCCCCGTCAAACCATAAACAGAAAGCAAGAGGTGTGCTATGAACAACAACTTCATGAAATTCGCATTCGTCGGAATCGCCTGCGCGGCATTCTGCACAACGACATTCGCGGCGCCGAAAGGCGGACCCCGCGGCGGTGGCGGACACCCGGCACGAGCCCCCCAGCAGATGCGGGCTCCCCACGGCGGAAGTGGACATACTGCACGAGCGCCCCAGCAGATGCAGGCTCCCCACGGCGGAAGTGGACATACTGCACGAGCGCCCCAGCAGGCGCGGGCTCCTCAAGTCGCGCGACCTGCAGCCAAGCCAAGCGCGCCGAAACATGTCGCTCCTGCCCATCATGTCAGGCAGCCTGCTCCTGCAAGGCATGGACACATCCGTCCGGAGCCACGCCACCATACGCCTCCGCACCATTTCGGCCGCCACCACCACATCCCGAGCTATGCGCGCTACTGGGCGAGGCCGGCGGTGCCGCTGTGGCGGGTCGGCGCACTGCGTGCATGGGAATGGATCGAGCAGGAGTGGATGATTGTCGTGAACGGCGTCTACTACTATGGGGACGGCTACTACTATGACGGCTACAACTACTTCTACAATGGCGAGTACTACACAGTTCCACCTACGCCTATAATTGCGCCGGTTTACTACTAGCGAATGAAAACGGCGTCCCGCCGCCACCCCCTGGGGGGCTGAAGTGACGGGACGCCTCATTGCCTAATAAAAAGCCGCTTGGATACATACCCAGGCGGCGTCGAGGCATCTGGGATTGTGATTGATATTAATTTAGTTTTGGTGTATAATCTAGATTGGAAGCGTTCATGGGAGGGGACAACGTGACGCTTCGAAACAACAAACTCAAGGGATAATGCAATGACGGACAATACAATGCCGACGTGCGCCGGATGCGGGCGCAGGGATTTCATCTACGGACTGCTCGCCGCGGCAGCCGTCTCGAAGGGCGCCGCAGCGCATGAGCTGGGCGACTTCTTCGCCGCGCTTCCCGCGCCGACGCCCGCCGGGGACATCCCCGACAAGACGGGTGCCGTCAAGGTGCGGCTCGTGTTTTCCATTTGGGACGATGTGCAGGTGAGGAAGACCTGGCCGAACGCAGGCTTCGACTTCCGCCCCGTGATGAAGAACGTGACGGACGCGCTCAATGCAGGCGTGAAGGGCGTCAAGTTCGTGCCCGCGATGGCGTTCGACGCGAAGGGCTCCGCCGCGATTCTCGCCGAGGATGCGAAGGCGGGCGACGTGAAGGGCTACCTCGTCATCCAGATGAACTCGTGGCCGAATGCCCTCGGCGGCATCGCAAAGGCCGGCAAGCCCACGCTCTTCTGCTCGTTCCCGTACTCCGGCATTGGCGGATGGGACGTGCAGAACGCCGCGATGATCCGCAGGAAGCAGAAGAACTATGCGTTTATGTCCTCGCTCGACTTCAACGACACGATCGGCGCCGCGCGCGCGTTCGAGACGCTGAAGGACGGCACTGGCGACGACTTCGTGAAGGCCGCGACGGAGTACCGTCTCGCGCACACGCCGCCCGAGACCGGCATCAAGCCCTGCGAAGGCCCGCTTGACTGCCTTTCGCCCGAAGAGACGCTCGCCGCCGTGAAGGGCAAGAAGATCCTCTCCGTCGAGGGCACCGACAAGAGGACGAAGGACAAGATTCTAAAGGACTTCGGCATCGTCGTGGAAGACGTGAAGTTCGACGAACTGAACGCCGCGTGGGAGAAAGTGCCGGACGCGCTGGCGCGCGCGAAGGTCGCCGAGTGGAAGCGCACGGCGCGGAAGATCGTCGAAGTCTCCGACGAGACGCTGTTCGGCTGTGCGAAGCAGTTCTACGGCATGAAGGATGTCCTGAAGGCGCACGGTGCCGTGGCGATCTCCGTCAACTGCCTCGGTGGCTGCTACACAGGGAAGCTCCACGCATATCCGTGCCTCGGATTCATGGAGCTCCAGGACCTCGGGCTCTTCGGCACGTGCGAGAACGACATCCGATCCACCGTGGCGATGGTCGTGTTCGGCGCGATGACGAAGGGGCGCATGGGCTACATCTCCGACCCTGCGGTCGACTCGTCGCGCCGCGCGATGGTCTTCGCGCACTGCGTCGCCACGCGCAAGTTCCTCGGGACGGACGGCGCAACCGCGCCATACGAGATCGAGACGCACTCCGAGGACCGCATGGGTGCGTCCGTGCGCTCTATCGCGCCTCTGAACTACCCTGTCACGACCGTGCAGTTCCACTTCTTCGGCGACGGCGGCAAGGGCTGCGCGCTTGTGCAGACGGGCCGCACGTTCTCGAACGACCCAGACGACCGCGCCTGCCGCACGAAGATGGTGGTGGAGGTGACGGGCGACTTCGAGCGGTCGTACAAGCTCTGGGACCTCTGGGGCTGGCACCGCGTCACGTTCCTCGGCGACTTCAAGAAGGACGTCG
>Ga0310695_10007825_pt1 | contig 16844 bp, 12 predicted proteins | sample RumenRJG_04DNA_FD_203882 | JGI IMG/M metagenome (GOLD analysis project Ga0310695, IMG submission 203882) | Bovine rumen microbial communities from Lethbridge, Alberta, Canada - RJG_04 (v2) (version 2) | ecosystem: Host-associated > Mammals > Digestive system > Stomach > Rumen | place: Canada...
AACAAGATCAAAGCCATTAAGAGGGCGATGTTCAACAGAGCCACCCCAGAGGTGTTAAGGGCAAAGGTTATTTACGGTAGGCTGAAATGGGAGCGGAATCACCACCTAAATTGACGCAGAACCAAAACCATAATACTTTTACTGCCTGGAGGGCAGTACATCGCGAAAGGTCATGTGTGAAAGTCAATTAGGTACAGCCTTCCAGGCTGGTAATGGGAGCTCGGTCTCCTTCCGAGGGCATCCTCTCCTTCGTCGAGTATGCGCCTCGGTTACTCATAGTGTTGCCTTCCAGGCAATTCTGAATTTGCGGAATATTAATAACTAAAAAAAGTTAAGAAACGGATATTTGTTAGGTCTGTATTCTTTTTTTTATCATAAAAGCAGTACCTTTGCATCCGCAAATTAAAAATGTGCGTCTGCCTTTTGAGGTGATTCGCATTGTTGATTTTTAAGATTGTCTGGTATGCCGCAATGGTGGAATTGGTAGACACGAGGGACTTAAAATCCCTTGACCCGAAACGGTCGTGCGGGTTCGAGTCCCGCTCGCGGCACATATTGTATAACCCTGATCCTAAACATTCAGGTAACCCAACACCTTATTTATAAATAGAGAATGAATAGAAATCTCATCAGTAAAATAACTGTCATTGCACTTGGAGCAGTGGCATTTTCTTCGTGCTCAAAGAAGCTTGGTCCTCTTTCTGCAGATAATTTCACCGTAGATCCAGAACCTCTAGAGCTTCTGGGTACTCAGGTGCCTGTGACAATCAATGGCAACTTCCCTGAGAAGTATATGCACAAGAAGGCTGTGATAATAGTCACTCCTGAGCTTCGTAATGCTGCCGGTAAGGTGGTTCGTGGTGAGGGTGTTGCGTTCCAGGGCGAGAAGGTGCTGGGTAACGACCAGTCTATCTCTTATCTCCTTGGCGGACACTACACTATGCGTGATGCCTTTGATTATAGCGATGATATGCATCGCTCAGATCTCTACCTCACGTTCAATGCCCATATCGGCAAGAAGTTCGTGTATGTGCCAGACGTGAAGATTGGTACTGGCGTTATTGCTACTGCTGGTCTCTATAAGAAGGCTCTTATTCAGGGTGGTGGTATCATTGCTCCTGATACATTCCAGCGCATCCGTAAGGAAAAGCAGGAGGCAAGCATCACGTTCCTTATCAATCAGGCAACACTTCGTCAGAGCGAGTTGAAGAATAACTCTATTCAGGAGTTCGTAAAACTTCTTGAGAATATCAATGCTGATGCAAAGAGATATAACATTGGTGATATTGAGGTAAAGGCATACGCTTCTCCTGATGGTGGCGAGGAGATAAACAAGAAACTCGCTATCAAGCGTCAGAGCGTGTCAGAGGACTATGTTGACGCACAGTTGAAGAAGAAGAACCTTGCAACAAGTATTACTGGTGAATATACAGCAGAGGACTGGGAGGGATTCCAGAAGCTCGTTGCAGCCAGCAATATTCAGGATAAGGAGCTTATTCTCCGTGTGCTGAATATGTATAAGGATCCAGAAGAGCGTGAGGAGCAGATCAAGCATCTCAGCATGGGCTTCCAGGATCTTACAAAGCAGATTCTCCCACAGCTCCGTCGTGCTCGTATGATCATCAACTATGAGTCAGTAGGTCGTAGCGACGAGGAGATTGCATCTGACTATGCTTCTAATCCTCAGTCTCTTAGTGCAGACGAGATTCTCTACTATGCAAGCACTATCGACAATATGGATCAGAAGGAGGCTATCTACAAGAAGTGTGCTGAACTCTATCCAAATGACTATCGTGCATTCAACAATGTTGCCGCTTGTGAGTTCTCAAAGAACAACGACGGTGAAGTAAGGGCTTGGGTAAACAGAACCCTTCAGGTAAATCCACGTGCTGGTGAGTGTCAGTCAAACCTTGCTCTCATGGAGCTCAAGAACGGTAATCTCAAGGAGGCTGAGGCTTATATGTCAAAGGCTGGCAACTCAAACGACCTCAATCGTGTTCAGGGTGCCGTGAACTTTGTAAAGGGTAACTACAAGCAGGCTGCAGCCGACTATAAGGGCGTATATAACAATATGGCAGGTCTTACTCAGATCATGGCTCGCGACTATTCTCAGGGTCGTGCTACATTCAAGGCTATAAAGAATCCTGATGCTATGACAAGTTACCTGCACTCTGTATGTTGCTATCGTGAGGGTAGTGTGTTCTCTGGAACCGACCTTCTGAAGGAGGCATTGCAGAAGGACCCAAGTCTTAAGGCTTATGCGGACGAAGATTTGGAGTTTACTGGCGAGTAGTCTGCTGGTATTCCTTGCTTCCTGTGGAACAGACAGCCACCATTTCAGTCTTGAGGGACGTTTCCTCAAGATGAATCAGGGTGAGTTTTATGTCTATAGTCCTGATGGGACAATAAGTGGCATAGATACCATCAAGGTGCAGGGAGGTCGTTTCGCATACGAGATTCCCTGTGAGGAGAAGGGCACTATTGTCATCGTGTTGCCAAATTTCTCGGAGATACCAGTCTTCGTAGAGCCCGGCAAGAGCGTGGATATGAAAGCAGATGCTTCTCATATCAAGGATATTGAGGTGACTGGAACTGATGACAACGAGAGGATGACCAAGTGGCGAAAGAACACCTCGTCGCAGTCGCCTGACGGTCTGAAGAAACAGGCAGAGCAGTTCATCAAGGATAATCCATCTTCTATAATAAGCCGATGGCTTTTGAGAAAGCATTTCGTGGTTACGGCAAAGCCTGACCTGAAGAAAGCAAAGGAGCTTGTCAAGCTGATAGAGAAGAATACCGATAAGGAAGGTTCTGTGTTACGACTCGTGGCAGGACTGGAGAACGTACCTTTGCAGGTTGGCGATGTCCTTCCTCCTTTCAAGGCGAAGGATCTTCAGGGAAATGATGTCACAGCTTCGCAATATCGAGTTGGCAAGGCGATAATACTTGTATGGGCTACATGGGATTTTGACGGTCTGAACATTTCAAGGCGTGTGCTTAGCAAGATAAATGACCTGAAATTTCAGGACAAGAAGGTGCCAAAGGTTCTTGGCGTAAGTATAGATGCCTCGGCGGTAGATGCAAGGAGATCTGTTGGAAGTGACAGTACAGCCTGGTCAACAATCTGCGACGGACTTATGTGGGACTCGCCAGTCGTAAAGGCGATAGGAACAACGAAGGTACCGGATAATTTCATCATTGAGAATGGTAAAGTGAAGGCTTGTCATCTCAGTACTGACGAATTGCTCAAGCAAATTGATATGTAAGAATATCATGCTTTTTGCTGATGAATTGCAAACTGCACGTTGCAAACAATAACGAATTGTTAGCGATAACATAGATATTGGAAAAATTATTGAAGAAAAATATTAATTCTTGGTGAAAACTTTTTGCCAAGAATTATTTTTTTTGTACCTTTGCGCCAAATTTGGGAAAAAAGAAAAGACTGTATTTACAAGTTTAATCACTTTATTAAAATAATTGTATAACAAAATGGCAAATTTGGATTTGACACAGTATGGCATCACTGGTTCTACAGTGATTGCACACAATCCTTCTTACGAAGTACTCTTCGCAGAGGAGACAAAGGCAGGCCTCGAGGGTTACGAGGTAGGTAAGAACACTGAGCTTAGCGCTGTAAACGTTATGACAGGTATCTACACTGGCCGTTCTCCTAAGGATAAGTACATCGTAATGGACAAGAACTCTAAGGACACTGTATGGTGGACAACTGACGAGTACAAGAACGACAACCACCCAATGTCTGAGGAGGTTTGGGCTAAGGTTAAGGATCTCGCTGTTAAGGAGCTCTGCAACAAGAACCTCTATGTAGTTGATGCTTTCTGTGGCGCTAACAAGGCTACACGTCTTGCTGTTCGTTTCATTGTTGAGGTTGCTTGGCAGGCTCACTTCGTAACAAACATGTTCATCCAGCCAACAGAAGAGGAGCTCGCTAACTTCGAGCCAAACTTCGTTATCTACAACGCTTCTAAGGCTAAGGTTTCTGACTACAAGGAGCTCGGTCTTAACTCTGAGACTTGCGTTGCATTCAACGTAACAAGCCGTGAGCAGGTTATCATCAACACATGGTACGGCGGTGAGATGAAGAAGGGTATGTTCTCTATGCAGAACTACTTCCTCCCACTTCAGGGTATCGCTTCTATGCACTGTTCTGCTAACTGCGATATGAACGGTGAGAACACAGCTATCTTCTTCGGTCTTTCTGGTACAGGTAAGACTACTCTCTCTACTGATCCAAAGCGTCTCCTTATCGGTGACGACGAGCACGGATGGGACGACGAGGGCGTATTCAACCTCGAGGGTGGTTGCTATGCTAAGGTTATCAACCTCTCTAAGGAGAATGAGCCAGACATCTACGGTGCTATCAAGCGTAACGCTCTCCTCGAGAACGTAACTGTTGCTGAGGATGGCAAGATCGACTTCGCTGACAAGAGCGTAACAGAGAATACTCGTGTGTCATACCCAATCGACCACATCAAGAATATCGTTAAGAAGGTAAACGGCAAGTCTGCTGGTCCTGCTGCTAAGAACGTAATCTTCCTTTCAGCTGACGCATTCGGTGTACTTCCTCCAGTATCTATCCTTACTCCAGAGCAGACTCAGTACTACTTCCTCTCTGGTTTCACAGCTAAGCTTGCTGGTACAGAGCGTGGTATCACAGAGCCAACTCCAACATTCTCTGCTTGTTTCGGTCAGGCATTCCTTGAGCTTCACCCAACAAAGTACGCTCAGGAGCTCGTTAAGAAGATGGAGAAGTCAGGTGCTAAGGCATACCTCGTAAACACAGGTTGGAACGGTACAGGTAAGCGTATCTCTATTCCTGATACACGTGGTATCATCGACGCTATCCTCGATGGTTCTATCCTCAAGGCTGAGACAAAGACAATCCCTATGTTCGACTTCGTTGTTCCTACAGCTCTTCCAAACGTTAACCCAGCTATCCTCGACCCACGCGACACATACGCTGACGCTGCACAGTGGGAGGAGAAGGCTAAGGATCTCGCTGCTCGCTTCATCAAGAACTTCGCTAAGTACACAAACAATGAGGCTGGTAAGGCTCTCGTTGCTGCTGGTCCAAAGCTCTAAACTGATTCTCAGTTAATAGATAATTTATAATTGATAATTGAAAATTATCGGTTAGAATTATTGATAACTTTATAATTGCCGCTTGAGTGGTTTCTTTATGAAATGCTCAAGCGGTATTTTTTTTGTATCCTTGCTTTCCGAGGTTGTTATTTTGCTACCCAATTAGCCAAAATGCGCGTTAGTTGCTAAAAATCAATAACTTGACCAAGGTCAAAAGAGTGGGTGAAAATGGAATAAAGTTGCATAAAGATTTGCTGTGTACGATAACAATTATTAACTTTGCACTCAGAAATAAGAAATACAGGAATTTAGCTTCTTGAAAAAGAATGGTAAAAAAGGATTGTATTCATATAAGGATAACAACTTGGTCCTAACGGATTGGGTAAAAAAAGATAAACAAAACAAACTATGGCAATTGATTTTGCAACAACATTCATGTTGCTTATGGTAGCTCTTTCCACAGCATGCGGAATAGCATCCATTATTCGCAACAATCTGCGCTAAGCGCACGTACAATATTAAGGATAATAGAGTTAGGTTTTAGTAGTATAAAAAATTAGGTTTTAGTATTGTATTCAGGAGGCTGATGTGAATCGGTCTCCCTTTTTTATGTCATTAAATTACACGTTTCTAAGTCTTTTTAGCAATAAAGATTTTGTGGATTGGATATTTCTTACTAATTTTGTACGCAAATTAGATGTATCCAGGTTTTAACGGCGATTCATCAGGATTTACAAACAAATGTTGCACACGTCACGAATAAGTGTAGGTTTATAAATGAAGAAACTATTATTTTTAGCAATGTTATTCTGCAGTTCAATGGCTTTTGCAGAAAATGATTTGACAAATGAAAACGAGACTGATAAAGAGTTGGAATGCATGGAGGCTGAGGCACCTGTGACAGAGACAATGAACTATATAGTTGCAGATCCAGAGTCAGCTCCACAATATAGCAACTCAGGTTCATCAAGTTTCGACTATCATAAATATATAGATGCAATCTATATCAACTATGGAATAATCGACGGAAATCATCAGTTCCTTGGATTTGATGTCGGTAAGGATTTCTTTTTAGATTTCAACTATGCCTGGGGCAAGAATAGTAAGGATAAGACTGATTTGGATCGTTATTGCATTGGTCTTGGTTTCCGCCCTACAATGTGGTTTGCAAAGTATTGTATGTTTCAGGCAAAGCTTGGAGCTGAATATTTCTGGGGCTCAGGCTATAGGGCAGGGCACATAGCTTGTATGATAGAGCCACGTGTCGGTGTCAAGATTGGTAGTGGTGGTATTGCAGCCAGCTATCGTTTTGATGTGGATAAGTTCAAGTTCCGCAACACTATTTCCGGACATTTCTGTGTTTCGGCATTTTTCTATATTTAGTAATATTTAATGCAGACAATTCCTACGATAACCAAGCAGTTGCTCATCATCAACTGCATAGCATTTTTGGCTTGTTTTCTCGTGCCAGATATTAGAGTCTGGGGCGGGCTTCATTATTGGCAAGCCAGCCAGTTCCATCTCTATCAATTTATAACATATCTGTTTATTCATGGAGCTGGAGATAGAGGTTTCATGGATGATTTTACGCATTTGTTCTTTAATATGTTTGCGCTTTGGATGTTTGGTTGCGTTATGGAGCGTACATGGGGGGCAAAGCGTTTCCTAGTTTATTACCTAACCTGTGGAATAGGTGCCGGACTCTTGCAAGAGGTGGCTCAGTTTGGTTCTCTCTTTATCGACCTTTCATCTCAGGGAGTAACGATAGGACAGATACTCAGGATTGATACTATTATGCCGGGAGCTTCTGAGATGCTTAACGGCTGGACTACTGTAGGAGCTTCTGGAAGCATATACGGTATTCTCCTTGCCTTTGGTATGACATACCCAGAGGAGAGGATGTTTATCATACCTATCCCATTCCCTATTAAGGCAAAGTGGTTTGTTGTGGGATATGCTGCAGTAGAGCTTGGTCTTGCCCTCTCAAATTCAGGCGATGGTGTTGCCCATGTGGCACATCTCGGTGGTATGCTCTTCGGATTCTTCCTTATCCGTCATTGGAGAAAGACGGCAAAGCGTCAGACCTCATTCACAGGCTGGGATTCGTATCAAGGCTCGCAGAGTCAGGATAAGTCAGCCACAATTCTTGGCAAGATAAGGAAATGGATGCATCTGGATAGAGAAGACAACGGCTATAACAAAGATCCGCATTTCCGATCTACTTCTACTCATCAGGCAGACTGGGACTATAATGCCCAGAAGAAGCGTGACGAGGCTGAGATAGATGCTATCCTTGATAAAATCCGCCGTTCAGGCTACGCAAGCCTTTCTGCGGAAGAGAAGAAGAAACTCTTTGATGCAAGTAAGAGTTAGTGTGTAAATAATAAAATGAAAAATGAAAATTATAAAATACAGGTTGCCATTTCAAGGTAAAAAAGTGTGTCTTGTATTTTTCATTTTTCACTTAAAGTGTCATATTGAAGAAATTCATACTAAATACGACCATTTCCGTAAACCTTGTCATCATCTTGGCGATGTTGATGACGGGGTTTGCAGATTTGCTTGACCCGCGCTCATGGCCGATCATGACGACTGCTGGCTATGTGTTTCCGATGTTTGCATTGGCAAATCTTGGAATGATTGTGGTATGGATGTTTGTTAGCAAGAAACACATACTCATTCCTTTCCTCGGTTTCGTGGTGTGCTATGTGCCTGTCACGCAGTATTTTCCTGTTCATGCAAGTGGAAAAGTGCCTTTGGGGGCATTGAAGTTTATGACTTTCAATACATGGGGATTCGGCAGTCAGTTTGAGCCTGGTAATAAGGAAGTGACAAAGGAAACACGCAGGAAAATGCTTCAGTATATCGTGGATGAGGATTGTCATGTCGTCTGTCTTCAGGAGGCTTCTTACGATAAAATTGTGCAGAAGGATGTTGATTCTATCGTCAGGCCGAAAATGCCATATCTTGATACTTGCAAGGTAGAAAGTGGAACCACGTTGATGGTGCTCAGCAAGTACCCGATAAAGAAGCATGAGGTGTTGAAATATGAGTCCAAGGGAAACCTTAGTGCGGCTTTCTTTCTTGATGTTAATGGCAAGGAACTTATAGTCGTGAACAACCATCTTGAGACGAACAGCTTCTCGAAAGAGGAGAAGAGTCAGTTCCGCGATATGGTAAAGGGTGACATGGGACGTAGCGAGATAAAGACTGAGTCTAAGTTCATACTCCGTAAACTTGGGGCGGCGGCTGTTATCAGAGCCCCACAGGCAGATGCTGTGGCAAGCTTTGTCAGAATGCACAAAGGTCGTTCTATGATTGTATGTGGCGACTTTAATGACATTCCTATTAGCTATGCCCGAAGAACCATAGCCAAGGATCTTGTGGATTGCTATGTTTCCACGGCAATGGGACCAGGTTTTACATATCACAGGAACGGTATGTATGTCAGAATTGACAACGTGTTGTGTACAGATGATCTTGAGCCACACAATTTCTCTGTGAATAAAAAATGCAATCTTTCCGACCATTATCCTGTGATTGGATGGGTGAAATGGCATGGAAGATAGGTGCAATATGTCATTTTATAAGGGAAAAAGTGTAATTTGTGCTCTGAAATTTCGCAAATTGAAGAAATTTATGTATCTTTGCACGTCGTATGCGCATATAGGGGTATATTATGCCCTGTCGCATCGTCCCCTCAAGTCCCAAAACTGGAACCTCACTATTAGATAAAAACAAAAACAAAAATAATAAAACAATTAATCAAAATGCAAAACAAAGGAATTGTACTTGTAACCGCCGTACTTCTGACGCTTGCAAGCATCTTCTATCTGTCATTCTCAGTGGCTACAAGCTACTATGACAGTCAGGCTGCCAAGATTAAGGATCCTATTGCCCAGCAGGACTACAAGGATTCTGTAAAATATCTCGGCATCTATTCTTATCAGAACTGCTTGGAGACTCAGATCGGTTTGGGTCTTGACCTTAAGGGCGGTATGAACGTAATCCTTGAGATCAGCGTGCCAGACGTTGTTGAGGTGCTCGCTGACCACAAGACTGATGCAGCCTTCGTTAAGTCAATGGAGGAGGCAAAGAAGGAAGAGGAGACATCACAGAGCGACTTCATCTCTCTCTTCATCCAATCTTTCAAGAAGAACGCTCCTGGTCGTCGTCTCGCTGAAATCTTCGCTACTCAGCAGCTCAAGGGCAAGGTAAGCACTCAGAGCACAGACGCTGAGGTTGAGAAGGCTCTCCGTGATGAGGTCCAGTCTGCTATCGACAACTCATACAATGTTGTCCGTAACCGTATCGACAAGTTCGGTGTTGTTCAGCCAAACATTCAGAAGCTCGAAGGTCAGGATGGTCGTATCATGGTAGAAATGCCAGGTGTACGTGAGCCAGAGCGTGTTCGTAAGCTCCTCCAGGGTTCTGCAAACCTTGAGTTCTGGGAGACATACAACTCACAGGAAATCATTCCTTACCTCTCACAGCTCGATCAGCGTATTGCTAATGGCGCTTCTGAGGAGGCAGATACAACAAAGGCTGTTGAGGCTGCAGATTCTGCAAAGGCTGCTGAGCCAAAGGTTACTGATGCTCAGCCTAAGTTCCAGTTGAAGAACTCTGATGCAAAGGCAGACGCAGCATCTAAGATTGATGATGCAAAGACAGAGCAGCTTAAGAAGCAGCATCCACTCTTTGCTATCTTCCAGCCAATCAATCAGGGTTACAGCCTTGTTGGTTATGCTCATGTTCGTGATACAGCTGCTATCAACAAGATTATATATAGCGATGATGCGAAGAGAGTTCTTCCAACTGACTGCAAGCTCCTCTGGAGTGCTAAGCCAATGGATGGTAACAAGAACATCTTCGAGCTCTATGCACTCAAGGTTACTTCTACCAACGGTCGTGCTCCACTTGAAGGTGACGTTATCGTTGATGCAAAGGATGAGTTCGACCACACAACAGGTCGCCCAGTTGTTAGTATGTCAATGAATACTGAGGGTGCTCGTCTCTGGGCTGCTCTTACAAAGGCTAACACAGGTAAGGCTATCGCTATCGTTCTTGATGATGCTGTTTATTCAGCTCCTATGGTACATGGTGAGATTGCTGGTGGTAACTCTCAGATCTCAGGTAACTTCACTATCGAGGATACAAAGGACCTTGCTAACACATTGAAGTCTGGTCGTATGCCAGCACCAGCACGTATCGTACAGGAAGAGGTTGTAGGTCCTACACTTGGTGCTCAGTCTATCCAGCAGGGTATCTGGTCATTCGCTATCGCATTCGTACTCCTCTGTGTTTACATGATTGTGATGTACGGCTTTATTCCTGGTGCTATGGCTGATGCTGCTCTTATCGTCAACCTGTTCTTCACACTCGGTATTCTTGCGTCCTTTCAGTCGGCTTTGACCATGCCGGGTATAGCGGGTATAGTGCTGACGCTTGGTACGGCGGTGGATGCTAACGTGCTTATCTACGAGCGTATCAAGGAAGAACTCCGCAGAGGTCTTGGCATGAAGCAGGCTCTCGCTGCTGGTTACAGCAACGCTTTCTCTGCTATCTTCGACTCTAACTTGACATCTCTCATCACAGGTATCATCCTCTTGACTATCGGTACAGGTCCTATCAAGGGCTTCGCTACAACATGGATCATCGGTATCGTATGTTCATTCTTCACAGCCGTATTCCTCACACGTATCGTTTATGAGAATCGTATGGCTAAGGACAAGTGGCTGAACCTCACATTCGGACGCACATTCCTCCAGAATACCAAGTACAAGTTCATGTCTGTTTACAAGAAGAGCTTCGTATTCTATGGAATAGCTGTTGTTGCATTCATCGCAAGCTTCGCTGTTCGTGGTCTTTCTCAGTCTATCGACTTCACTGGTGGTCGTAACTACGTTATCGCATTCGAGAATGCAGTAGAGCCTGAGCAGGTTCGTCCTATCCTCAATGAGGAGTTCGAAGGTTCTAACACTAATGCTATCTCTATCGGTACTGACGGTAAGACACTCCGTGTTTCTACCAACTACAAGATCGAGTCTAACAGCCCAACTGTTGATGACGAGTGTGAGAACAAGCTCTACACCTGTCTGAAGAAGGCTGGTTTCGTAAAGCAGGCAAGCGTTGAGGCATTCAAGAACCCAGACGTTCGCGAAGGTGGTTCAATCATTTCTTCTACAAAGGTAGGTCCTTCTGTAGCTAAGGATATCACATACGGTGCTATCATCTCTGTATTGGTTGCCCTCGTAGCTATCTTCATCTACATCCTCATCCGTTTCCGCAACGTTGCATTCTCAGTAGGTTCAATCGTTGCCCTCGCTGTTGATACAGTAGTGGTTATCGGTTTCTACTCTGCACTCTATGACATCGTTCCTTGGAGCCTTGAGATTGACCAGACCTTCATCGGTGCTATCCTTACCGTGATTGGTTACTCTATCAATGATAAGGTGGTAGTATTCGACCGTATCCGTGAGAATCTCGGCATCTACAGAAAGCAGGATACACAGATCACATTCAATGATTCTGTAAACCAGACACTTGCTCGTACTATCAATACATCTGTTTCTACATTGATCGTACTGCTCTGTATCTTCATCCTCGGTGGTGATTCAATCCGTAGCTTCTCATTCGCAATGATTCTCGGTGTATTCTTCGGTACACTCTCATCTATCTTCATCGCTGCTCCTACAGCTTACCTCACACTTGGTAAGAAGATCAATGAGGAAGAGAATGCAGCTGCACCAGCAGAGGCTAATGCCTAAAAAAAGTAAAGTATAGACTCTAAAGAATATAGAGCCGCATCCGACACAATCGGATGCGGCTTTTTTTGTTGACGTTTTTGAAGCGTTTGTTCTGGCATTGCAAAAATTGTGATAATACCATGAAAATCCCATATAAGTCATAGGTTTCTCCATCGTATGTCCATCGTTACTCCATCGTTAGTCCATCGATTCGATGGAGTAACGATGGACTAACGATGGAGTAACGATGGAGTAACCTCGGTGAAAGAGCGAAGAATTGACGGAATATCTTACATTCAGGAGTGGATTTCCAGGGATGTCATAGAACTGTATAAGAAGAGATTGTGAGTTGTGGATTATATACTCTAAAAACAAGAAATATCATTGTTATGTGTCGAATTTTGGGAAAAAATTTGGTGGTTTCAGAAAATGTATGTAATTTTGCAAGCGTTACCTGAGTTGCGAGATCTATCAATCTGAACAACTCTCTACTGGAAGAACTAAAAAAACACCAAAATACAGGATTCCGATGTCACTTGTACGTGATATCGGGGTCTGTTTTTTAGTCTGCAAGCAACCGACCTAAACATGGTAGCCCTAAAAAGCACACGGTTTGCAGCAAAAAATCGAATAATAGTAATTCTTTAAATAATATCATTATGGCATACATGTCAAAAGAAGGCTACGAGGCACTCGTAGCAGAACTCCACCGTCTGGAGGCTGTGGAGAGTCCTAAGGCTTCGGCTGCAATAGCAGAAGCTCGTGATAAGGGCGATCTCTCGGAGAATGCAGAGTATGATGCTGCCAAGGAGGCACAGGCAAAGCTCATGGAGAAGATCAATCAGATGAAACTCACTCTTGCTGACGCAAAGATCATAGATAAGAGCCGTCTCTCTACGGATGCAGTTCAGTTGCTTTCAAAGGTTGAGATGACTAACCTCACCACAAAGTCAAAGATGACTTATACTATTGTGGCAGAGAATGAGGCTGACCTTCGTGCAGGCAAGATTTCCGTTAAGACTCCTATTGCACAGGGATTGCTCAACCATAAAGTAGGCGATGAAGTGGAGATTACAATTCCTCGTGGCAAGATTAAGCTTAGGATTGATTCTATCACTATAGAATAAACAGACCCACCAGCCCCTCACCCGCCCGTAGGGTGGGTGAGGGGTTGTTTTTCCTTTTTTTTACTCAACCTGATTTGACTTTTGGGGTTTTGCTTCGTCAAAGAGTAAACAGGAAAAAAGTAAACAGGAAATTTGCAATTAGTAATTCGTAATAATACAATGGATATCTTTTCAAAAATCGCTGCTGGCGAGATTCCAAGCTATAAGTGCGCTGAGAACGAAGAGTTCTATGCGTTTCTTGATATCAACCCTCTCGTGGTAGGTCATACTCTGGTCATCCCACGCCGTGAGGTTGATTACATCTATGATATGGAAGATGACGAGATTGCTCGTTATCAGGTGTTCGCAAAGAAGGTTGCTAAGGCAATCAAGGAGGCATTCCCTTGTGTAAAGGTTGCTCAGATTGTTCTTGGTCTTGAAGTTCCACACGCACATATCCACCTCATTCCTATGCAGAGTGAGAAGGATGCAAATTTTGCAAACGAGAAGCTGAAACTCTCAGAGGATGAGTTTAAGGCTGCTGCGGAGAAGATTTATAGTGCTTTCCAGAATGCATAATAATAGACCCACCCCTAACCCCTCCCATAAAGGGAGGGGAATGGATACATTTTTCTAATCAAAAAGGGGGGCTCATTTTTCGTTTAAATGAATTTTAGGTAATCAGGTAATGACAAAAAGAATCTTTACACTTTCCCTTATGATGTTTGCTGTGCTCGCTGTTATGGCTCAAGGCATGGTTAAGGGAAGAGTGCTCGACAAGGCTAATGACGAAGCCCTTGGTTTTGTAAACATCGCTGTATCACCAAAAGGAAGTAAGACTATCGCTGGGGGAGCTACCACCGATATTGATGGAAAATTCTCTATCAAGAATTTGAAGAATGGTGACTATACCCTCACCCTCACCTTCGTTGGTTACAAGACAGTAACCAAGGAGTTCCAGATCTCAGATAACCACAAGACTGTAAGCTATGCTGCTCTGCACATGGCTGAGGATGCCAATGTGCTTTCCGAAATTAAGGTCGTTGGTCAGAGATCAGCAATGAAACTCGAGGTTGACCGTAAGACATTCGATGTGTCAAGTAATCTTGCAAATGCTGGTGAGACTGCCTCTGAGGTGCTCGACAATATTCCGAGCGTGGAGGTAGATAATGATGGTAATGTGTCACTTCGTGGAAACAATTCAGTAGAGGTGTGGATCAATGGTCGTAGTGCAGGTCTCACTTCCGACAATATGGGACAGGTACTTCAGCAGATTCCAGCCGAGAGTATCGACCGTATAGAAGTGATGGATAATCCATCAGCCAAGTTCTCAGCAGAAGGTGGTGCTGGTATCATTAATATTATTCTGAAGAAAGATCGCAAAGCTGGCTACTATGGTTCTGTTTCTGCAGGTGTAGATACCCGAAACGGTGTTCGTGGTGGTTTCAACTTCAACTATAACTCACGATATGTTGATTTCTTTGTAAACATTGGTTTGCGTCATAACGAGAACGTCAGCAAGCAGAACAATGACCAGACTTATTTTGACGAATATGGCATTCCAAATGGATATGCACGCCATGATACTCGTACTACGGATATGGGAAATAACATATTCTCTCGTGCAGGAATCACTTTCCACCTTACAGAAAAGGATGACATTGCGTTGACAGGAATGATGATGCACAGAAAGCATAGGTCATGGAGCAATACCCCATATTTTTATGGTGATATAGTAAACGGAAAGGATGTACCGACAAGTCTTTTGTTCCGTAGCACTACAGGCAAGGGGCCTATGGATATGCTTAACGGCTCTTTCAACTATCGTCATAATTTCTCTCCTACTCACTCTATCGACTTTGTAGTAAGCGGAAACAAGTGGGATAGCGATCAGAGCAATGTCTATCAGGATTCCACTACATACTTTTATAGTTTTATGTCCGACACTCAGTTTCCGGAAACTGAATACGGCTATCAGTATCGTCCTGCAAACGTGAAGAATCGCAGATATGAGGTAAAGCTCGACTATGAGAATAAGCTGACAGACAACTTCAAGTTGGAAACTGGTTATAACGGAAATTTCTCAAAGGAGAATACTCCAAACCAGATGTTTGAGGATGACACATGGGAAGGACTTCATACTGAGCCTAACAAGTCATATTATAATAGGTTTATCTATGAGAATACCATCCATGCAGGATATGCTACGGCTAACCTCACGCTTGGTAAACTCGGTGTTATGGCAGGACTTCGTGGTGAGTACTGGAAAGTGAATACAGAGAGCCGTAACTGGGATCAGGAGTTCAACGGCATGAAGATTGAGCCTTACAAGAAGGATTTCTTCAAGCTCTTCCCATCGCTCTTCATGTCATATCAGCTAACGGAGTCTCAGCAGTTGCAGCTTAACTATACCCGTCGTCTTCGTCGCCCTTGGGGTGGTCAGCTCAACTCATTCCGTAACACGAACGATGCCTCTATGGTTTCATTCGGTAATCCAGAGCTGACTCCAGAGTATTCAAACTCATTCTCTTTGAACTATCTCAAGTCATGGGATCAGCATTCTATCCTCGTGAGCGCATACTATCGTCCAACTACTGATGTCATTCAGCGCATCAACTATCGTAGCATAGACGGAGAGACGATGTACTCTACATCAATGAACTTGTCAAAGAGTCAGTCTTCTGGTCTTGAGCTTACGGCAAAGAACAAGCTCTTCAAGATTGTTGACCTCAACACCAATGTCAATGTCTATTACTATAAGCTTGACGGTTTCTCTCATAATATTAACATCGATGATGATGGTGTTCCTGTTGTAAGCGGAACAGGATCTGGTGTTCAGACTGTCACGGGTGAGTCAAATGACAACTTCACATGGAATGCCCGAATGACGGCTTCTATCCGTCTTCCATACGACATTTCCATACAGACCTCTGGTCGCTTTAACTCTCGTGAGGTTGTAACACAGGGTTATCGTCCATCGTCTTATCAGGTTGATTTCGGAATTAAGAAGAACTTCCTCAACCGTCTCTTCACCGTCTCAATCAACTGTCGTGACGTGCTGAACTCTCGCTATCGTGAGATCTACAGGTCAGGTGACGGCTATGAAACTCACCAGCTCTTCCGTCGTGGTGGTCGTAAGGTGAACTTCAACATCACATGGAACTTCGGTAATGGCAACAAGAAGAAAAGTCGTGGTGAAGATGATGACGATGATGACAACAATAATAACAACAACAATAATGTTGGTGGTGACGGTGGTGGTTTTGACATGTAGTGCTTTCACTCGAAATTTTGAGCTTATATAAATAAGGTATTGTAAAAGCCACTTGAGGACTGTCCTCAAGTGGCTTTCTTTTTTTTTGAGCCGTCCTTGGCTCGCCCTTATCTCCAGCATCTATCTTCGAGCCGAGTTCGGCTCGTCCTCCCCATCCCTTGCTAATATGCCCTTCCGCCCGTTTTCTTATATTTTCGCAGCACTCCGCTCAAAATCCCCGCATATTGCCGATTTGCCTTGATTTTCGTCATCCAAACCCTAAAAATGCATCTTTTTCTAAAAATATTTCGAGAAAAATTTGGTGGATTCAGGAAAATGTAGTACTTTTGCACTCGCTTTCGGGAAAACGGTACCAAACACCGCTTGAAAGAGGGCAAAAGGAAAGAGTTCTTTGACAAGATTTACATAAACAGAAAGTAGTAGTACAAGAAGCAAGTGAGAGATCACTTGGGTAATAAACGAACCGATCAATTCGGCTTCCGCAAGGAAGCAAGAAAAGAGAATACTTCTTAATAAATAAAGGATAGTCGTCCCGAGCAAGACAATACGGTCTTCCGAGAAATCGGAAGATTACATTATAAAGAAATTTTACAATGGAGAGTTTGATCCTGG
>Ga0310695_10007826_pt1 | contig 16843 bp, 8 predicted proteins | sample RumenRJG_04DNA_FD_203882 | JGI IMG/M metagenome (GOLD analysis project Ga0310695, IMG submission 203882) | Bovine rumen microbial communities from Lethbridge, Alberta, Canada - RJG_04 (v2) (version 2) | ecosystem: Host-associated > Mammals > Digestive system > Stomach > Rumen | place: Canada...
CGGCTCGCGAATGGAGAAGGTCGTGTCGCTTCCGAAGACTTCGTCCATGCCAGGTGCATGCGCAATTGCGGCGCAGTCATTCGGGAAAGGGCGCGTCGTCGTCAGCGCCGATCCGATGGCGTTCCAGCCCTACCGCATCACGACTGCGGACAATGCGGCGCTTCTTGTCAATGCGCTTGGCTGGCTTCTTGATGAACCGGTAACAGACCAGACGCGTGCAGTGTTCAAGGAAAAATGCAAAACGCTTGAGTGAGAGGTGATGCAATGAGGAACAAGTCTTTCGTGTTGGAGTTTGTACTGACGGCGGCGCTTTTCGCGGCGACGCCGACTTCGGCCACTTCGATCCCGTTCTGCAAGGATTATGGAACGGCTTCGCCTCGTCCCAATCCGACAGGCGCCGGTGAAATCGCCGTCGCCGCGCCGAGGCCGCACGGTGGCGCCGTTATCAAAGCGGAGAATTTCGGCTTTTCGGTGACGAACGATGACAACGGCGCGGCGATTGCGGTGGCAGTGCGTGAGGCGAAGCGCATCGGTGCGTCGAAAGTTCTGCTCGCGCCCGGCGTCTACCGTTGCTTCGGCGACCCTATCGTGATTGACGGACTTGTCGACTTCGAACTTGACGGATGCGGCGCGGAACTCGTTTTCCGCCGTCCGCTGCGGTATCCGATCGAACCTTCCTGGGACCATGACGGGTCGGGCGCGAACTTTGTGATCCGCAACTGCCGCCGCATGAAGATAGGCAACATGGTGACGGACTGGGACTGGCGCACCATGCCGCTGGCCACGTGCGCAAAGGTCGCCGCGACGCACGTTGATGACGCGGACAACGCGTCCTACATCGACTACGATCTTCTCGGCTGCGGCGCGCGGCATCCCTACTACGGCAAGATATTCCCGTTCCAGCGCACCCAGCCGATGGCGGAGGATTTCCGCCGGTTCGTGCGTGGGCCCAACATATGGCACGGCACGTACGAGGGCGAGATGGGCTGCAAGACGCTTTGGCTCTCCCCGACGCGCGTCAGGGTCTATCCGTTTGTCGAGGAACCCGGACGCGCGCGCTGGACGGGGCCGAACATGCGCGCGTTTTCGCCGAAGCTTAACAGGGACAGTGTTCGGCAGCACAAAACCGGCGAGACATACCGCATCGCCCACGCCTATTACGGCAAAGGCGGTTTTACCCTCGTCTCGAACGAGGATTTCGAGCTGCACGATGTCGAGATTCCGTCATGCTTCGGACACGCCGTCTATGTGGGCGGAACACAGCGGAACTGGCAGATCAAGAATGTCACTGTCGCGCCGCGCGACTGGCGGCATCCGATTTCCTCTTCCGCCGACACTATTCACTTTGTCCGTTCGCACGGGAACGCCATCATCGACAACCTGACGGTAAAACTCGAACAGGACGATGCAATCAACGTCCACGACCGCTTCACGGTGGCGAAGAAGGTCGCACCGCGTACGCTGCAAGTCGTCTTGGAGCGCGGTGCGCGGTACTTCCGTCCCGGCGTCGGAAACGACATCGAGCTTCTCGATCCCGGCTACAACCCGACGGGATGGAAGGGGAAGTGCGTTGGAACGGAAGGCGAGACGATCCTTCTTGATCGCGATCTTCCGGCGTCCAACCCAGAAGAAGGGTATTTTCTTGTCTTTGACCGTACGGCATCTTCGGACGGCGTCATCATACGCAACTGCACGTTCGAGGACATGGAGATGCGCACTCTCGTCAATGCGTCGAACGCCACGGTCGAGAACTGCGTCTTCCGACGGACTAACGGCGATGCGCTCAGGTGCATCGCGGACTATACGCTCAAGTGGTGGGCCGAGGGAATGGGCACCACAAACGTAGTCGTGCGGAACTGCCGCTTCGAGGGGAACTGCGTGCGGGAACTTGTCGGGTCCTACTATTCGCTTGGTGCTGACTTCGTGACGTGGCTTGGCTGCCCGGAGAAAGTGAAGACGGAGCGCTTGAACCGCCGCTTCATCTCCGACATCCTTGTGGAAGACTGCGCGTTCGTCGATTCACTTGGCTATTTCGCCGACCTGCGCTTCGGCACGGGGCTCAAGTTCAGAAACAACCGCATTGTTTTCACGGGAAAACGCGACCGCTGCCGCGCGAACTCCGGATTCGCCCGCGTCGAGCGCGTGACGGATGTGACCTTCGAGGGCAATGTCTTCGTGCGACCAGAAGGAGCCGCGGAGCCACTTGTCGAAATCGCCGACGGCGTGGACGGTCTTGCGCTCATAAACAACCGGGCTGACTATGGGGTCAGACCCCATAGTCCAGCGCTGACGGTTTCTTCGCCCGACGGAAGGCTTCAGGCCGTCTTCAGTACGGACGACGGAGGAATGCGCTGGTCGCTCCTCCGCGACGGAAAGACGCTGGTGAAGCCCTCCGCGATGGGGTTTAGATTTGCGGTCGGGAACGACTGCGACAAAGACGCCGCGGAACTTTCCGCGATGAGAGTTGCGGGCGTGCGTCGCTCAAGCGCCGACACGACATGGGAGACGTCTCTCTATCGGCGCGGCAAAGTGCGCGACCGCTACAACGAACTCGTCGTCGAACTTGAAGAGGAGGAGGCGCGCGCCGCGCGAATCGAACTCGGCGGAACGACCGTCACGAAACATCCGCGGCGGATGGACATCGTGTTCAGGGCGTATGACGAGGGCGTTGCTTTCCGCTACTCGTTCCCGCGCCAGGCCGCCTTCGACGGCTTCCAGATAAAGGATGAGCTTACCGAATGGCGCTTCGATCAGGACGTCATGGCGTGGACTACGACATACGCCGGCGAACGGAATTCGCAGGAGAAGCCGTTTGTGCGCGGCCCGCTCGCCGCGGTCGACATGAAACGCTACGTCGGCATGCCTGTTCTTGTGGAAACGCGAGGTGCTACAATCGCGCTGTGCGAGGCGGCGCTCTCCAATTGGGCGGGACTCTTCTACCGCGCGGCGAACCGCGACGGAGACGCACGCCTCGTCGCGGCGCTCTCGAAGATACCTCCGAGCCCTGCGGCGACGGCGGACGTGGCGGTGATCGCGACTGCGCCCGCAGCGAGTCCGTGGCGGGTCGCTATCGTCGGCGACGACGCCCTGGACCTTATCCGCAAGAACGACATCATCGTCAACCTTAACCCGCCGCCCGATAAGTCGATCGACTTCTCCTTCGTCAAGCCCGGCGCGAGCACGTGGGACTGGTGGGTCGAGTCGAACAACTCGCTCTCGACGGAACTTACCCTCAAGCTCGTCGATTTTGCCGCGGAGATGGGCTGGCCGTACCACACGATCGACGGCGGATGGTACGGCTTCGCGCGGCGTCCCAACCACGGTCCCAACGTCCGGCTTGAGCCGCGAAAGGGCTTCGACCTGGAGCGGATCGTCTCGCACGCGAAGGAGAAGGGCGTAGGGATATGGGTCTGGATACACTGGATGCTGATCGATGATGTGGGCATTGAAGAAACTTTTTCGCGCCTTGAGAAGTGGGGTGTCGTCGGCGTGAAGACGGACTTCCTCGAACGTCAGGACCAGGAGATGGTGAACTGGTGCGAACGCGTCTGCCGTGCGGCCGCGCGCCACAGGATCATGGTCAACTTCCATGGATCGTTCAAGTCGACCGGCGCTGAGCGCACATGGCCCAACATGATTACGCGCGAGGCCGTTCTCGGAAACGAGATGAGCATATTCCGCAAGACCGTCACGCCCGCGCATTGCGCAACGCTGCCGTTCACAAGATTTCTTCTCGGACCTGCCGACTTCACGCCCGGCGGGTTCGGCAACGTGTATTCAAAGGACTTCGTGCCGCAGACTGCGAAGGGCCATCGCTACGGCGACGAGACGGACCGCTGCCCGCACTGGGCAGAGGAGATGGGGACGCGCGCCCACTCAATCGCGCAGTGCATCCAGTTCGACTCGCCGCTCATGACTCTCTGCGACTGGCCTGAGCGCTATCGCTGCGCGGCCGGCATCGAGGCGCTGCGTGGCCTTCCCGCCGCGTGGAAGGATACGCGTCCCGTAGCCGGCAGGTGCGGGGAGTTCTATGCGGTTGTCCGCGAGTCCCACGACGGCAGGTTCTATTTCGCCGCAACGACCGTCAGCGCAAGGACTGTCGACCTTGATCTCGGCTTCCTCGGCGACGGTGAATGGAAAATGACCGTATACGCGGACGATCCTGCGCGGACTCCGTCGGACGCCAAGGCGCTTTCCGTTTCCGAGCGCAGCGTCCGCAAAAGCGGCCGGGAGAGCTTTGCCCTCTGCGACGAGGGCGGCGCAGTTGCCGTATTCGAGCCCGTGAATCCATAGCGGTCGTCCGCATTGCCCGATTGGATTGTTTTATTTCGCACAATCGGGTATGTTGCGAGAGAAAAGGTATGGTACAATACAAATAGCCGAAAGTGCACAAAAGGAAATCCACTTGCTTATGAATACGAAAAACACCTCTCTGACCATCTGGTTGCTTTCGGTGTTTGTATCGCTTGCTTTTACGCAGACTGCGCAATGCAGTGGCGTCGTTACGCTTGAAGGGCGCGAGTCGTCGCTTCTCCCGCAGGGAAAGAAATTCAAACTTGTCTGGAACGACGAGTTTGACGGCGACCGGTTAGATGCGTCGAAGTGGAGCTACCGCACCAATTTCTGGGGACAGCGCGCCTACTGGTTCGCGACGCCCGAAGACAACGCGGTCGAAGTGAAGGATGGGCTTCTTCACCTGAAGCTCGTCAAGAAGCCCGACGGTCAGTTCGTGTCGCCGCAGCTCCAGACGGGCGAGCTCTTGTGGGACGTTCCGCACATGGACAATCCCAAGAGCTTCTGGCCGCTTCCAGAGCGCGAGAAGGCGAAGTTCACTCACCGCTACGGATACTACGAATGCCGCTGCCGCCTGCAGCAGATGCCGGGCTGGTGGTCGGCGTTCTGGATGCAGACGCCCACGCAGGGCTGCTCGCTTGATCCGCGTTTCGCCGGGATCGAACACGACATCATGGAATCCTTTGAAGTCGGCGAGGTGATTCCGCATCACTTCCACGCAAACGGTTATGGTGCGGACTATCTTGGTTTCTCTGTGCCGAGGCGTTCAAAGGACGCAGACACGGGCAAATTCAACCGCGAAAACTCAGTGAAACTCGACAAGACCGCGTTTCATGTCTTCGGCATGTTGTGGGAGCCGGACGGCTACACGTTCTTCATCGACGGCAAGCAGCATGGGCCGAAGGTGGGGCAGGGCGAGGGCGAGGCGGTTTCGCAGGTCGAGGAGTTTGTCCTCCTTACGACCGAGGCCAAGTGGTACCGCAACAACCGCATGACGGGGAAGGGCGTCCCTGAGCTTGACGCTGCGGCTGCGGCGGGCGATGATTTCGTCGTCGACTACGTGCGCGTGTACGATTTGGATTAGTGGTTCACCTATTGGCATAAAGGGTGAATAGGTGATAATTTTTAGCATCGAAATAATTGTCACCTATTGGCATATATTTAGAGTAGGTGATAATTTTACTATTGCGGTATTAGCAATAATTATGCTATATTACACTTCAAAACTGTAGAAAGGAGGTCTGAATGCATTTCTTTGGACGAGAGGATTTGCTTCAACGATTACAGGATCTATGGGGAAAGAAGGTTTCCTCATTAGTCACATGTAGGGGTAGGCGCAGAATAGGAAAAAGCACATTGATTGAGCAGTTTGCGAAACAGAGCAAGGCTCGGTTTATAAAAATCGAGGGGCTCAAGCCTGAGTCGCGAACGACAAAGGAAGATGAATTGGATGCGTTTGCATCTCAGTTGTCTTCTCAGACAACTGCCGAGTCTTCTCGTCCGGCGGACTGGTTGCGGGCGTTTATCCGTTTGGCGAAGGAGATTAAGCCTCGAGAAAAGACGGTTGTTCTTCTGGACGAGGTTTCGTGGATGGCGCACGGTGATTCGTTATTTGCGGCGACGCTAAAGATAGCGTGGGACAATCATTTCAAGGACCACGATCGTCTCATACTTGTGGTATGCGGGAGCGTTTCGGCGTGGATAAAGGAGAACATCATAGACAACGGTGCGTTCTACGGACGGCGGTCGCTGGATATTGTCGTTCCGGAACTGCCGTTGAGCGAATGCGTGAAGTTCTGGGGCGATGCTCTGGAGCGCGTCGCCGTTAGGGACATTGCGGATGTTTTGTCCGTAACGGGTGGCGTGCCGAGATATCTTGAAGAGCTGAATCCGGGATTGTCGGCGCAGGAAAACATAAGGAAGATGTGCTTCCTTCCCAAGGCACCGCTGAGGGTTGATTTCGACGAAATGTTTGCCGATGTCATAACACGGCAGCCAAGATTCTCATCACAAGTCATCCGAGCTATTGTAAACGGCCCGAAAAGTGTCACGGAAATAGCGAAGTTTCTTGATGTTGGCAAGGGCGGGAACATAACAAACGCCTTGTCACAGCTTGTGGAGTCGGGAATGGTAGCGGCGGATTCGGGCAAGAATCCCGAAACCGGGGCGGACATACGCGAGTGCCGATATCGGCTCAGCGACAACTATTCAAGGTTCTACCTCAAGTACATTGAGCCGGCGAAGGGCATGATAGATTCGAACGCCTTCCATTTTGACGGGCTTGACAGGTTCGCCGGTTGGGATTCAATAATGGGGTTGCAGTTCGAGAATCTTGTTCTCAATAATTTCCGCAGCCTCCTTGCGCCGCTTCATCTTGACAACGTGATGTTGACCTCTGCTTCGCCATATTCGCGGAGGGGAGTCTCTTCGGGCGGACGCGAGGGTGTCCAGGTTGACCTTCTGCTTCAAACGAGGATGTCGATGTGCATTGTGGAGATAAAGCGAAAGGCGAACATCGGGCGTGAGATAATAGACGAGGTGCGGCGGAAATGCAGGCTCGTTCCGAAGAAGCGCGGGGTGTCGCTGCACACGGCGATTGTCTACGAGGGGGAGATCGCGCCGTCGGTCGAGGCCGATGGATATTTCGATGCGGTAATTCCTTTTCGCCGGTTGCTTGGAATTTGACTATGCGGCGATTAATGTCGGAACTTGCCCGATTGAGTTGTTTTATTTCACACAATCGGGTATGTTTCGGATGAAAAGGTATGGTACAATACAAGTATCAGAAAGTGCTCTTTTCGGGATAAAGTTCTCGCCTGATGGCGTCGTCTCGGGGGTTCCTGCGAAGACATCCGCCTGATGTCGGTGGCCGCAAAGTGTCTTGTCGAGGTTGTGCACGCGAAGAACCATTGTCCGCAGGACTCACGACGGAGGTTCCATCTCGCCGCTCTGCCGCCAGTCGCGCATCGTGACGCCGTACTGGCGGCGGAAAGCGGCGCCGAGATGGGATTCGGAGGCGAAGCCGGACCTTGCGGCGATTTCTCCGATAGGCAGCTTCGTGCCGCGCAGCTGCCGGCACACGTTTTCCAACCGTACGCGCCTCATCTCGTCCGCCACGCCAACGCCAAGAATCTCCCTGAAGCGCATTTCAAGAAGTCTGCGGGATATCTTCAGCCGCATCGCCACATCGGCGACGCCGATTCCCTCGGACGCATGGAGCCGGATGACCTCGCGTGCGGCGGCGACGATGCGTCCGCCGCCTTTTATGTCCTGCGTCGACGCCCGTTCGATGACGGACTTTGTTCCGAATTTCAGGCGCGTTGGTTTAGGCGGCGCGGCGGACTGTGAGTCGGGTAGCATGTCATAGCTAAAATATTATAATAATTTCGGATTGTATTCCGAAATAAATTATGGTACACTACAATTTGGAAAGTCGGAGCAGGCGAAATCGGGAACGTTAAAATGCATATAAAACGCGATATTGACAGTTTTTTGGCCAAGCGGATGTTTGGTGGGAAGACAATTGTCATATACGGACCGCGGCAGGCGGGGAAGACAACGGCTGTAGAGGCATACTTGTCGGCGAACGTATCTCCGTCCGACGTTGTTACGTTCAATGGCGACGAGACGCAGGATCGGCAGGTTTTGGCAGATGCGTCTGCCGAAAAGCTTCGAATGCTGATGGGCAGGAAGAAAGTCCTATTCATAGACGAGGCGCATAAAGTGCCAAACATAGGAATAGTCCTCAAACGTGCGTATGACAAGATAAAGGATGTCCAGGTCATTGCGTCAGGCTCGTCAAGCGTTGAACTCGCAGACAAGATAGAAGAGCCGATGACGGGACGTAAATTCGACTACACGCTTATGCCTTTGTCGTTTGCAGAGCTTGCCGCGTTTTCCTCGCCCGTAGAGGAAATGCGGAAGATCGAGCAGCGCATGATTTACGGCATGTATCCTGATGTCGTTACGCATCCCGGAGATGAAGTGGACAGGCTGAGGATGATAGGGAAAGGCTATCTCTACAAGGACATATTGGCACTGGGCGAGATCAAGCGTTCGGAGCTTCTGGACCGCATCCTCAGTGCGCTGGCGTTCCAGATCGGACAGGAAGTCGTCTATTCCGAATTGGCGCAGACGGTAGGTTCCGACGACAAGACAGTGTCAAAGTACATAGACATCCTCGAGAAGGCGTACATCGTCCGCAAAGTGACAAGCTATGCGCGCAATCTCAGGAATGAACTCCGGAAGTCGAGGAAGATATATTTCAACGACTGCGGAATCCGAAACTATGTTGTCGGCGACTGGCGGCCTGTCAATATGCGCGGCCCGGTGGAGGCAGGGCATCTCTGGGAAAACTACCTTGTTGCCGAGCGTGCAAAGTGGCGGCTCGTCCACGAACCGGAGACGCGGGAGTTCTTCTGGCGTACCGCGCAGAAGCAGGAAGTTGATTTGGTTGAGGAATCCGCGTCCGGCGTCAAGGCGTTCGAGTTCAAGTGGAATCCGCGCAAGGCAGGGGTTCTATTGCCAAAGACGTTCAGGACGGCCTATCCGGACGCGGACTGCCGCACCATCACGCCTGAGACAGTATTTGAATTTCTTTCAAATGGATAACGAGCGGACGAGAAGACGCAGAGCCTGACGACGTCGAGGTGAACGAAAACGAGCTCGATCTCTGGGATATCGAAACAAAGATGGAGGATAAATCAAGATGAGGACATTGATGTTCGCGACGATGCTTGCGGCAACGGCGGTTGCCGACGAGATAGCTGAGAAGTATCCTGTTGCGGAGAATGTGCGGGGGCACGAGAATACGGAGTGGTCGATAAGCTACGCCTACCATTTGACCGACGCGAAGAAGAACCTTCCCCGCGTCCTCCTGGTCGGCGACTCGATCTGCCAGGGTTATCAGGGCAAGGTCGCGGCCAAACTTGACGGGAAGGCGAACGTCACATACTGGGCGTCGTCATACTGCGTGACGAGTCCAGGCTATCTGCGGCTTCTCGCGTTCTATCTCGACGAGGCGAAGTACGACGTCATCCACTTCAACAACGGACTTCATTCGTGCGAAACGCCCGTTGCAGACTATGAAAAGTCCTACCTTGCCGCGCTAAAACTGGTGAGGGCGAAGCAGCCCAGCGCACGGCTCGTCTGGGCGTCTTCGACTCCACTCAACACCGAGAACGCGGCAAAGGCGGAGAAGGTTGTCAAGCTCAATGATGCGGCTCGCCGCGCCGTGAGCGCCGTGGGCGACATAGGCGAGGACGATCTTTTCGCGCTGATGAATCCGCTGGAGAGGAGCGCGTATTGGGTCGACATGCACCACTATTCGAATGCGGGCTACGAACTTATCGCGTCGCAGGTGGTCGAAAAGGTGACGACGGCAGTTTCGCTTGGAGCGAGGTCGACTCTGGCGGGCGGGCGTCCATACGCGTCGATCGAGGCGGCGCGGGATGCGGTGCGGAAGATGGCGAAGCCAGCCGTTGTGCATCTTGCGGCGGGAACGCACCGTCTCGAAAAGCCGCTTGTGCTTAAGCCAGAGGACTCGGGCGTCACGTATGTCGCGGACGGCGATGTGGTGGTTTCCGGGGCACGTTCTGTGACGGACTGGCGGTTAGAACCGGACGGCACGTGGTCTGCGCCGGTGCCGTGGGTCAAGTCCGACAGGACCGGCGGTTTCCGCTCGATGCGCGTCAACGGCGCGATGCGTCCGCGCGCGCGGCTGCCGAAGAAGGGGCATTTCACGGTCGTAAACGACGATCTTCCGCAGGGGACACGTTACAACGCGCCGCGTCCGTCGTTCTTCTACGATCCGAAGGAATTTAATCCCGAATGGGCGAATTTGAAAGACGCGGAGATCGTCTGCTTCCATTTCTGGACCGACTCGCACCTGCGCATCGCGTCCGTCGACGCCGTTTCCAACAAGGTGACGCTCGTGACGCCCTCCGGCAAGGCGTTCGACACGGGCTGGTCCAACAACAAGTCGGGCGGACTGCGCGGCATCTATACGATAGAGAACCTTCCCGGCGCGATGACGGAGCCCGGCGAGTGGTGGCTTGAATACGACGCGGGAAGAGTCCACTACAGGCCGATGCCGGGCGAGACGCCCGAGACAATCAAGGCAGAGGTCCCGTTCTGTCCGGTTCTCGTCTCTATGGAAGGAACGCCTGAGAACGGTCGCTATGTCGAGGATGTGGTGTTCCGCGGCATTCGCTTCGAGCTTTCCCAGTTTGAGCTTCCGGACAGCGACGTCAACAACAGTCAGGCCTCGGCGTCGGTCTCCGCCGCCATCCGGCTCGTCGGCGCACGGCACTGCCGCTTCGAGGACTGCACGTTCGCGGACATCGGCGGCTATGCGGTCGACATCCTCAAGGGTTCGCGCGAGAATGTCTTTTCGCGCTGCGCTATGACGCGCCTCGGCGCGGGTGGCGTGCGGCTTGACGGCGGCCTTGCCGGATGCCCGACCGTGGAGCTGAACTCCGGCAATGTCGTTAAAGACTGCGAAATCGGCCCGTACGGGCTCGACTTCCGTTCGGCGGTCGGCGTTCTCCTCAAGAACGCGGAGCGGACGCGGATCGTACACAACCACATCCACGACGGATACTACACGGGAGTCTCCGCTGGCTGGATCTGGGGCTACTATCCGAGCGCAAGCCGCAACAACGAGATCAGCCACAACCACATCCACGACATCGGCAAGGGGCTTCTCTCCGACATGGGCGGCATCTACACGCTCGGGCCCTCGAGCGGCACGCGCATCGCGAACAACCGCATTCACGGCGTCGATGCTCGCGCCTACGGCGGCTGGGGCATCTACCAGGACGAGGGCTCCACGGGGATCCTCGTAGAGAACAACGTCGTCTACGACACGAAGTTCGCGCCCTACGACATCCACTACGCGAAGGAGATCACAGTGCGCAACAACATCTTCGCCTTCGGGAAGAAGGACCAGGTCACGCGATCAATCCTCGAGCCGCACGTTTCGTGCGAGCTCATGAACAACATCTTCTACTGGACCGAGGGAAATCTCTATTCTGGGAACTGGAACGACGCCGCGACGCCTTTCGCCGTCCATAGAAAGGGAAACAACAAGAAGGCCAACGAGACGGGTTCGACAGTGACGTTTATTGCTGATAGAAACGTTTACTTTAATCCCACGCTGACTGTTGAAGCCGTCAAGTTCGGCGGCGACAGGAGTCTCGATGCCTGGCGCAAGATGGGCAAGGACATCCATTCGGTCTACGCCGATCCGCTCTTCGGGAACGCGGCGGGGCGTGACTTCCGCCTGTCGCCCGAATCGCCTGCGTTTAAGATGGGTTTTGTCGATTTCGACCAGAGCGACATTGGGCCTCGGAAAGGGGAGAAATGAGAAAGAACGATGCTGTCTTGACGAGACGTGGTTTTATTGCCGTGGGCGGCGTGCTTGCGGCAAGTGCGGTGCACGGAGATGCGGCTGTCTCCCAGGGCTCCATGGCAAGTGCACCGCGTGTGTTGGATCCGTTTCTCGGTACGCAGGGCGTACCGCTTGAAGTAGGGGCTCCCTGCCTGCAGGCGCCGGGCGAGACCACGATGGGCGTGAGCTGGGCGGTGTCGGGGCTCGCGAAGGGCGTTGTCGAATACGCCGACAATCCCGAAATGTCCGGCGCAAAGACGGTGCGCGGAGGAGGCTACGGACTTGTTCCGATCGACGTGAACGCCCTGCAGGTCCGGCTTACGGGCCTAAGGCGCGCGACGAAGTACTGGTACCGCACAATCACTACGCCGTTCACGGACTACTCGAACATCTACGACGCGAAGCTCGGCGAGCCAATTGTCTCTAGCGTGCATTCCTTCACGACGCTCGGCGCGGCGGCGAAGACGCATTTCTGCGTGATAAACGACACGCACGCGCAGTTCAAGCCGTTCCAGATGGCCGTCCGCAAGGTGAAGGAGCTGTCACCGAGCGTCTGCATCTGGAATGGCGACGCGACCAACACCACGCAGCAGAAGAAGACCGCCGTGGAGATATTCCTGAATCCGCCAGTCGAGGACCGCGACTGGTCGGCGGACGTCCCAGTGTTCTTCGAGAGCGGCAACCACGACTTCCGCGGCAGCTGGATATCAAAGAAGGAGGAGGTCGTGCTGCCGCGCGATCCTTCGGAGCGGCGCGGCGATCAGTGGGACCTCAAGTGGAACTTCGCGCTGCGGCTCGGCGAGATGGCTCTCGTAGGGCTCGACACAGGCGAGGACAAGCCGGACGCGCATCCGAAGTGGTTTGGCCTCGCGAACTTCGAGCCGTACCGAAGGGCGCAGGCGAAGTGGCTCGAGGAGCAGTTCGCGCGGCCGGAGATCGCCTCGGCGAGGCACAAGGTCGTGTTCTGCCACATTCCGCTCTATGCAGATCCCGCCTCCGCCGACTATCCGCACGACGGCGTCAAGGTGGATCCGCACGACTTCGCCTTCTGGTCGCGCGAATGCAGCGGGCTTTGGGGTCCGATACTGGAGAAGGCAGGCGTCACGCTCGTCGTCTGCGGGCACACGCACAGATTCCGCTTCGACCCTCCGTCGCCTGGTCGGCGCTGGGCGCAGGTGGTTGGCGGCGGACCTGAACTCGGTGTGTCGTCCGGAAAGCCCGACGCCAGCAGGTTCCCGACGGTGGTGGAAGGCCTCGTCGAGGGCGGAAAGCTCCGCGTTGTCGTCCACGACGTCTTCAACAATCGCGTTGTGCTAGACAAGTACTTGTGAAATACCTTAGAGACAAAGGGAGTAGTTTTATGAAAGGCAAACTGGTGTTCGTGAGTTGCGCGCTTGCGGCGGCGGCCACGCTTGCGGCTGTGGCGCGGCCTGTGCCGCGGCCGGCATAGCGGCGCGCTCGCCGTCGGATGCCAAGGCGCTTTCCGTCTCCACGCACAGCGTCCGCAAGGGCGGCCGTGAGAGTTTCGCCCTTTGCGACGAGGGCGGCGCGGTTGCCGTATTCGAACCTGCGAATCAATAGCGCTCGTCCGCATTGCCCGATTGAGTTGTTTTATTTTGCACAATCGGGTATGTTGCGGATGAAAAGGTATGGTACAATACAAGTATCAGAAAGTGCAAAAAGAAATCCGCTTGCCTATGAATACGAGAAACACCTATATGTGCGCGTGTACGACATCGTGGACTGACCATGATATGTGAATGCCATAGTTCCAACGGTGTGAATGCCGACGTTGCGATAATTGAGCGACGATTTTTGCGCATTATGAGCGAAATTCGTTGCCATGGGCGTGGTCTTTTGGTAAAATTCATAACAAAATAATGATAACACAAAGAGGAGGGTATGCAATGAAAGATATTCGAGTTGTCGGAATAGCCGTTTTCGGCGCGTTGGCATTCGCCGCATTCGCGGCAAAGGCCGATACGGTCGTGTGGTACACGTTCGACGATCTCGGCGACGTCGGAACGACGCTCGCCGATGGTACGAACATCGTGAACAAGGCGAATCCCGGCACGCTCGACGCGACGGTGTATGGGCTGGTCGGTACGAGCAAGGACTCTTCGTCCGTGAGGATGCCGTACGTCACCAATGGCGTTCCGGAGTCGCTTCGGATTCTGGATCCTGTGGGCAATACGATTGCCTCCGCCGCCGACAAGGCATTGCGTTTCTGGCGCACCCATGGCGCGGGCAACGGTGCGATGCTGGAAATTCCGAACGACCCTGCACTGCGTCCGTCGTCGTTCACTGTCGAAATGTTCGTCCGCGTCGATCCTGAGCACACCAATTGGGAGATGATCGCCTGTCAGCCGTCCACTACGGCCAATCTCTTCGGATGGGGGATCAACTTTTACAAGGCGACCGACAACTCTTACTTGAACTTCCAGTTGAATTTTGTCGACACTGCGGGAGTCAACCACCAACATGGCATCGCCGGCAGTACCTTGCTCGACAACAAGTGGCACCATCTTGCGCTCACCGTAAAACCCCAATCGGGCGATCCGTCCAAGATCAACATCAAGTTCTTTATAGACTACGTGAGGGTTTACAATTATGATGCACCTTACGGCATCGTCCTTCCCGATTCTGCAGGCTGCCCTGTGCAAATCGGCGGCACGACAGCGCAGGGACAACACTTTGCGGGTGAAATCGGCGAGTTCAGGTTTTCGAACAAAGAACTGGATCTTGGCGAGTTCCTGCGCCCGCACAACAAGGCGATAGACAAAGACGTCGTTCTCTACTACGATTTCGAGGAAGACAATGCCTACGAGGGAGCCTTCAGCGCAACGGACGCCCTTGCCAACAAGGCGTCGCCGATTCTGCCAGGCCGCCTCCAGGCCAGGACTTTTGATACAAAGGGAACTCTGCCGAAAGTCGATGGTGATGCCGCACCGGACTCGCGACTTCGTCAGTCCATGTCAGATCCCGACTGGGCGGACAACGCTTCAAGCCTCTTCAACGGCTATGAGGGCGATCAGCGTTACAACAACTACCTTTACTGCGACCTGCCGTCGTCCATGTCGCTTGCGGACACGAACTTCACGGTCGAGATGTTCTGCAAGACCGACGGCAGCGTAAACTGGTGGACATCGGTTTTCAGGGACAGCAACAATCAGGTTTGGATCGGCGGAGCCGAAGACGGCAACAAGTTCATAGGCTGGGTGACTCTGGATGACACGACCCAAATGAGAGTCAACGACACTGTGAGTTTGAACGACGGCAAGTGGCATCATATCGCGCTTGTGCGCGAAGGGACGGCCTTGACCTTGTACCGCGACAAAAAGGTGGCGGCGAGTACAACGCTCACTTCCAGCTCGCTGAAGGCTATCGGCACCAGATGGCAGTTTATCGGCGGGCCGAACGCCGGCAGCAACGACTTCAACGGCTGGCTCGATTCCGTCCGCGTGACGCGCCGGGCGCTTGAACCGGACGAGTTCCTGACATCCCAGCGCTATCCGGAAGGCAGTACGATCGCCCATCTCAAGTTCGACAACGGTACGGCAAACGCCGCCGATGGAGGCTGTGCGCTCTTCAATGGTGTGATAAACAGTGCGACATTCAGCGACAACGTGCCTGGTTATAAGATAACAGACGGCGAGGGAGGTTCGGTTCTTTCCAAGCCTGATGTCGCCTCGCTGTCCATACCGAGTACAAGCGCCAACGTCGTCTGGTCCAACTGGGACGATCAGTATTATCTGCGCAAGGATGCGAATGGCGTAGAACGGACATCCGGCACGGTGGAGCTTTGGGTAAAGGGGAACGTGAAGAAAACTTACGCTGCCATTCTTGACGCGAAAATGACCGCGAACGGCGCGTACGACGACAATCTGCATATATGGAGACTAGGTTACGACGCAAGCAACGGCGGCAAGCCAAGTGTTCTTTTCCGTTACCTCAAGACAGATGGTACGCGCGACGATCAGCGTCTGACATTTGACAAGGAAGTCACCGACGGCAAGTGGCATCACTGGGCGTTCACCTTCCAGCCAAACGCATCTGATTCGACGAAGAGCGATGTCGCGTTCTATCTCGACCATGTGCAGATCGGGAATACGCAGACTTTGAATGGGCGCGTCGCATACGACGACACGCTGCGCTTCGCAATCGGTGAAGGCGGCTCGAGCTTCACAGGGCTGATTGACGAACTGCGTATTTCGGACTGTGTCCTGACGCCTGCACAGTTCCTGCGCGCTGAAAAGCAGCCAGGATTCTCCATTATAGTCAAGTAAGGCGAGGTGCGAGTGAAACCCTTTCATTCTTTGCTGACGGTTGTCGTTTCGCTCGGTGCGATGCCGCTCCTCGCAGGCGAGCGGTCCGACGCGTTCGTCGCGGCGGCGCGCAAGGCGTATGCCGCCGACCCGATGTGTCGCGCGACGATCGTTACCAACTTCGTTGTCAAGGGAATGCCTGACGACAAGGCACCGGGCCTGGTTCGGTGGTATGACGTCGAAGGCGCGCGGAACGTCCGCGACTTCGGCGGCTGGACCGGCCTTCGGGCGGGCAGGGTGTTTCGCGGCACGGAGCTCAACTCGAAGCCAAACCACAAGCAATACGAACTGACCGAGCGCGGCAGGGCGGTCATGCGCGGCGAGATGGGCATCGTGTCCGATCTCGACCTTCGTGGGGAGATAGCGGAATACGGCGAAGACGCCAAGACGAAAAGCCCGATTGGCGAGGGATCGCAACTATTGAGCCGTCCTGTCAGTTCGTATGTCGAAACCTGCACCTCGCCACGTTCCGCCAAGGCATTTGCGGAAGCCCTCCGCGTGTTCGCCGACGAAAAGAACTATCCTGTTTACGTGCATTGTGCGGGCGGCGCGGACCGCACGGGGACGGTGTGCTTCCTTTTGGAGGCGCTGTGCGGCGTGTCGCTCGAAGATGCCGAAATCGAATACGAGCTTACGAGCTTCTCGCCGGTCGGCATGCGCCACAGGAACAGCGAGACGGGGCTTCCGTTCGCGCTCATGGTGCGGCTCATTTCGACCTTCCCCGGCGAGGCGTTCGCCGATAAGGTTGCCTATTGGGCCGAGAACGTCGCCGGACTTACCAAAGACGAGATCGCGCGCATCCGTGCCAATCTCGTGAATGCGCCCGGCGCGGCGA
>Ga0310695_10007828_pt1 | contig 16839 bp, 13 predicted proteins | sample RumenRJG_04DNA_FD_203882 | JGI IMG/M metagenome (GOLD analysis project Ga0310695, IMG submission 203882) | Bovine rumen microbial communities from Lethbridge, Alberta, Canada - RJG_04 (v2) (version 2) | ecosystem: Host-associated > Mammals > Digestive system > Stomach > Rumen | place: Canada...
CAGATACCACATTGAAAAGATGCCAGATGGTGACGGAATTGATGCTAAGATGTCGGCAATGACAGAGGATAATAAAGAGGTTATTAGAACTTATGACATTGAGATTAAAGTAAGGGATGGCTACACTGTATTCGATGATATACTTATAGAAGGCTACAAATGGGAGAAACTAATGGATGAAGATAATGACCATAAGTGGTTTTTCTTTTATTTCCCCAAAAGCAAACAAGTTGAAATTATAGATTTCAAAGGCTGGTCAAGACAAGACCTTGAAGAATATAGGGATGATGCAAGATATGCCTTACCCAATAAAACATTAGACGATAATGGCAAAAGATATTATAAGAAATATATCTATTATGTGCCAACTAAATTATTTACTGGCTACACCTATGATGCGAGATAATGAGTTATTCCTACAATATGTGGCGAACAACTACAAATATCTTGAGAAGAAGAATAAGGCTTGGGCATATAACACACATAGAGAGTTCAACGAAGATATATTCAGTCAAACCATACTGAATATATATGAATTACTAACAAAGAACGGAAAAGCAAAAGATAATAGTGATTATGGCTTTGAATGCTTGTTTTTCAGAGCCTTTTCCACTAATACAGATAGAGAATCCCAATATGCCAGAAACAAATATAAAGATGGTAACGTCACATCGGAACAGTTATTCGATTTCTACGAAGATTGGAAGAATGGAAACGAGATAACACCAGAAGAAAAGGTGGAAAAAGACCTATACAATGACTTTGCGATTAATTATATTCTCAATAAGGTAGAACAGAACTTTGATATTCAATCATATCGCCTCTATCGCATAAAGTTGTTCTACAACTGCACTTATGTACAATTAAAGGAACTAACAAAGGTAAAGGATTGCAAAGCCAAATGCACCAAAATACAAAAGTGGTTGAAAGAGAACATAAAGCGAAAAGAGGTGGAAAAAGCCTTTGAAGAATACAAAGACTCACTGTAAATATGTTAATAATAAATAGATTAAAAAATAAAGTAATATGATATTATTTTTGAAGATTATTCTTGTGGTAATCCTATTCCTAGCAATAGAATTACTGGCTTACAAGATTACAGAGGTTTGGTACGAAAAGATATTAAACAAAGTACCATTCCTTAACCATAGACCTTGGAATTGCAGAATTTGCCTCCAGTTTTGGCTTAACGTATTCTGTGCTGTAATATTCCTATTAATAACAAAATCATATACTCCAACGATTATATGGCTTGTATTGGCGGTATTAGAGACAGCCGCATTGAAGATAGAAGAAAATAACAAATATATAGATGATGATAGCGATTATGGAGAGTATTAATACAGAAATCACAAAGGAAGATATTGTAGCAGCAGAATCAATGTGGAAAGCGAGACAAAAAGGACTATACTACAACAGTGGTCTTGTAACACAATTATATAATAAGTTATATCATACAAATCTGAATCCAACATCTTGTGGCAGTTGTATAAGACACAGAATAGATGGCATTTGGAAAAAGATAGAAGAATATAAGAAAATAACCGAACCACAAGTACAAGAGGAAAGAAATGAAAAAGAAAGTGGAAACGGAGAAGACAAAGGAACCAGAAAAGCCAAAAAAACAAACAAGGAAACTGACAAAGGCGATAAAACTGTTTGAACAACAATTCAACAAAGGCGGTTATCTTGAACAGAAAAATTCAAATCATTATTCCAGAAGCATAGATAGATATAATATCGTAAAACAGATATATGTTGACCTACTCAATGGGTCAACATATACCAAATGCATAGAGAAATTAAAGAGTGGAGAATGTGGCAGACCATATACAACAATTGGCGCACAGAAAATATACAATGATGCAAGAAAGTTGGTAATGATGGATTTTGAGGCAGAAAGACCCCAATTAAAGGAACAACTGTACACATATCTCAGAGATACATATTCTGAATGTAGAGAAAAGGGGGATAGATATAATGCCATATTAGCAATCAATTCTATCGCAAAACTTGTGGGTTTAACAGATAACAAGCAACAGTCAATCCAAGTAACAAGCGAGGGTCCAGTAACAATCAAATTCGGTTTCGATGATACAACAGATGAACAACCAAATCAAATAACAGATACAAACTATGAGATTATAGAGGAAGATGGAACTTAACTTTGATATTAAACTATCTTCTGGTCAAAAGGAAGTATATGACTACGTTCACGATAAGAATACAAGATTCATTGTAATGCGCTTTTCAAGACAGTGCGGTAAAACAGTAATAGCGGAAATACTACTTATAGAATACCTTTGCAAGAAAAACACATACAATGCATACATATCCCCTACATATCAGTTGGGTAGAAAGGTATATAACGAGATAACCAAACTACTGGAGGGTACAAACATAATAAAGAAAGCAAACGCAACAACCCTAACAATAGAATCAATCTACGGTTCAACAATACAATTCTTCTCAGTCGAGGGATATACAGCAATCAGAGGTACAACAATTAAAGGATTATTGGTATTGGATGAATGTGCATATTACCCAGAAGTATTACCAAACGGAGAAACAATATGGGGCAACATTGTAATGCCTATAACAAAGGCACATAACAAGACAAACAAGACACTGCTAATATCAACCCCTTGCGGCAAACAAGGTTTCTACTACGATTTCTATAACAGAGCCTTATTGAAAGAAGATGGTATTGTAGAAGTGTCTAGAACCATATATGACGATAAACTAGTATCAAAGGAACAGATTGAGGAAATAAAAAGGTCAATACCAAAGATGGCTTTCGAACAAGAGTTTGAGTGCAAATTCCTTGATAACGCAATAACCTTTTTCAGTGGATTTGAGAAATGCTTCACAGATAAATACCAATATAACGATAATACACACCAATACATTGGATTAGACCCATCTGGCAACGGTAATGACGATACAATACTGACAAAGATAAATGACCAACTACAAGTAAAACAATATCTCATAAAGGGAACATTCGATTCAAAGTACCAACAGATTGCAGACATAATAAACAATACACCATATCTAGATAATGTATTGGTTGAAATAAACGGACTTGGCGCACCATTCTACAACGAACTTATAAAGTCAATCAAAAGAAAGAATAAGGTAAAGGAGTGGACAACAACAAACACATCAAAGGAAAAGATATTATCAAACCTTGCAACAGACATCCAACAAAGAAGAATATCATTCAATAAGGAAGATACAGAACTGTTCAGCCAATTCGGAACATTCATAGGAACATATACCAAAAACAGACATCTGAAACTGGAAGCAAAACTTGGATTTCACGATGATAGAATAATGTCACTAGCAATAGCACTAGAGGCAAAGAACACAACAAAGAAATACGATAGAAGCAATTTCAGATTCACTCAATCAAGAACATTCAAATCAATGTAAAACAAAATGAAGAACCTATTCAAATTCAATAAGGAAAAAAACGAGGTGGAACTAAAACCAATCAACGTACCGACAAATTGGGATGAAATCACCTTGGGAACATATCAGAAACTACAAGAATACTACAAGTCATTAAAGGATGATGAACCAATAGATACAATAAAGTTTATAGCACTGCTGTCAAACTATACAGAGGATGAAGTATTACTACTACCAGTAGCATTCGTAAACAATATTGTATTGAAACTAGATTTCTTGAAGAAGATACCAAACCCAAATGTTTCGAACAAAATAACCATAAGTGGAGAAACATACTACTTGCTCAATATGGACGAAATGAAATTCGGAGAGTTCACAGATGTAAATATGAGCATAAAGAACAATCCGAATGATTATGCTAGCATATTGGCAATATTATGTAGAAAACCAAATGAGATATATGACCAAGAGTTTATAAACAAGAGATTCGAAGAAAGAAAGAAACTGTTTGAAAGCATATCAGTCAATCAAGCATTGTCAGTATTAGGTTTTTTTTTGAAATATTACGAACAATACAGAATACCTTCAGAGGATTGTATCAACCAACTCAGACAAGAGGTAGAATTATATGCGACCAGTATCGAAAATTCGTTGAAAAATGGGGATTACAGAGGACATTTTACGTTCTTTGCGAAGAGAAAGTTGAAAAAATACCAGAAATTGCTCAAACAAATCTGACAGATGCCTTAATGTTCCTATCATATATGAAAGATAAGAATGATGCAGAATACGAACAAGAAAAGTTTGATGAGATACAAAGGAAATTAAAAAAATAAAAACCAGATGTCCAGAATTGATAACATTAGGAAAGTGATTTACACTTGCATAACAAATGGTTATGATACATTGACAAATCAACCAGTAAAAATTGACGGGTATGATTATGTTTGTTTCACTGATAATCCAAGTATAATATCAGATTTTTGGATTGTAAAAGAAATACCAGAAGAATTGAAATGGTTGGATAAAGCAAAGCAAACGAAAATAATCAAGATATGTCCACACAGATATTTGTTAGAATATGATATGTCAATTTGGTTTGATGGAAACTTGAAACTTGATTTTAATTTTGATTTATTTATAAAGTCATTCATTGATGACACATACAACATTTATTTCAAGAAACACCCAGTAAGGAAATGCATATACAGTGAGGCGGTTGTTTGCAAGAGAATGAAGAAAGACAAACCAGAAATTATTGACGAGCAAATAAATGAATATCAAACAGATAATTTTCCAAGTAATTTCGGATTATCTGAAAATAATTTCATAGTAAGATTCCATAATGAAAGTGATTGCAAAAGATTGATGGAAATGTGGAGTGATGAAGTTATCAAGCACAGCAAGAGAGACCAACTGTCATTGATGTACTGCATCTGGAAAACTGGTACAAGTTTCAAGTATTTCAACAATGACAAGAGATTGAATGTAACGAAACATATAAAAGTCTTTTGTTATTGAAAAGTTACGTTCAAAAGATAAGATATTGTTTTTCAGTATCTTATCTTTTTGTATTTATATTTGGTTTAACCTATGAGTTAGTTTAATTAAATCATTCCCATAAGAGATATGTTTAATTTATAAAAGAAACATATATGTTAAAGGATGTAATAAATGTATTAAAGGATGTATCTTTGAGACACAAGGCTGTCAATACATTCAAGTATCAATCATCAATATTGACAAACGCACAAGGAAACAACAAGTCATTCCAAGTAATCGTTGATGATACAAACCTATCACAGTTGCTTGTAACTTATTCACCATTGGTGTTCACTGTTACGTTGGATGTTTATATAATAGGATTCGTTGAAACCAGTAATAGTATTCTAGATGTTCAAGATAATGCTTATGATATTGCAATACAACTGGTAAGCAAGATACAGAATATTGATGAATACAAAGGTATCATTGATATTCACGATTTTTCAATATTGACATTATCACATTGGACTGATGATAACAGTGCTGGTGTTAAACTTACAATTGAAATGAAAGTACCAATTGGTGTTTGTGACATTGATGACTACTTTGATGATGAACCAAAGGATATATCTGAAACTGATATGGAAATTGATTTAAGCGGTAATACAACCTATGACAATGCAATTACCCTTAATCCTATTAAATTGCCAAAGAACCCAGTAAAGGAGAAATGTAAAAGATGAATGCTAGTACAATAAAAGTAGTAAATGAATTGGCAAAGGCTTATCTCGATGCTTACCATATTACCATTTCTGGTAGCATCGGTATAAATAAAAAAACAAATACCAATACCCTTAAAGATTCCAATCTGTATAAGGATGCAATGGTTGATGTTGTTGATGGTGATGACATTATTGTCAATCTGCTATTGAATGACTATGAGGTATATGTTGAGAACGGTAGGAAATCAAATAAGTTTCCACCAGTAGAACCTATTGTTAGATGGGCAAAGAGAAAGGGATTGCCAACAGATAATTCAACAATATTCCTCATTCGTAGAAGCATTGCCGAAAAGGGAATACAGCCAAGACCATTTATGAACACTGTATTCCAAGATATGGAACAACAGATGGACAGCAAGTTTTATGATAAACTACTGGAATCAATAATAACTGATTTAACAAAATATTTCGAAGATTAATATGTCAAGTGTAAATATTAACGGATTGCCACCAAGCCAATTGGATGGCTTGATTCTTTTCAGTGATGTACCAAATATCGTTACATACGAAAACTCTGACCAAGGTGAAAAGGCTTTCTTTATGATAACAGTAGGAACAAGCCAATACCAGTCATTGCCTAGTGGTCAAACAATAACGATTAACGGTGAAACAATAACAAGTGTGAATGACATATCAAAGGTTGGTGGAAGATATTTCTATCTTGGTGTCAATTCAAGTTGGGTTATGCCTACAATCGTTGATGCTCTGAGGAATTGCCCAAATCTTGCTGCATCATATGACATCTGTGCCTATTCAAGTGATGCTGGTGATATTGAGCAGCCATATGCGCTTATTGTAAAGGCAAAGCAGAATGGCACAAAGTACAATCTAACAACATCGTCAACAATCAACAACAGTCATATCCTATTGTTTGAGAACTATATCGGAAAGTCAAATGATGAATTGCTGAACACTGACTTTGCAAAGGTACAGTTGCAGATTTACAAGTACACTGACTTTGACAGATACTTGAACGTTGATACCTATGGTGACGTATTGAATGATGAAGAATACGTTACAACGCTTGTGAAAACGTACTATCAAGATGAGGTTAAATTTGATATATCACCAGTTTTAGCGACATTTGCCGAATATGGTAGGTTGGTTTATTTCAGATTGATTATAACTGTATTCACATCGTCAAATGAATTGTCATATCGTCAGATTAGGAGCATACACAATCTCTATTGTACTGTTGGTTACAGATGCAATCACTCAGTACCTTTCATACCACAAGCAAACACACCTTGTCTTATGCAGAATGTCGGCAATGGCATTGAATGGGCGAATATGCACACACTTTATGTATGGAAACCAAGTCTTGTTTTCAGTTGGGTATCTAGCACACAGAACAGCAACTTTACCATAAAGTATTTGGATAGCACATTTAACCAGAGATATTCCACTGTTGTTTCAACAAGCAACAATGGCGGCATTGACAAGAAATTTGACTTGAATCCAAGTTATCTTGAGGAATGTTCATATGTTTCTGTTCAGTTGCCCAACAATAGGGGAAATCTGTTATATACAATCATAAAGGGCATCAATGCTGCTGATGAATGCACAAGGCTGCAATGGAGAAATGAATATGGCGGTATCAGTTTCTTTGATTTTACTGGCAAGCACAATGAGCAGATGAAACTGAATACTGAAACGTATGAGAAAAGTGATTTGGATTATTATGACAATTCCAATGATGTTGAAAAGGATGTTGTGTATGATAGAAATGTAGAGCATAAGTACACGGTAACAACCCATTTGATTGACAAGAACGGAACACAGATATTTGAAAGTCTTGCAAAGAGCAAAAAGGTTTGGTATTTGGATGAGCAGACAAATGAAAAGGTTAATGTGATTATTGAGGATATTGCAATAAACGAAAGTGCTGATTTCTTTGATGTTTACAATGTTAGTGTTACGTATCATCTTTCAAGAGAGAATTAAAATAAAAAAAAATGAGCAAGATTATTGGTCTTGCTCATTTTTGTTTGATTAGCCTTTTGGCTCTGTGATTTTAAGTGCGTCTGTTACAAGATTCCACTGATGTTGAAATATTGTAGATGCTGCATTATCAGTGTAATCCATACCGTACTTTTCACCGAAATAACGATGCAACAGTTGCTTGATGTCATTCTCAAACTCATCGGCAATGCTGCCAAGTAGTTTTTCTGCGGTTGCTTGGCATTCGTCACACAATTCGTCATCATTTGCGTTTTCGATTTCATCAGATGGCAAAACACTGATTGAAAACTCATACATATTCATTAACTCAAGTTTGTTGCATTCGACAGCGATGCTCCAATTGTCTGTGTCAATACCCTTTTCGTTAAGAAAGTCAATCAGACTATGTTCTATGGTTTCATAGTCATTCTCGCCACTGCACAGATAATTGGTATCTTCTACCTTAATAACCTCATAATTGGAACGGATGTATGCATCAAGCATATCATAAATAACACCCTCAAACTGTTCCATAAACTCTTTTGAAAAATTACTTACTTTCATATTGTTTATATTGTTTTTTGTTTTTTCGTAGTACAAAGATATAAACAAAATTTCACATAACCAAACTGGAAATGTTAAAAAATCATAAAAGTTTCAAAATGGGAAAAATTCATCAAGCCATTTATTTCTTCTTGCAATCTGATATGCACTTCCGTTACATTTTCTAAATTCACCTCTTGAATGATACTTTCTTGCTTCTTCAAAACAGCGTTCCTTATTCCATATAACTCTCCAAGGTCGTTCTTTATGTCTTATTTCATCATCACTTAAAAACCAGTAATAATCACCAAACCATTTATTTTTTAAAGCAATTATATAGGCTCTTTGGTTTTTACTTTTCATTTCTGACTTCATTTTACATTTTTTTGCTAAATTATAACACGTATTGTAATTCCATTTACCTTTTGCTATAGCACCAATAGAACCAGTTTTTGCTTTATTCAATGTTATCCAACCATCTTCTTGATATTTCTTTAACCAATATCCTTCTTGTTTTGCACCTTCCTTGATTGTAAGATTGGTTTCAAGAATTTTCATTGGTGGTACTGCAATATCGTGTTCCTTTGCGAATGAAGAAACAGAATCCAATCTGAATATATGTTCTTTATCCCTTCTCTTTTGGCTTCTGATTAATGTTCTTCCAATATATGCAGTGTTGTACTCCTTGAACTCATACACGTAAACACAATCAATCTTGTCAGTAATTAAATCAAATCTTTGGTCTTTCAACCAAGTGAAACTATCGAGCCATTTATTTTTTCTTGCAACTTGATATGCACTTTGATTCCTTTTCATAAACTCATATCTAGACTCATACTTTCTTGCTTCAGCATAACAATTATCATAATTCTCCCAATAACCATTTTGTTTTTGTTTTTGAGGTTGTTTGAACCAATAATACTCATCAAGCCAATGATTTCTTATTGCTGCCGCGTATGCGCTACCATTACCTTTATTAAAATCACTTCTTGATTTGTAATTTTTTGCTTCTTCATAACAAGTATCATAGTTCCAATAATCTTTTGGTTTTTTCTTTTCTTCAAGCCAAACGTAATCGTCAATCCAATTGTTTCTTAATGCCACATTATATGCGCTACCACTACCTTCTTTAAATTCACCTCTTGTTTTATATTTTTGAGATTCAATAAAGCAAGTTTCTTTTGTCCATTTTTTATTATTATTCATAACGCAACATTATTATAAAATGCAACCGCACCTACTTTTGATGCGGTTGCAACAATTGAAAGACAGCCAAATCTATCTTCACAGACCGATTTAGCCTTAAAGAAAAAAAATTTAAATTTTATAAAATATAGATTACATTGCAAATATATATAAAAAAATGTCAAAAACAAAATTATTTATGTTAAAAATAGTTAAAAATGTAATCTGATATGTTTATTGTAAATTAAAAATGTAATGGCTTTATCAAGAAAATACAGTGTCGAATTAGTAGTAAATAGAGAGAAAGTTGATTTGCCAAAGGACTTTGACTTGAACTTGAACACAAAGATATTTAATCCAGAGGATGTTCTTACCAAGACATCCGAATATTCATATACATTTACATTGCCTATGACACCGAATAACTGTAAGATATTCGGCTATGCAAATGTGCTGTCAGTTCCGTCAAAGTTTGTAAAGACATATAATGCTGAATTGAATGCCGATGGCTTGAACGTTTTCAGTGGCAAGTTGAGGATTAACGAGATTACAAGGGGTCAGTTCCATTGCAATCTTGTCATTGTAAAGGTGAACACCATTAATGACATATTTGGTGACGCAACGCTGAATATGATTGACTGGAAAGTTGATTTCAACGGAATATCTACAATAAACCAAGTTAATGCCGATGCTTCAACAAAGTATTGGTTTCCTTTGGTGTGCTATGGTGCTTTTGCAAAGAAACCAGTTGCAGAATATGAGACATACAACTCATATTCGTCAATCTATTCCATTGACTACACCAACAAGTTCTACTATTCGACTTTCTATCCCTCACTGAATATGATGGAGGTGTTGAAGAAATGCTTTGAATACAAGGGTTATCAGTTGGAGGGTACAGCACTTTCAAATGAATACCTTAATAATATATATTTGAGTACAAACCTAGACAACGGTCAAGTACCAATATACAATTTGGGCAATCCAAGGTTTGGAAAGGTGAAATTGCACAGTGATTTCAAGAATTGGTATCAGTATCGCAGACGCGCAAGGGAAAGCAGTGAAATGTCATATTTTGCATTGCCGCTTACTGGTGAAATCATATCTTTGAACTATCCCTATGACCAATACAATGACAGCGAATACAACTTTGACGAGGTTTGCTCATACAATATGCTTAACGTACCTTCAGCGCAAACCACATATAATCATAGAACTTCACAATATGATGTTCAAGGTGATGTAACCATTATTGGTGATACTTTTCTGTATGCATTGGAAGATGGCTATGTAACCATTCCTTCAGATGGCTTGTACAAGATTGAGTTGGATGTAACGATGCAACTTCTTACTGGTTCAACAACGGTTTATTCAAGCCATACTGCAACGTATTCAAACGGTACTTCAATGAAAGTCAGACAATACTACAATACTGGCTCAACAACCGACATTGACATTACAATGACGAATGGTGCTAATCTTAGGGAATACAAGCCTATTGAGGTGCAACTTGTAAGGAATTACGATGAAACGATAGAACTTATAAAGGGCAATGTTTCCTATTATCATAGGATGGGTTATGCTCCAACAATAAACAACACTGAAACGAACATAACCGCTTATCCTCACGAAGAAATACTGTCAAATGCCAACTACCCTACCACAAGGATTGATGGCTCAAACCCTACTGGAGTTGCCTATATGCCAAAGTACAATGCATCTGCAAACTATGGTGTCAGCAATTCTGAGTTATTCTTGTATGACCCTATGGTGAATCCAAACTTCATCTGTGGTTTCTCAACAATCGGAAACTGTGCATCAATCATAAAGGATGGTTACAGTTGGTACAAGGGTGATACAACAAAGAACGATGCATTGTATGACTGCAACGGATATGTCAAGTATGACAACACTGGTGAATCATCATCCACTGCAACAACCGACTATCACAAGAACAGTTCGCTTGGTGCGCCAATTGTATCTAACACAACAACAGAAAATGGCTCTACATTCACTGGTCATATCCGAATGATGGTTTATCTCAATAAGGATGACAGATTGTCACTCAGAGCGATTACAAGGCACTATGACGAATGCTATGATGATACTGGCATTGGTCGCAACAATTGGAAATCGTCAACATATCCAATCAGTGTATCGTCTGACCTTACAATTGAGGCGATGAGTCCGTATCATTCTGTAAAGTACATTGCAAACAACAGAAACTACAACACACCTAGTGAGTTCGGTGATAAGTTGAGCCTCGGCAATTTCCTAAACAGTGCAACAACAATGGCTGACTTTGTAAATGACATTGCAAAGGCATTCAACCTTTCTTTCAAGCAAGAGGGAAACATCTGTACGCTTGACACACAGAAAAGAAACGAATTGAACAAAGGTACATATGCGGTGAACATTGATGATAGGGTCAGAGCGTTTTCTACCAATTCTAGTTTCTCGCTTTCAAGAATAGAATACCCATCTTCGCTTGCTGTCAAGTATTCAATCAATACAAGTGAGGCTGGTTTCTACAATACAGTACCTCCAGAGCATATCAACGATGATGATTGGGAAGATTGGGGTGAAAAGGGATATGACATTATCCAATTGGATGACACTGGTGAGGAAAATGCAAAGGAAGAATCCATAAAGGAAAGTTATACTTGGTATGAGGATTTCACAGTCAATCATCCACAGTATTCATCATACACTGGTGATGATGGAACAACCTACAAGTACATTGTCAATTCTGCTGTGACATCAACCGACATATCAATTCCAGTGATTGCTGAATCTCAGTATTTCATTGACAGAGGAGACATTGAATCCTATATGTTGAAAGATGGATATTCGCTTAATCCAAGATTTTGGTTCAGAACAAATTCCATTGCAGACAGTGCAAATACGGTTTATAACATTTCTGGTGAAACAGATGTCAATTTCTATTTGCCTACCAACACTTATAAAGGAATGGAACTTAACTACAAGGACAGACAGAGCAATATCCTTTCCAATTTCTTCAATCTTTCACAGTCGGTTGAATCACAATATGTTGAGGTTGAATGCTACTTGACAGCAGAGGAATACTTTCACTTGAAGAACGGTGCTGACATTATATTTGATTCAGATGTTTACAAGGTTGTAGAGATAAGCCAATATTCGGTTTCAAGACGAAATCCATCTACAATTAAAATGATGAAGAAATAAGATATAATATGTTTATCTAAACAAAATATAAAATGGCAGATAAAAGGATTTTTACCATACAAATTAATGGTATAAAGGAAAGTTGTGAACAAATTGATACTCTTTTGCAGAAACTAAACGAATTGCAGAAGAGTGTCAATGACCTTTCAAAATCTGGTGCTAAGATTAAGATTGGTGGAACGGTCACAGTTAAGGATGACACCAAGAAACCAAAGGACAACACAGATAAAGAGGTCAAGGAAACAGCCAATACACTTGCTGGTTTAAGAAAGGAATTGGGTGCTTTGAAAAAGGAACTTGCAAACACCGAATTAGGCACTCAACAGTGGGAAGAACTTAGAGACAAGGTTTCAAGTGCCAACACCAAAGTAAAGGAAATTGAACAGTCATACGGTGTTTTTTCAAGAAATGTCGGAAATTACACCAATTCGTTTCTTGCTGCTTTTAACAAGTTTCCACAAAGCGTACAGAACACACTTTCTGGCTTACATAATTTCAATCAGAACGCTTCATCACTTGGACAACAGATAAGAACTGTGTCAAAGTCGATGGAAGAACTTACAGCCAACGGTCAGCAAAACTCAGAGGCATTTGAGGCTTTGAAAGAGGTGTATTCAGAACTTGTTAAGGCTCAACTTGACTTGAATGATGCAATAGATGATGCAAAGGATAGGTCAAACGGATTAAAGGACATTACTGAGGTGTTTGAATCCATTACGGGAGCGATGCAATTGGCTGCTGGTGCTGCTTCACTATTTGGTGCAAACAGTGAAGATGCTGTTAAGGCAATCCAAAAGATGCAAGCATTGCAATCAATAGCGAATGGTCTTAGAACACTGCAAACATCACTCCAAAGAAATGGTGCTTTATGGAAACTTTGGCAAAAGTCATTGGCAATTACAGATAGGTTGCTTGGCACAACAAACAAAACCGTTAAGGCAACTGATGCTACATTAAAAGCAACAAACGCAACACTTAAAACAACAGATACCACACTAAAATCAACTGATGCTAGTCTGAAGGCTACGGCTGCTAGTTCCAAGGCTACGGCTGCTGGTATGACAGCAACAGCAGCAGCAACAAATGGTGCAAGTATTGCTATGAGGGGATTAAGGATTGCAATTGCATCAACTGGAATTGGTCTTTTGGTTGTTGCACTTGGTGTTTTGATTACCAAACTTATGGAGTTTGCCGATTGGTTTGAAAAAGGAAAAAAGGAATTAGAAAGTTTTGGCGATTTTATTGACAATAACTTATCAAGAGACCTTGACAATTTGGGTAGAAAGTTTGAACTTGGATTGGTTTCACCTCTTGATTTGGCAATGAAAAAATTAATTGCATATCAGTCAGCAGCAAGTAGTGAATTGGAAAAACTTAACAAAGCAATTGATGAATCACAATTCAAGTGGATGCGATGGGGTTTAGGAATTGGCAGTATTGGCAAATTATTAGGAAATGAATATGAGGGTAATGACGATGCTATAAGGGAAATCATTAAATTACACAATGAAATTAGTAATGAGGAATTTTTCTATCACGATTTGGAAAATCTAGATAAAATACAAGAAAGAATTGCCCAAATTGATTTCATTCTTGAAGATTCTAGTATAAATGATATTCCAGAAGTCATAACAGAATCATTGAAACGACTTAGAAATTTCCTTTCCCAAACGGCAGATGGACTTGTTGAGGTTGAAAAAGCAAGAAAAGAGGAAGAAAAGAATAGACAAGAGGAAGAAAAAAGAAGAAAAGAAGAAAAGGAACAAGCCTTAAAGGATGCACAAGAACTTGCAGATAAACGTTTCAAGATAGAACAGCAACTTGCAAAGAACAGATTGTCATTGCAAGCAGATACGCTTTCCACAAGATTGGATATGCTGAAACTTGAAATGGAGGCTGAAATCAGAGAGGCAAAGAAATCTGGTATCAAAGTTCAAGAGCAATTGGCTGAAATTGACAGCAGATACAGACAAAGGATTCAAGATGAAACGAAAATATGGTTGAATGAAACGGCAGATGCATACAATGCGGCAGTCAATGCAAGAATGAAATCTGAAAATACCCTTATCAGTAATATGGCTGATAAATTACGCGCACAGTATGATTATCTGAATAACGGTGTATTTGCAAAGAATACAAACACTAGTTTTGCTTCAAACATTATTGAAAGTTTCTACAATCCAAATGAAACTTATCCAAAATTGCTTGAAGATGAACAAAAATATCTTGCGACATTAAAGACATATAGAGACGGTGTTTATCAAGACCTTTTGTCAATCCAAAGGGAATACCAAACAGAGTTGTATAACCAACAAGTCTATGAGGAAACCGAAACCTTTAATAGAAGAAAAGAGGAATTGGAGAGTGAGATTGAATTGATGCAGCAAATGTTACCAAAGTTGAACAATCTTGAAATTGATGCATTAAAGGCAAAGCAAGATGAACTTGAAATGCTTATCCAAACGCACAACAACACTGTTGAAAACTTTGAAAGACAAAAGAACCTTGCTATTGCCCAAATCAATGAGGAGGCTGACAACGAAAGGCTGGCGTCACAAGCGGAAATGCAGAACAGATACCTTGATTCATTGTCAAATTGGTTGGCTCAGATAAGGGATGAAATGTCAAGTGTGCAAGAGGAAAACATAAATGATTGGAATATTGTCAATCTTGCAGCATATAGAAACAACCTTACTGAAATAAAGGAAGAAACTGAACTATTCATTAATTATTTGTTTGACAAAAAGGATGAAATACAAGAATCTTTTAATGCTGGAGATATAGATTTTGATACTTATGTTAATGGTATTAGACAAGTTAATGACCAAATAAGGGAATCAAGCGATATATTAAAGGAAAATGACAAGAAAATGTCAGAATCAATCGGTGATTTCCTAGAATCAATCAATGTTTATGTACAGCAAGCGTTGCAAGCATACAGTCAGATTTCAAGTGCAATATTCGACAAGATTGATGCTGATTTGGAAGCACAGATTGAATCAATTGATGCCCTTAATGACAAACTACAAGATGTACTTGACAAGCAACTTGATATGATTAAGAAACACAATGACAAGATTAATGAAATCGAGGGTGAGTTAGGTAGTGCAAGAGGTGACAGACGAGACCAATTGATTGCCGCTTTCAATGCTGAACAGATTGCTAGAGAAAGGTCATTCGCTGAACAGAAAAAGATTGAAAAGGAACAAGAACAACTCCAAAAGAGAAAGGAATTGCTTGAAAAGAAACAAAGGGCAAACCAACACAAGCAACAGTTATCACAAGCAATCGTTTCTGCTGCACTTGCAACAACAAATGCTTATGCAACACAGCCATTTGTACCAGTAGGTTTGGCTATGGGTTCGCTTGCTGCTGCTTTGGGTGCTGTTCAAGTTGGAATTATCGCTAGTACAAAGTACGAAAAAGGCGGTGAATTGCCAAATAAAATGGCAAATGGCGGTGTAATCCAAGGAAAGAGCCATCAACAAGGCGGTGTTCCAGTGCTTGGTTTCAACAAACCAATTGAAGTTGAGGGTAACGAGTTTATCACAAACAAGAAAACCACAATGATGAACATCGAATTGCTTGAGTTCATCAATTCAAAGAAAAAGAGAATTGATTTGGCAGATTTGGTAAGTTTCTACTATGACAAACCAAGCGGAAATGGAAAACCAACACAAACAAAGCAAAAATATGCTGATGGCGGTACATTACCAGTTATGAATACGATTGGATTAACCAATTCTACGAACAGAATTGTGGTAGATATGGATGACAAGCCAATATATGTATCTGTAACGGAATTTGAAAGGGTACAAGATAATTTGCATAATGTTAAAGCAATCGCTGGTTATTAACAAGATAAGGGAAAGCAATTTCCCTTATTTTTTTGTGATATGTTTATTGAAACTTAGGAAAATGGATAAGAAAAAGTTAAAAAAATATCTGATTGATGAAAACAGTGATGTATATGCTGTTTCACTTGTGGATGCTCCAGCAATTGAGAGCAATTTCATTTTCTTGAAATCACAAAAGCCTATTTTCCTTGAAAGTGATGAAAAGAGAATGGTTTATGGTTGTGCATTGCGTCCAGATTTCCCAATATACAGAATATACGATGATGAGGAGTTCTATGTCGAGTTTTCAAAGAAAACAGTTGAGAAACTATCACAGAAATTCTTGAAGAACGGTTTCCAAAACAATTGGACAATCGACCATCAAGATGCTGTTTCTGGTGTATATGTAACAGAATCTTGGATTAAAACCGATATGGAGAAAGACA
>Ga0310695_10007829_pt1 | contig 16838 bp, 7 predicted proteins | sample RumenRJG_04DNA_FD_203882 | JGI IMG/M metagenome (GOLD analysis project Ga0310695, IMG submission 203882) | Bovine rumen microbial communities from Lethbridge, Alberta, Canada - RJG_04 (v2) (version 2) | ecosystem: Host-associated > Mammals > Digestive system > Stomach > Rumen | place: Canada...
ATTCTCGCTTACGTCAGCCGTAACATTGAGCTCACGAACGATAACTCTGATATGGTTGGATAGCTATATTGGTGTGCGGACACAGACTAAACGAAATGGAGTCAGCCTTGTCCTGCCCCAGTTGAAGTTTCTTGCCGCTGAACTTGTTCAGCAGGGCTTCATTTTCAAAGAAGCCGCGTATCTCCTTAGAAGGAATGGAGTATGGGAAACCATCCTCCGCGGCCTGAAAGAAAACAAAAATGAAAAAACGAATCACGAGGCTGCTCATCATGCTTGGAATCACCGCGCTGCTTGGCTCCGTCCACGCTCATGGAACCGAGACCGTTCCGCTCTGGCACCGGACGGACATCGTCCTCCACAGCGGGAAGGCGTATCAGAATCCCTATGCCGACGTGGAGATCGACGCCGTTTTCACCCACGAGGACGGGGACGAGATCTCCCTCTACGGCTTCTGGAACGGCGGGGACGAATGGAGGATCCGTTTTGCTCCGACGAAAACGGGGCGGTGGAACTATGTGGTCCGCTGTTCCGATGCGGACAACGGGGACCTGAACGGGGCGGAGGGTTCTCTCATCGCCGAGGCGAACGAAGGGACCACCGCTCTGGACCGGCACGGCTTCGTCCGGGTATCGGAGAACGGCCGGTATTTTGTCTATGACGACGGGACCCCCTTCTTCTGGCTCGGGGATACGAACTGGCAGGCACCGAATTATGTGTCGGTCACGCAGTGCAATTACCCCGGCTGTTCCTGCTCGAATCAGTTCCGGCACGAGGTCGACGACCGGCTGAAAAAGGGGTTTACCGTCTATCAGACCTATTTTGACAGCGCGGAGAGCGACGGCGGCGGTCAGCGGGGGGTCACGCCGGAGCCGTCCATGTGGAAGGTGCGCCATACGGAGATCGACCCGGCGGTGTTCACGGAGAAGTACGACAAAATGTTCGACTATCTCGCGGACCGCGGCATGGTGATCGCCCTCGGCTTCGGAGTCCATTCCAATACGGTAAACTCCATGACGCCCGACGCGCTGGACCGGATCTCCCGGTACCTGACCGCCCGGTACGCGTCCTATCCCGTGATCTGGATCACCGCCCAGGAGATCACCGGGGACGAACAGTACGGCGCATGGGTGCGTTCGGCCCGGATCACGGAGGCGGGGGACGGATACGGGCATCCCCAGAGCGCGCATCAGTTCCCGATGACGGCGGACAACCGTTTTGCACGCTCTCTGAACCGGAGTTCCTGGCACGACTTTTTCATGCTCCAGAACGGACACGGCCCGACGATCCCGAAAAAGAGCACGTACCGCGGGTACTGGAACACAACCGGCGCGGACGGGGAACCGAAGCCCTTCGTCGAGACCGAGGCCAATTACGAAGACGTCTACTGCGGCGGCTTCAACGGATATGAGGCATCCCGGATCTCCGCCTGGAAAGCGGTCCTCTGCGGCAGCTGCGGCTTCACCTACGGGGTGAGTGGGATCTGGGCAAACTGTTACAGCACGGCGGGAAACACGGGATGGCTCGGCACATACAGCCCGGAACCCTGGTACATGGGGCTGGACAAGCCCGGCTCCTATGAGGTCGGGTATCTGGCTTCGTTTATGAAGGCGGCCGGGTTCGAGACCCTGATCCCCCGCTTTGACGATCCGAAATACTCCGACTTCCGGGACGAGAGAAAGGTCACGGCCTCCACCGACGACGGCGGGACCGCTGTCGCTTATTTCTACAACAGCGACCGTTCCGCGGGCGTGCTGCGGGGATTGAAGCGGGACGCGGCATACCGGGCGTTCTGGTTCGATCCCGTGACCGGAAAGTATATTGCGGCCGGAGAGGGGATCCGGGCCGAAAACGGAAGCTGGACGGTCCCGGAGAAGCCGAACGCCGGGGACTGGGCGCTGATCTTGACCGACAGGGAGGATTTTCAGCCGGAGAGAACGGAAGCCATGCCGGAATCGGTTCCCCACGGGGAAGAGCCGGTCAATCTCCTGCGGGGCGCGGCGGCTGAGGCAGGGTCGTTCAGCGCGGCGGGAAGCGAGGCCGAGAGGGCGACGGACGGCAGGGGTGATTCCTGGTGGTGCGCGTCGGACGGGAGCTTTCCCCAGTGGATCTCCTTTGATCTGGGGAAAGAGAAGGACTTCAACCGATTCTCCCTGCGGCTGTATCCCGGTACGGCGTCCGCGGTGTGGACCGTGGAGATCAGCCCGGACGGGGAGGAATGGAAGACGGTCCGGGATCGGGAGCGGCAGATCGTCGACGCGGGGGACGGCTCCGTCGGCGGCTTCCTCGGCGAAACGGTGACTGCCCGGTTCATCCGGGTGACCTTCCACGAGGTGGTCGGAAACTGGGCGGCGGTCGTGGAAGCGGAGGCCTCTCTCGCGGAAGAGGTCGAAAGGGAGATCCCGGACTACGGCGGATCCCTCGGGAACCCGTCCGTCACCTGCGTCGGGAGCGCGGTCTATACGGCCTCCGGCAAACTCGGCAACTGTACGGAAAATCTCACGGACGGGAGCCTTCTGACGGAATGGACGCCCTTCGCCCCGGAAGCGACCCAGACGATTTTGTGCGATCTCGGCGCGGTGAAGCCCCTTTGCGGGATGAACGTCGTGCCCGGAAAGCAGTCGGCTCCGTTCCATATCCGGATCGAAGGCTCGGCGGACGGGGAGGACTGGACCCTCCTCGCGGATACGAAAACGGGGGGACGGAATGTCTGCCGGGGAGCGCGGTTCGACGGCCGGCCGGTGCTGTCGGAAAAACTGAGCGGGGAATACCGGTTCGTGAAACTGCTCGTTTTCGGCGTCTCGGATAAATCCGTGAAGAAGACCATCGCCGCCCTCGAAGTTTACGCGGAAGACCCGGCGGAAAAACCGTCCGCCCCCGGAACGACGTCCCGGAACGAACCCGGAACGGAGACGGGAGGGGCGCAGGCAGAGGGAGCCCGCAGCGGGGGGAATCTGCTCAAAACCGCGGTCCCCGTTCTTGCCGGGATCCTCCTCTGCGCCGGTGCGGCTGCGCTGCTGTTCGGAAGACGGAGGAAGAAGGGATAGGACGCGTCCGACGACGTGCGGGGCAACGGGCTCGGCGCCGCGCCGTCCGGATCCGGAACGGAGGACTCGCATCCCCTTCAAAAATGAAAAATGACAGCCGGCTTTTTATCTGTCCGCCGAGAGAAAAATTTGCTTTGCCCGCCCTGAAAATATTGCATAATCGACGAATATGTGCTATACTGTTATACCATATTTTTTCATGCGGATCGGAGCCGGGGAAACGCGCCGGGGAAAAAACGCGGAGGGTGAAGAATGCCCCTGCCTGCTGCCTGACGAGGTCCGCAAGCCGTGATTCCCGGAGGACTGTGCCCCATGATCTACCTTGACAACGCGGCGACCACCCGCCTGACGGAGCCGGTGCTCGAAGTCATGCTCCCGTTTCTGACTTCGGAATACGCGAACCCGTCGGCGGCCTACGGATCCGCCCGGCGCGCTGGATCGGCTGTCGAACGGGCGAGGGAGCAGTGCGCCGCGCTCATCGCCGCCGAACCCGGGGAGATCGTCTTCACCGGGAGCGGGACGGAATCCGACAACTGGGTCCTCCGCTCCGCCCTGCTTCTGACGGGGAAACGCCGCATCGTCACAACGAAGATCGAGCACCACGCGATCCTGCGCTGCTGCGAACAGCTGGAGAGGGAAGGCGCGGCTGTGACCTGGCTCGACCCGGACCCGGACGGGATCGTGTCCCCGGAATCGGTGCGGGAAGCCCTGACGGACGACACCGCGCTGGTATCCGTCATGACCGCGAACAACGAGATCGGTTCGATCCAGCCGATCCGGGAAATCGGGGGGATCTGCAGGGAGCGGGGGGTCCTCTTCCACACAGACGCGGTGCAGGCTTACGGCCATATCCCCCTCGACGTCGGGGAAATGAACGTCGACTTTCTCTCCGCCAGCGCCCATAAGCTCCACGGCCCCAAAGGCGCGGGACTTCTGTATATCCGGAAGGGGATCGCGCTTCCTCCCCTGCTTTTCGGCGGGGCGCAGGAGGACGGGAGACGGGCCGGCACCTCGAACACCGCGGGGATCGCGGGCTTCGGAAAGGCGGCGGAGATAGCCGGAGAGGGCATGGCGGAAAAGTCCGTCAGGATCACGGCCCTGCGGGACATCCTTGTGCGGCGCATCCTCACGGAGATCCCCGGCTCTTCCCTCAACGGACATCTCGTGAAGCGGCTTCCGGGGAACGTGAACGTCTCCTTCGCGGGGATCAGCGGTTCGGAGCTTTTGACGCTGCTCGACGGGCAGGGGATCTGCGCGTCGACCGGGGCGGCCTGCAGTTCGTCTTCGGGAAAGCCCTCCCATGTGCTGACCGCCGTCGGGAAATCGCGGACCCGGGCGAACGGCGCGATCCGGCTCTCGCTGTCGGACGAGACGACCCGGGAAGAGGTTGACGCGGCCTTTCGCGCGCTGAAGGAATCCGTATCCGCGTTATCCATGCTGAACTGAGGAGGCGGGGGTATGACTGAGATCACGACGCGGGAGGAGTGGAACGCCGCGCTGGGGGAGAAGACCGTGCTGGCGGCCTGTATGCAGAAGGGCTGCCTCCCCTGCGCCTCCGTATCCCCGCTCTGCAATATGCTCTCCGGCTTCGGCGGCTTTCTGACCGCGCGGCTGGATGTGGCGGGAAACGGGTGGTTTACGGACAAATACGGCGTCGACGGTTCCCCGACCTGGATCGTTTTCCGGGAAGGGGGGGAGATCGGGCGGATCGACCCGGCGGGAAAAAGCGCGGAGGAACTGGCCGCGTTCTTCGACGGAGCTCTCGGCCTGACTCTGTCCCCCGGGGATCTCCGAGGCGCGCTGGAGGAGGGCAGGAGACAGGCGGATTACCTCGAAAACTGTCTGGCGGAACTGAATTTCCGGCGGAAGGAAACGAGCGAGGACCTGCTTCTGGCCTCGGTGCGGATCAAGGTCTTCAAAGCCTGCCTCGAATGCCGCGAAGAAGAGCTCGCCCGGTGCGTGTCCGCTGAGATCGGCCGTATCCTCGAACGTCTCCGGGCGCAGATGCGGACCCCGGAGGACATGACGGAGGCAAGGCGGAGCGCGGTCGAAAAACTGCCGGCGATGGCCCAGGACTATATCCGCGGTCTGACCGAGATAAAAAAACGCGCGGCGGAACGGGAGCGTTGAGATCTGAATAACCATTTTTCATTAAAATACAACATATTTCAGGAAGGACAAAAACATGAAAACGGTCAGCGAATTCTATGAAGAGATCCGGTGGAACAAGGAACTGTGGGAAGGGTTTGACGAGGCGGTGAGAGCCGGCCGGGCGGAAACCTTTATGAAAGAGCGCGGCTGCGACGCCTCCTTCGGCGAGCTCACGCGCTATCTCCAGTCGCTGCACGAAGGAATGAACAGTGTGGAAGAATTGTCTCTCGAAGAACTGGAAGGCGTCGCGGGCGGTTTTCCGACACTCGAGGATTGCATCCGCTCCTGTTTCGTTGAGGACGTCTATGTCCCGTGGCTGAGCGACTTCTGTCCCAAGTGCGAGTTTTACTTTTCCTCCCAGGTGATCATTCCCGAGAAGGACACAGGGCACGAAAAGACGTTCGGCCGCCCCTGACGGATGCCGGGAGGAAAAGAAAGCGGTGATGTTTTTGAAACGGAGAAAGATCCTCCGCCCGGTTTGGGGACTGTGCCTCGCCGCGGTCTTCCTTGCAGACGCGCTGCTCGGATTTTCCGCCGCCCGCGCGGACGAGCCGTCCGGGACCGGGGGAACGGAGTGGAATCTCGCCATGATCGGCGCGGATACCGCTTCTTCTCTGGGATTCCGGGGGCAGAACGTGCGGATCGGGGTGATCGACTCCGGCGTCAGCCCGCATCCGGCATTTGCAGACAGACTGGTCGGGGGACACAATTACGTCGCGGACGCCCCCGATCCGGAGGACACCTCCGACGCATACGGTCACGGCACCCGGGTGGCCGGACTGATTGCCGCCGTCGCGCCGGAAGCGGAGATCGTCCCCTTGAAAATCACCGACAGCGGATCCGTCAGCACCAGCCTGCTCTGCGAGGCCATCTACGGCGGGATCGACGAATTCGGGTGCGATGTGCTGAACCTGAGCCTCGGGGTCCCCTACGACAGGGAATCCCTGCGTCAGGCCGTCGCATACGCGGCAAAGAAGGGCGTCGTGGTGGTCGCGGCCACGGGCAACGACGGGACGGGGGAGATCTACTATCCCGCCGCCTACGACAGCGTCATCGGCGTGAGCGCGGTGGAGAGCAGCGGAGCGGTATCCGTGCGGTCCAACAGCAACGAGAGCGTTTCGATCGCCGCGCCGGGCGTTCAGGTGAGGACCGCGAGCCACCGGGGCGGATTTGTCACCGAAAGCGGATGCTCCTACGCCGTTCCCCATGTCTCGGCCGCCGCCGCGATCCTGTTCTGCGCCGATCCGGGTTTGTCCGCCGACGATGTCCTGCGCCTTCTGACCGGGTGCGCGGCGGACAGAGGGCTCACGGGATATGACGAACACTACGGATACGGGATCCTCGATATCGCCGGATGCCTGGAGGCTCTCGCGGAGGAGGGGACGGATCCCGGCGCTCCTCCCGTCTCGTATGCGGACTGTCCCCGGGACGGCTCCTGTCCTCTGGCAGGATTCACCGATCTGGACCGCTCCGCGTGGTATCACGACGGGATCCACTTCGCGCTGGAGAACGGCCTGATGAACGGCGCGGAAGGCAGGAATTTCGTTCCCGACGCTCCGACGAGCCGCGCCATGATCGTGACGATCCTGTGGCGTCTGGCTGGGAAACCGGCCGCGGCCTCCGATCCGAAGTTTGCCGACGTTCCCCCGGGGATATGGTACGCGGATGCGGTCCGGTGGGCGGCGTCCGAGGGCATCGTCGGAGGATACGGCGGCGCGCTTTTCGGGCCGGACGATCCGGTCAGCCGGGAACAGCTGGCGGCGATCTTGTACCGGTATGCCGTCTCCCGCGGCGCGGATCCCGGGAGCGGATCGGGGGACATCCCGGACCGGTTTGCGGACGCGGAGGAGGTATCGCCCTGGGCTGCGGAAGCGATGGGGGGGGCCGTTGACAGCGGGCTGATCGGCGGCATCTCCGGCGGAAGGCTGGGACCCGGTCTGACCGCAGGCCGGGCGCAGACGGCGACGATCTTCATGCGCCTGGCGCGTATGATTGAATAGCGTTTTCACATGATTATCATTCGAATGAGACCATCGTCATAATACGGAATTTTGGAGGGACCGATGAAAAGGGTTTTCAGTATCATTCTGGCGGCCGTCATGCTGATGGGCGTTCTCCCCATGAACGTGATCGCGGACGAGGTGCGCGGAGATCCGGTATTGCTTCCCGCAGCGGAACTGCCGGTGATGGAATACGCGGAGGGGATTCCCTATGCGGGATTTGCCTCCGGACAGGCGAATCTGCCGGAGCGCGGACTCTATGCGCTGACGCTGCGCCGCGCAGGCGACACGAGCCTTGCCTCCGCCGTCCTCGTCACCACCGTGGACGTCTCCGCGGTCTACGGCAGGGACTACGCCGTGAAGGACAGCAACTGGAGCACGGAAAAGCTCGAGAGCGACGGAACGATCCTTGAAAACTCCGCGGACGAAGAGAGCCGCCGGCAGACCCGGGAAACGCTCGACGCGATCGAGGGCCTCGTGACGGACAGCATGTACGGAACGGCGGACGGGGACATTCCCGCCGATGAGCCGGAGCCGGAAGACGCCTCCGAAGCCGCGAAGGATCCGGAAAGCCTCACCCTCGCCGAGCTGAAGGAGCTTCAGAGCGGGATGCCGGTCCGCGAGACCACGGAGAGCGAGTTCACCTCTCTCGCCGAGACCTTCCTCAGCCAGGCGAACATCGACCCCGCCGAATACCTCCCCATCACCTCCGTCACGCGGGTGGAGTTTGCCCCCGGCGAGCGGGAACAGACTCTGACCTTCCGGATTCTGGAGGACGGGGAGAGCGAGGGGCAGGAGATGTTCAACTTCCTCCTGTCCGCCGCGGACGACTGCACCGCCATTATCGAGGCGGCAAGCTCTCTGAGCGTTATCATCGAGGACGACGAGCCCGTCGAGCACTCCCTCGTCAGCTTTGACGCGCCGTCGTATACTGCCCTTGACGGGTTCGCCAACGTCACCGTGACGCGGACGGGAGCCCTGTACTCCTATGTCACCGTCAATCTGCGGGCTTCGGAGAACGGCGGCGCGAAGGAAGGGGAAAACTTTGAAGCGACCGATCTGACCCTCGTTTTCCAGCCCTTCCAGGAAGAGGCCGTCGCCCCCGTTCCCGTCACGGGCGGAGAAGAGGACACGCGTTTCGCTCTGGAACTCTATGAGCTCAGAGGGGCGGAACCCGGTGAGATCATGACCGCCGAAGCCGTGATCCCCGCCGGATGTTCCGCGCCGGCTGAGGAAAAGGGAGAGGAGCGCATCGACGACAGCTACCTCGACGATTTCGACCGGGGCGGCGCGACCATGGGCAGCTATCCCTCCTCCCTCACCCTGGACGGCATCGGAGAAGTTTCCATCGAATACAAGGATACCTCCAATCCCAGCATGGGAACGATCATTCTGGGACAGAACGAGATCGGCAAATACTACGCCTCGAGGGACGGGATCTACAACATCACCACGGGCGGAGACGGCGACCACGTATACCGCATCGGAGACGACGGGACCCCGCATCTCTACCTCGAATACTATTCGGGCTTGATCTGGCGGCACGGCTGGACGACGGGGACCGTTTACGTTCCCGAGCCCGTCAACCGTTACCGGATGATCCTCGCGGACCTTTCCACCGGATCGAGCTACAGCGCTTCGAAGGTGGGACTGACGATCCAGACCATGGACGGCAGCGGCAGCCTGCTTACCTATGACAGAAAAGAGATCGGCGACGAAAACGCGCGCAAGCCCAGACTGGCGACCTCCATGTTCCACAACAATGGCAGCGATTTCTCCCCCTACCCGTGGGGCAGCAAGTTCCAGATGTCCGTGCATGTCCAGCGCACCACCAACGACCTCAACCGCCCCTCGGCGAAGGTGTACGGCTTCGTGATGCTGTACAGGGAGTACCGCGTCAAAATGGTCCAGCCCGCCGCGATGGAATTCCGGACGGGCGAGCTGAGAGCGGACGGTACGCCCATCACCAAAAAGCTCGTGCCCGCGCAGGTAGCCTCGGCCACCGACACCACCCGCTACACCGGACAGGACATCCAGATCACCGAGAGCCCGGCGCCGGGAAATCTGGCGGTGTTCGGCACCCTCACCGGCTACAACATCAAGCCTCTGGACGGAAGCGCCTTCTTCTTCCCGTCCAACAGCACGAGGCTGACGCTGAACGACAACCTCATGGCGGTCATTGACCAGCATACGCCAAAGCTGACAAAGGGTCTGCCTGTGAGCGACGGCAACACCAATCTCGGCTATACCTCCCTGACCGTCCAGCCCGTGTACACGTACAGGGACGTCAACGTGAAACTGCTGCCTCCCACCGGGATCCCGGAAGGGGCGGAGTATCACTATCAGGACAGAGTCCTTGAAAAAATGCGCAAGGCCGGCAAAACCAACAGTTTCGAGAGCCGCCCGAATCTCCTCTGGGATTTCAGCACCGACAACGCGATGAACGCCTGCATGGGCGGGACCAGCCAGCATAGAGTGACCTGGGCTGCCGAGTCCGACGGCGGCGGCAACGCGTACTATCATTTCACCGCCACCGGCAGCGATCCCTATGTCTCCATCAACAGGGGAGTTCACGACGCGAGCGCGATTTTGTGGGCGAAGCTCCGCGTGAAAAATCTGAGCCGGGAGGACAGAATCCAGCTGTTCGCGGCCGCGGGCGGGAATAACTGCGTCACCGCCGAGAACTGCGCGGATATCTATCTGAATAAGGATACCGAGTGGCATACCTATATCGTCGACCTTGCGGAACTGAACCGGAAAACCACGGGCCTGAGCGAATCGACGTGGACCGGCGAGGTCAAATGGATCCGGCTCGATCCCGGCACGGGGAGGAGCGCGGAGCTTCTGATCGACTATGTGGCGTTCTTCGCGAACAAGGCGGACGCGGAGGACTACCGCCCGGAGGAGACCTTTGCGAACGTGTTCCATGTGGGCGATACTTTGAACCTGACCATGACCACCCCCGTGGAAGACGCGTATTTCACCCAGTATTCCCAGTATCAGTACATCAACCCCGGCGACACCGCCTATGACAAGAACAGCTCGGGCGACCTCGATGTCACGCCCAACGAAGTGCCCGGCCGCACCCTGTTCTATACGAAAAACGAGGTGCGCGGCCACTTTACGGACCGCCAGAACTATATCCGCGTCGAACTGGACGAGGACGCGCAGAAGTATTTCACCGTCCGCGATCTCGTGCCCCAGAGCGTTCTCGCGGGCACCGTGCGCGAAGGGGAAAACGTGCTCATGACCAATCCCTCCGGATCCACGGCAGCGGAAAAGTATACGCCCGTGACCGGCAGGGGCTACACCGTGATCCTCGATCCCTCCGCCGAGAACGACGGCACATGGCGGCCCGTGATCACCATCTCCGGAACGGGACAGCAGGTGAACGGCTTCGCCGCGGACTTCATCGCTGCCAACAACGCGCAGGAAAATGTGATCTCTGTCGGGGCGGAAAAGACCGATCCCGCCTGGTACGAGTATTTCATCGTCGACGGAGGCGTGTATTACAGCGCGTATTCCCTGCGGCCCCAGTCGGAGGAGATCACCTCCTCTCCCGCCATGCAGGCGACCGTCACGGCGGGCGGAGCCAGTTCGGAGATCTACGTGAGCGGCGGAGAACTCGCTCTCACCGCCCAGCGGTTTACCGCGGTGACGAAGGACGACGGCACCTTCTCCATCGAAGGACTGCGGGCTGTCTCCGGGGATACGATCTCCGTCATGGCGGACAACAACGACATGCAGCAGGTGATCTATGTCAAGCTGCGGTCCGTGTACAACCAGAGTTTCCGCCGCGAAGCCTCGTTCGACGAGATGAGGCCCGATCCCTCAACCGGAGCGAACGAAAACGAGCGGGTCACGGCTTCCTGCGCGGTGAACCGCATCGCGGGGATCGACATGCCCATCCGCGCCTATCACAGTCCTTACGTCTCGAACGTAAACTACCAGTATAAGAAATCCGTCGCGGAGACCCGGTACAATACGGTGCCCATCATGGCGGGGGACGAGCTGACGCTGACGCTGACGGCAGTGCCGAACGGCGCGGACATCCGCAAGGTCCTCGTGGTCAAGGTCGGCCGCAACGGATTCAAGACCGAGGTTGCCGCTCAGAAGACCAGCGGAGAGGAGCAGATCCTGACGGAAGAATATGAAGTCCGGTTCTCGGCGGACGATCTGACCGACGGCGACCGCTTCTACGTGACGCTGACCGCGGTGCCGGCCGGCGGAAAGAACGAGATCACGTACACGGCGCTCGATACGGGCCTGGTCTGCTATATCCCGAAGGAGGAGCCTCCGCAGCAGTACTTCTCCTACGATATGCCCAATCCCTACGACGGTCTGCCCGTGCTCGGCTCCATGGCCGGAAATCTGAGCAGCGGCAAGCTGACCTGGAAGACGGTCTATGCCGACGAGAAGAACAAGGGGACCAGTCCCTATGCGGAGGTGATCAGCCTCGCCGCGACCGTCAACGACGCCCTATTCAAGGCCAACCTCGCGAAGCTCGACAACGTCCGGAACGGTCCCAAAGCGTCAAAGTCCTGGGATCAGATGATCGGCGACGACAACTCCGACGTCTTTAAGTTCCTCAACAAGTCCACGCAGGACGAATATTGCGAGTGGTACAAGGAGAATCATGAAGGCGCGACGAATCAGGACGCGATGAACTACTTCAACTCGACCCCTGAAGTAAAGGATTTGTTCCGCGACGAGATCACCAAAGGGGCGAAGAAGGACGCTCTGACGAAAACAGGTTCGGCGAAGATCACCGCCTCCGTCAATCTGATCCTCCAGCTGGAATACGACTACGATCCGGTCAAGAACGATCATTTCTATTCCGGCGGACAGTACATCATCTCCGTCTGCGGGAACGTAAACAAGACGTTCTACTGGACGGTATACGGCTGGCCCGTCTTCCTGAACATCAGCGGCAGCGTGAGCGTCCAGTTCGACGGCCGCTACGTTACGGATAAGGGCGTGACGACCGCGAGGGAGATGGGCTACTACGACGACCTCACCTCGAAGCTCAAAACGGAATGGCCCTGGTTCCAGTTCGGGATCGGGATCAAGCTGCAGCCCGGCATCGGGATCTGCGGCATCCTCGGGGCCCGCGGCATTCTGGACTTCGCCTTCGTCGCCCGGTACAATGCCGGGATCGAGAAAGGACCCGCCGGAGGCACCATGGGGACCTTCACCGGCGGCGTCGGCGTCGATCTTCTGGTCTTCTCCTTCAACTACACCATCGGCTCCATCGGCTGGAAGACGGGAGTCTTCAAAACCGGCGGTCTCCAGAGCGACGGCATGGGCGAGTATTATGAGCTCCGGGCCTTCGATCCGGGCGAGGAATACGGGTCCGGCCCTCTGCGCGGCATCTTTGTCCCCTCGGCCAAAACGACGCTGATCGGCGGCGCGATGGAGTACATCCGTCCGCAGCTTCTCGATCTCGGCGACGGCAGGACCATGCTGCTGTTCTTGCGCAACATGACCGGGGAAGGACGCGACGTCGGCAACGCATCCGCCCTCGTCTACGCCATCCGAAACTCCGACGGGACCTGGGAGAAGGACGAAAAGGGCAATATCCGCTCCGTCACCGTGGAAAAGGACGAAGAGGCGGACAGCACCTTCGCGGCCATGCGCGCCGGAGACCTTGTCTATATCGCGTGGACAAACGCCCGGGTCGATCCCCGCTTCGCCGACAGTGCGGACAGCGCGAAGGCCTCTCTGCAGTCCGGCAACATCCGGCTGGCCGTCTGGGATCCGAACAGCGGAGAGATGGTCTCCGACCCGATCCCTGTGACGAACGACCGATTCGTCAACTCCAACGTGATGATGGCCGCGGAGGGGGACAAAATCGCCCTCTACTACTACAAGAAGGACATCGGGAAAGCTTCAAAGATCACCGATCTCGTGGGGCTGACCAACAACTACGGCACCTGGGCGCGGAAGGTGTACGATCCCGCCCTCGGACAGTTTATCGAAATCTCCTCCGGCGAGGATCCCACGGAGGAATACATCGTGATCCGGCATCCCACCCTCAGAGACCCGCTGGTGACGGACCTCGACGCGGCGGACTTCTCCTATACGTCTCTGGACGGCGAAACGAAGGACTACCGTTTCTACAGCTACACCGTGGACCGGGACGGCAGACAGGAAACCGCGGCCGACCGGGAACTGTGGGTACAGGCGTCGAATCTCACCGACGGACGGGACTACTACCCCGTTCCGATCGACGCGAACCGGTCGAGCATTCTGGCTCCGAAGCTCACGAAGGCGGCGGACGACGTCTATCTCACCTGGCTCAGCGACGGAGTGGTGTACAACACCGTCAGCGCACAGGGGATCTTCTACGCGCTCGACCATGAGGACGGCACCGTCGACGGCACGGACACGGGCGCGCCTTATACGAGTCTCGAACGGGTCCGGAGCCTCTCTGCGGACGAGATCGCCGAAAGCGGCTGGAACAAGCTGCCGTATCAGGCGCTGGGCGGCAAAAACGGCGAATGGCACACGATGCTCGAGAAGCTGGCGACCTGCGATATGATCAGCACGAGCGTCGACTTCTCCTCCTCCGTGAACTATGACGGCGAACGGGAAGGCATGATGCTCACGGACCATCAGCTTGTGGTCGGGGGCGACGGCAACCTGTATCTGTTCTGGACCGGACAGGACAACGAGGACATCGAGAGCGACTTCGGCCGGGAACTCTACGGAGCAGCGATGTTCCGGGCAGATTCCCAGGCAGACGGCGGGGATCTCGACCGTCCGAACTGGAGCAATGCCGTGAAGCTGACCGATTACGGCAAAGTCATCGACGAGCTGACGGTCAGCGTCGGAAACGACGGGGGAGCCATCCTGGTGGGGAACCTCTATACCCAGGAGATCGACGCGGACGGCAGAGTGGTCTATTCGGACCATGAACTGGCGGAGATCGACTTCGTGCCGGGCAGCAGCCTCGAGATCGGCTGGAGAACCATCGAGCTCTCGGACACCTACCCCGTGGAGGGAGAAAAGGTCACGGCCTCCATGACCGTGAACAACAACGGCCTCCTTCCCGCGAAACGGTACGAGCTGACGGTGAACGGCGAAACCGAGATCGTGGAAGACGCGGACATCTGCCCCGGGGACGGCGCGATCGTCGAGCGGACGTTCATCGCCGGAGCGGGCGGAGAACTGACCGTCTCGGCGGAGGTCACGGAGCTCGACAGCACGCAGAAGCTGGCCGTGAAGGATCACGGGGCCAATACGGCATCCGTATCAACGAAGACCGGAGCGCTCCCCGCGTTCGGTACGGCCGCCGTGTACAGTATGCCCGAGGAGATCACGCCGCGGATCGACGCTTCGCTTCTGAAGCAGAACACGGGCGCGGACTTCGAAACGCTTCTCAATCTTCTCACGGAGCCCTTCGATCCGGAAGTCCGGGCGGTTTTGAAAGCCACCACGGGAAAGGGGACCTACGCGGACTATATCGTCTGCGTGCCCGTGACGAACGTGGGCAACCGGCCGGGCAGCGATCTCACCGTGACGGTCACCGCGCTGGAGGAGACCGCGGACGGAGTCGCTGAGGGGGATGTCCTCGGCACGACAACGATCCCGCAGCTTCCCGTCAAGACGGTCGACGAGGAGGGCAATCCCATCACGGAGACGGTGTACGCCGTGATCCCGCTGAAATCCCTCGACGCCCGGAAGCATCTGGACGAAATGGGCGTTCTGTCCGCGGAGGTCAGTTTCACGCTGGACGGCCAGGAGATGGAAGACACCCTTCACGTCCGCCGTCAGATCCTCAGAAATCAGATCCTCGAGGTCAACGGCGATATTGACGAGCTCGATCTCGAGATCAACGGGACGGCGGACCTCTCCGTGAAGGCGTATCCCTGGGACGGCCTGAAAGATCTCGTCTATTCGACCCAGGATCCCGGCGTGGCTCTGGTTTCCGAGGACGGCACGGTCATCGGCACCGGCGGCGGGTCCACCCACATCATGATCGAGGATATGTCCTCCAATCCTCTGTACAAGGCGGTCAAAGTCAACGTCTCGGGAGACCCGGAAACGACGGACAAAACCGCCCTGGATCAGAAGATCGGCGAAGCGGAGATCCTCGAGGAAGAACTCGCGGAGGAATACCCCGAAATCGCCGGGAACCTTGAAGCGGCGATCCTCTCCGCGCGGTCCGTTTCCGGCTACGCGGACGCCTCGCAGACCGTGATCGACAACGCGGCGGCAAACCTGCAGAACGCGATCGAAGCCGCGATCAATGCGGTCCGGCTCGCGGAGAACAAGGAGGAGTTCGAAGCCTACAAACAGACCGTGAAGGACGGGATCGAGCCGCTCGAACGGCAGGATGACAGTCCGCTCTGCCGCATGCTGATCGCCGACGCGGTCCGGAGCATCGAAGAACTGGACTACGACGAAGGGCAGAGCCTCGAAGAAAACAAAGCGGCCCTCGACCGGATCGCCGACCTGCTGGTGCAAAAGCTCGCCGAGCAGCGGGCGAAGGAGGCGAGGGAAGCCGCGGAGAGGGACAACTGGCTGAACTTCTATTCCCTCTGGAAGGCCGAAGAAGCAAGACGGCGCCGGGAGGAACAGAACGCGGCGAAGGATCCCGTCCCCGAAAAGCCCGCGGTTTCCGAGAATCCCTTCAGGGACGTCGCCGAGACCGATCCGTACTACGGCGATGTGCTGTACGTCTGGGAAAAAGGCATCATGAACGGCGTCGGAAACGACCTCTTCGCGCCTCTCGCCGGTCTGACCCGCGGCATGATCGTCACGGTCCTGCACCGGATGGAGGGCGAGCCCGAAGTCCCGTACAGCGGCAGATTCAGCGACGTCCCGCCCGCCGAGTGGTATGCCGCAGGCGTGGAATGGGCGGCGTCGGAAGGCATCGTCAAGGGTTACGGAGACGGAAGATTCGGTCCGTCGGATCCCGTCACCCGGGAACAGATCGCCGCGATCCTGTACCGCTACGCGCAGTTCAGGGGGTATGAGATCAAAACGGCCGATCTTGACGCCGCGGACGCGGAAAGCGTGTCCGGCTGGGCGGAGGAGAACGTGAAGTGGGCGGCAGCCAACGGGATCCTCGGGCTGACCGACGGCGCGATCCGTCCCACCGAGCCCGCCTCGAGAGCCGAGATCGCCACTGCCATCCGCGCGTTCCTCGAAGGCGCAGCATACTGATGCAAACTGATACAACCGAATTTATAAACTGAAATCGAACCGCATTCCTTTCCCTGACGGCAGTCTGACCGTGGGGGCGGGGGATGCGGTTCTGTTTTACGGCGGAGCGAAAGGCCTGTTGACTTTCCAACCGTCTATAGGTCAAAAAAAACTTCAGCCGTCCGGGAAGGGAAGACCTGATCTCCTCTAACCGAGCGGCTGCTCTTTCGCGCCCATTCGATAGGGGCAGATTAGAAGTTCCGCTCAACCCTAGAGGGCTACGGATACGTTCTGATGCGGTGCAGGTTGCTGCGGCCGCAGATGCCATAAACGAGGCAAATATGGAGAACGTCCGAGTCGCTCTGGATTACGACTCCCTATCCCGTCAAAAAGCAGGTGAGCAAATCGTTGTATAGTTTTATCTCACGGTTCCATTCATCCCAGGGAAGGTTACCTCTTATTCATGTGAATGGTCGTTAGCCTTGGCACGGTA
>Ga0310695_10007831_pt1 | contig 16835 bp, 12 predicted proteins | sample RumenRJG_04DNA_FD_203882 | JGI IMG/M metagenome (GOLD analysis project Ga0310695, IMG submission 203882) | Bovine rumen microbial communities from Lethbridge, Alberta, Canada - RJG_04 (v2) (version 2) | ecosystem: Host-associated > Mammals > Digestive system > Stomach > Rumen | place: Canada...
ACACATTCGCCGTTGGAAACACAGTTCTACGTCATCGACTGCGGCGGCGGTACGTTTGCTCCCATGGAACCGTTGGAACATGTCAGCGGTGTGGCGTTCGGCAATGAGGAAGAAAAAGTGCGGCGTATACTTGCCGAGATTTCCGGTCTTATTGATGCCCGTGAAGCGTTCTTCAAACAGCAGCGCATCGATGGTATGGAGACGTACCGTCGCCGTCGTGCCGAAGGCGGAGTAGATGACGGGTACGGCGACGTGTTCCTCATCATCGACGGCTGGGGCGTGTTCCGCAGCGAACATGAGGAGATGGAATCGAAAGTACAGCAAATTGTCGCGCGCGGCCTGACCTTCGGCGTCCACGTGCTGCTCAGTGCCAATCGTTGGATGGAAATCCGGGCGAATATCAGCGATTTGATCGGCACGAAAATAGAGTTGCGTCTCGGAGATCCCGGCGATTCTCAGATCGACCGCAAAATCGCGGCGACCGTGCCTGCTGACGCTCCAGGCCGCGGCTTGAGCCCGGAGAAATTGCATATGCTGGTCGCCTTGCCTCGCATCGACGGCAATCATGAAGCGCAGACGGTGGCGGATGGTGTCACTGACCTGATTGCCAGAGTCCATGCTGCGTGGCACGGCAAGCCCGGACCGAAGCTGCGTCTGCTGCCAACGGAGATGCCATATCAGCCGTTCATCGACGCCGTCGCCAAGCAGGATGCCGCCGGCGGGCTCACTCGTGGCCACGGCCGCATGGTTGTCGGTATCAACGAGAACGCGTTGTCGCCGGTTGTGCTGGATTTGAACAAAGACCCGCACTGCTATCTGTTCGGCGATTCCGGTTCCGGCAAGTCCACGTTCTTGCGGCTGATCATCAACGAGATCGTGCGAGGATATCCGGACGGTAAAGCAAAGATTTTCATGGTGGATTACCGTCGTGCCAACCTCGCGCAGATTCCGGACTCCCACATGGGCGCGTATCTGACCAACAGCAAGATGGCCACAGAAAGTCTTGCCGATCTGACTGATTATCTTACCGGGCGTCTTCCGGGTCCCGACGTGACGGCCGAACAGTTGCGCGACCGTTCATGGTGGACCGGTTCGGAAGTCTACGTGCTTGTCGACGATTACGACCTGGTGGCCACAAAATCAGGCAATCCGGTGACCGCACTGGTGCCGTTGCTCGCGCAAGCCGGCGATGTGGGGTTGCACGTCGTAATGACCAGGCGCACCGGTGGAGCGAGCCGTGCCATGTATGATCCGGTGTTGCAGACATTCCAAGACCTTGGCATGACGGGTATTCTGCTGTCCGGCGATCCCGATGAGGGACAGCTTATCGGCAAGGTCAAGCCGGTGAAAGCGGTGCCTGGACGTGCGCGGATCGTTACCCGCGATGACGGCCTGTTCGTGGCGCAGCTGGCCGACGTCCCGATGAAGGAATAAGACAATGTCACACGGAATATAGCGTGAGGCGTGCAGCCGCACCACGCACGATATGCCGAAGGTAGGCCGTCGGACGGAAGACAGTGCTGACAGGTGTCGAAGAATGACGATGACTGTTGATGCCGGCTGGATGGATACCTGTAGGGACTGGGTTGATGGACTATTGGAATATCAATGGAGGAAGAATATGGGTAATCCGAATATGATGCCGCAGATGCCGCAGGCACCGCAGCCTGGTCCGGGTGGCTACGGGCCGTCGGGCGGGCAGGCGCGCGGGCCGTTCCGCCCGTCCGGCCAACAGCCGTATGCGCCGCAGCCACAGATGTCGCAGCCGTATGCGCCGAAATACCCTGGTCAATCGGTGCCATCATCCACTCGGCAGGGGGCTCCCGGGCAGTCATTGCCACCGTATTCGCAGACCGCCCAGCGGTCGCCGTGGTCGCAGCAATCAACCATGGCACAGCGCTCGCAAGCTCCGCAGCGGTCGCCGTGGTCGCAGCGGTCCCTACAGCAGGGGCGACAATACAGTAATCCCAATGCGGTGGCGGCCGGTGTCGCGGCGACAGAATTACAGGATAAGCGTTTAGACCTATTACCCAGCCGAATCGTCAATTTTGTGTTCTGTATCACGGTGTTGTTGGTGATGTTCGCGGCTGCGTTCAGCAATGGTGTGGGTGCCGCCGGGTTGCGCAGCAAACTCATCCTCGCTGTGGTGCTGCTCATCGTCGGTGCAGGCGGAATCATCTACATGTTTGTCAAAGCGATGCCGCGCTTGCGTTTGGCGAACGAGACCAGGTGCGGTTGGAAAGTCGGTATTTCCGGATGGATGACGGTGATATTGATTGTGATTGTGCTGGTGGCGGGCATGGTGTTAACGTCGTTCGTCGCTTCGGACTATTCGACCGGACCGGTGACCGAAACGGTCACCTACGTGGGCAGCGGCACATTCCAGCAATCAAACAGGTCATATAGCCGTTACAATTCCAGCTATCATTACCGGACGTACAGTAGTAGGCCCAGGAAGACAGGTTCTTATTGCGAGTTCCGGAACGATTCTGGCAAGAAATTCCGCATCTCGGTGCCGAATGGTTATGAGGATCTCATACCGGCGGACCTGGAATACGGTCAGCGCGTCACCCTGACGTACTACCCGCGAACAGGAATCTTGGTGCCTGATCCCGCGCCAACACTTGCCGAATGAGCGGGGTGGCGCGGGCCCAGGCCAGGGCCGCATTCGACGCGCTCGACACGACCAGGCAACAGGAACAGGAGTAGGATACCAGCCAACAGGGTCGCGACGACAACGCCACGGCAAACACACAAAAGGCGACCCCTTCATACACCAACCCAAGGGACATCATCGGGACGGGAGCATGGAGATGGCTGATTTGGCAGTGTCAGGTGTCGTTGTGTGAGGATTGGTTCGCACGGTGGGGCATCGAATCAGTCATGAATCCCGTTTCTTGCGGGACCAATGTGGGGACTTCGCGCGTTCTACAAACTGGTTACGCTAACTCCTTTGTCAGCGTAACCAGATTGTAGAAAGAGAGCGGATGATTGATTGCAGCGGTGCAGTGGGTCGGTGAGTTGTTGGATGGGTTGGTGAGCGGTTCGGTGGTGTCAGTTCGTGTATCTCCTGACATACGCGAACCGTCTGATTGGCTTGCTTGGCGGCTGATCCCCGAGGCATTTGCCGGATTGTGCGTGCCCCGACATACGCAATCCGGCAAATGCCGCGCGCCAGTGTTGGATCATCAGTTTTCAGGCAAGTTTTGTATGTCGGGGCATACGCAACTCGGCAGGAAACGCGCGTCAGTGTCGAACAGGTAGTTATCTGTCGTGTTTTGTATGTGGTGACATGCTTGATGTGGAGTTCATCCGCCGCGCGAACCCTGCCACGTGAACCCCAGCGCAATCAAGCGCAATCAAGCGCAATCAAGGCGCAGTACAACACCGCCATCAAGCCCCAATCAAGCCCTGATCAAGCGTCGACGCCGACCGCCTCGCTGACGTGCTCGAACCCGTCCCGGCGCAACAGCTCAGCGAGGCCGCGCTTGAGCACCGTGATCTGCTGCGGTCCGCGATACATGAGTGAGGAGATGAACATGACCAGGCTGGAGCCTGCGCGGATCTTCTCGTACGCCTGTTTGGGGGTGAACACGCCGCCGATGCCCGCGATGGCGAAGCGGTCGCCGTACTCGCGGTAGGCCTGCCGAATCATCGCGTTGCTCGCTCGGTAGGTCGGCCCACCGCTCAGTCCGCCCTTCCACATCGCTGGTATCTCCATACCGCTGCGGTCCTTCTGCAGGTTTGCGATGCTGACGCCCTGCACATTGTGTTCCGCCAGCACGTCAAGCAGCTCGCGGAATTCGGGCCACGTCTTATTCAACGGCATCTTGACGAGCACCGGCTGCGGGCGGTCGATCTTGTCCAACGCGCTGAACAACCGGTCGAGGTTTTCCGGCTCGCCGAACGGTTCGCCGACATAGGTGTTCGGGCAGGAGATGTTGATTTCAATCATCGCCGTGTGCCCGGCCGCCCGGCGCATCGACGTGCAGTAGTCTTCGATGCCTTCGTCGATGTCTCCGCACAGTTTGTCGTTCGTCCGTGCGATGGACACGGACACTTGCATACTTTTCGCCTTATCCCATGCACGTTCGGCCCGCGGAATAACCCGTTCGCTGCCGTCGTTGGCAAGCCCGACATGGACGATCATCGAATCGTATTCCGGCAGCCGGTGGAACCATGGCTTCGGATTGCCCGCGCACGGGCGTGCGGTGGTCGACCCGACTGTTTCGAAGCCGAATCCGGCGTTGTCAAGCAGCACCGGCATGTCGCAGTTCTTGTCGAGGCCGGCGGACAGACCGAAGGGGTTATCGAAATGCACGCCCATCACATCGGTTTCGAGAATCGGATCGGTGTAGTCGAGCATTTCGCGCAGAAGCCACATGAGCGGCGGAATATTGCGTGTGACACGGCAGAATTCAATCATCTGGTCGTGTGCCACGTCAGGTGTGTGGTTGAACACGAAGAACGGCTTGACGATGTGCTTGTAGCCGAAAGTGAAAAGGTCGGTGGTCGCCTTGTTGACGGCGTCGTGCAACGGCTGTTCGGAAACGTAACTCATGCCTCATATTGTGGCACTGTTGTCAGCGTGTTCGCAACAAACGCGGGTACAGTGAGCACAGAGTCCAATTGGGGCTGGTGACATCAAACGGCTTGAGGCGGCACAGACGGCTTGAAATCGTTTGACGTGGCATGAAGTGATATGAAACGACGTGAAGCAGCTTGAAAGGGGAGTCATGACAGCATCTGCAAGTGGAACCGGCATGGCGGGGGACGGCGTGTGCGTGGTGATGCCGACATATAACGAGCGCGAGAACCTCCGCACAACCCTTGATGGTGTGTTCGCCTACAATCCGGGTGTTGATGTGCTGATTGTCGATGACGCCTCCCCGGACGGCACGGGTGAGCTTGCCGATCAGATGGCACAGGACAATGGGCGTATCCATGTGCTGCATCGCGGGGGCAAAGGCGGCCTGGGGCCGGCGTATCTGGCTGGGTTTGCATGGGCGTTGGATCGCGGGTATGCCGTGGTATGCGAGATGGATATGGATGGTTCGCACCGCCCACAGGATTTGGCGCGCATGCTCAAGGTGATGCGCTGCGATCGTGGCGTGGATCTGGTGATTGGCTCGAGACGTGTGCCGGGCGGGCGTACGGAAGGATGGCCGTGGTATCGCGATTTGATTTCCAGGGGCGGGTCATGGTATGCGCGCAGGATGCTGGGGTTGGGTGTGCGCGATATGACCGCCGGGTTTCGCGCGTACCGGGCCGATTTGCTCAGGCATATGGATTTGCGGTCCGTTGAGGCGAACGGCTATGTCTTCCAAATTGATATGACTAGGCGCGCCGCGGCGGTCGGCGGCAGGATTCTCGAGGTGCCGATCGTCTTCCCCGAACGTCGCCGTGGTGTGTCGAAGATGGATTCGGCGATTGTCGTTGAGGCGATGCGGAATGTCACCTTGTGGGGGATTGCGCGGATGCGTTCGGCCCATGGCCGTCGTGCCGATTAGCGGATCGACTGGCGGGTGCCGGGTAACGCGCGGTAGAGAGCATTCAGCCTGTGACACGCAGCAGAAGATAGCCAGCAGACGGTATCCGACAGACGACACCCAGCGGGTGACGCGCAACAGGCGACGCGCAGCGGGCGACACGCCGATGACCACAACGAAGATGCGTTCGTTTATGTTCATCTTGCTTACAGAAAGTGCGGAAAACTTAGCGTTTTTGTGAGTTTTCATGATGTTGTCGAACGTTATCCGCTCAATGCTGTCACTTGTGTGCGCAATTGTGTGCGATAATGTTCATATGATTTCGTCACAACGTCAGCATCTGATTCTCAGCAGATTGCGCACCCGCGGTGCGGTGCGCATCACCGCGCTGTCCAAAGAGCTCGGCGTGTCAGCCATGACCGTACGCAGGGACATCGCCGAACTCGCCGACAAGGGCCTGCTCAAACGCGTCCACGGCGGCGCAGTGACCACCAGCACCCTGCTGAGCGAACCTCTGTTCTCCGTAAAATCGCAGATGGACATCGGCCTCAAGGACGCCATCGCACAGGAGGCAGTCAACTACGTCTCCCCGGGCGACGTCATCGCCATCGGCGGCGGCACCACCGCCTACGTGTTCGCCCAGCACCTGCTTGAATCCCAGCAGTCCAGCGGCGTCACCATCCTCACCAACTCGATTCCCGTCGCCGAACTTGTCCAGGCGCTCGAATCCAAGGATGTTGAGGTGATTGTCACCGGTGGCGTCATCACCCGTTCCAACTCCCTGGTCGGGCCGATTGCGGACAAGGTCGTGCAATCCCTGCGCGTGAACACCGTGTTCCTCGGCACGCATTCGGTGTCCATTCCGCGTGGCTTCCTCATGCCGAACTCATTGGAAGCGGCCACCGACATGGCGATGATGGATATCGCCGACCGGACGATTATCCTCACCGACCACACCAAATGGAGCAGCACCTCGCTGTCCCTGTTCGCCAACTTCGACCAGGTCGACACTGTGATTACCGATGACGGGCTCGATCCTGATTCCGTCACCAAAACACGCGAACTGGTCAAGGAACTCGTGCTCGCCAAACAGGGCGAGTCGGACGAATCAGTCCGTTCGCCCCGCCGGATACGCCCGAACGAGAACGGCGTGGTCGCCGAACATGTCGGGGCGCATGCTGCCGCGGGAGGCCCGGGATATCCCGATTCCGTCGATGACGAGTATGACCTTCCTGCGGATCGTGAACCCCGCGGCAGGCAGACGAAGGCCGGACGGACAACGGGGACGCCGAGGCCGGTCGGCAAGTAGCAGACAACCACAACCAGACTCGGCGGCGGGCAGCGCAGCCCGTCGCCGCGACAGAGGCGCAATGCGGCGCATTCAGTCTTGGTGACGCATGCGATTCTGTTGTGAAAGAAACAGACAACATAAGCTCAACCGTCCAACAAAGGAGACGACATGACTACCCAATCATCCCAATCGGCCCAGCAGACGCCGGTATGGCAGTACTACCAGCCCGGTGCATACGCGAGCGCCAACATCCGCATCACGCCGACCACCCTCGCCGACGGACGAGACTTCTTCTATCTCGATGACGACCCTGAGTACGTCAGTGGCAAGAAGACCCGCGAACTGCATGACCCCCGCCATCTCGCCTACCGTTTCGCGCCTCATCTGGACGCCGACGGCAACGAGGTGCCGTACGCTGCACCGCAGATGCGCCGCGACCCGCTGACCGGCGATTGGATCCCCATGGCCACTGCGCGCATGAACCGGCCGATCACCGCCGGTCCGGGGGCCACTGCGAAGGGCAACCCGCTCGCCGCGCGCAAGCCGGGTGACCGGTATCAGGACGGCGAAGTGCCGGATACCGATTACAACGTCGTTATCTTTGAAAACCGTTTCCCCTCGATGGTGCGCGTGCCCGGCGTGCCTGACACGGTGACGAATGTCGACGGCAACCCGCTGTGGCAGCAGAAGATGGCCGGCGGCAGGTGCGAGGTTATCTGCTTCGACCCCAACGAGCATGGTCTGCCTGCCGATTTGCCGGTGCGCCGCCTGCGTACGGTTGTCGAGGCGTGGGCCTTCCGCACCGCCGAGATCTCGCATATTGACGGTATTGAGCAGATTTTCCCGTTCGAGAACCACGGTCAGGAAATCGGTGTCTCGCTCGCCCATCCACACGGCCAGGTCTACTGCTACCCGTTCATCGCGCCGAAGCTGGAAACCGAACTGCAGCACACCGAGGCATACCACGAACGTACCGGCGGCAACCTGCTTCGCGACCTCATGAACGCCGAAATCGAGGCGGGGGAGCGGATTGTCATGCGCAACCACAGCTGGGTAGCCTACGTGCCGGCGGCGGCGCGCTGGCCGTTGGAAGTGCATGTCGCCCCAGTGCGCGACGTGCTCACCATCGACGAGCTTGACGACCAGGAGCGTTGGGATTTGGCACAGATGTACTCCACGTTGCTCAAGCGTGGCAACGCCTTCTTCGACAAGGGCGACGGCAAGGGCATGGATCTGCCGTACATCGCCGCGTGGCATCAGGCGCCGATTCATGACGCCCGCCGCGCGAACTACCGGCTCAACCTCCAGTTCTTCTCCTTCCGCAGGGCGGCGAACAAGATCAAGTATCTGGCGGGTTCCGAATCAGGTATGGCCGCATGGGTGTCCGACACGACGCCGGAACTCATCGCCAAGCGGTTCCATGAGCTCGGGCCGATTGACATCGACGACTGAACATGTATCGGCTGGCCGTGCGGCGGCTGACCAGGCATTGGCGTGCGGAACGTCGGTGGGCCTGGACCAGCTGCCGGTGGGCAGCACAGCGGCACATCAGCGCAACATCATTCGAAAGGAATAATCATGACAACACCAGACCAGCAGCATGCAACGCAGGATGCAGCCGGAAGCATCCCATTCATCGACGCGATGGGCGACGCGGAAGGCGCCACCGCAGCCCGAGAGCTGTTCGAACAGGCATACGGTGAGGCGCCGGCAGGTGTGTGGGCGGCTCCGGGGCGTGTGAACCTCATCGGCGAGCACACCGATTACAACGCGGGCCTGTGCCTGCCGATCGCGCTGCCGCACCGCACGTATATCGCGCTGAAACCGCGTGAGGACACACTCGTGCGCGTGGTATCGGACGTGAGCCCCGACAAGGTCGCACAAGCCGATTTGGACGGTCTCACAGCCGGAGGCGTCGACGGGTGGGCGGCCTACCCAGTTGGTGTCGCATGGGCGCTGCGTGAAGCCGGATTCGGGCAAGTCAAGGGCTTTGACGCGGCCTTCGCCTCATGCGTGCCGCTCGGCTCCGGGCTGAGCTCCTCCGCCGCGATGACCTGCTCGACCGCCCTCGCCCTGGATGACGTGTACGGGCTCGGCTTCGGCTCAAGCGATGCGGGACGCATCACCCTGATCAACGCGGCCATCGCCGCGGAAAACGATATGGCGGGCGCCTCCACCGGCGGGCTTGACCAGAACGCCTCCATGCGATGCACGCCGGGGCACGCGCTGCTGCTGGACTGCCGGCCGGGCCTGAGCGCCCTCGAAAGCGTGTCCCAACAGGCATTCGACCTCGACCAGTATGGGCTCGAACTGCTGGTCGTGGACACGCAGGCCCCGCATCAGCTCAACGACGGGCAATACGCCCAGCGCCGCGCCACCTGCGAACAGGCGGCTGCCGGACTCGGGGTGGAGAACCTGCGGGTGATCGCCGACCGGGTCAACGCTGCCGACGACCCCGATGCCGCCCTGGCGGACGTGCTCGGCAAGCTCGACGATGACGTGGAGCGCCGGCGTGTACGTCACGTCATCACCGAAATCGGCCGTGTCGGACAGTTCGTCGACGCATTCGCAGCAGGGGATATCAAGCGTGCCGGCGAACTGTTCAACGCCTCCCACGATTCGCTACGCGACGACTACCAAGTCACAGTCCCGGAGCTCGATGTCGCCGTGGACACCGCGCGGGCCAACGGCGCGTACGGCGCCCGCATGACCGGCGGCGGCTTCGGCGGCTCCATCATCGCGCTGGTAGACAAGGGACGCAGCCGTGAAGTCGCGCAAAAGATTGCCGACGCGTTTGCAGTGCATGGATTCCACCAGCCTCGGGCGCTCGCCGCGGTCGCATCCTCTTCGGCGCACCGCGTCGACTGATACAGATCGACTGACACGGGGAACGTCAGCAAGGCCGAGATGCCCGGAACGGACCGCCGACAGTAATGCCGAGTTCGTTTCGGGCATCTGTTGTTTCGGGTGTTTGTTGTTTCGTTGTCTGTTGTTTTGTGTGTCCCCGCTTCAGGCGTCGTTGACTTGACGTCCGTCGTTTTGTGCAGCGATCGGCATCCTTCCGCCCTAGGCAAATCGTCCCGAAACGGACATTCCCGCCCCGATGACGTGTGCATTCCCTATACTTGAATCCATCTGGATACCATCGCACCGATTTTCCAAGGGAGATCCATGAACAAGGCAATCATCACCGTCGTAGGCCAGGACACCGTCGGCATTATCGCCCGCGTCTGCACGTACCTTTCCGGTCACCATGTCAACGTCCTCGACATCTCGCAGACCATCATCGACGGGTTCTTCAACATGATGATGATCGTCGATTACAGCAACGCCGACAACGAATTCGGCACCATGGTCAACGACCTCGACAAGCTCGGCGAGGAAATCGGCGTGCGCATCCGCTGCCAGCGCGAGGAGATCTTCACCAAGATGCATCGCGTCTGAGTCCAGTTATCACGCGGATCGCCGCGCAAGAACGCAACCGAACGAATCGAAAAGGACAGACACGACCATGCTGAATATCATGGAGGTCCACGAGACCAACAAGATGATCGAGCAGGAGAAGCTCGACGTGCGCACCATCACCATGGGCATCAGCCTGCTTGACTGCGCGGCCGACACCGTGGACGAGGTGTGCGACAACATCTACCACAAGATCACCACGTACGCCAAGGACCTGGTTTCCACAGGCGAGGCCATCGAGCGCGATTACGGCATTCCGATTGTCAACAAGCGCATCACCGTCACGCCGATTTCGCTGGTCGGAGCCAGTGCTTGCAAGAGCTCCGCGGATTTCGTGCGCATCGCCCACGCGCTTGACAAAGCCGCGAAAACCGTCGGTGTTGACTTGATTGGCGGCTACTCCGCACTTGTTTCCAAATCCATGACGCCCGCCGAGGAGATGCTCATCCGCTCCCTGCCGCAGGCGCTGAGCGAAACCGACATCGTGTGCTCGTCGGTGAACGTTGGCTCCACCAAGACCGGCATTGACATGAACGCGGTTTACCTGCTCGGCCACATCGTCAAGGACGTCGCCTACGCTACCCGCGAGACCGACAGTGACGGCTGCACCAAGCTCGTGGTGTTCTGTAACGCGCCGGATGACAACCCCTTCATGGCGGGCGGCTTCCATGGTGTCACCGAAGGCGACGCGGTCATCAATGTCGGCGTTTCGGGCCCGGGTGTGGTCTCCCGCGCGCTTGACGAGGCCAAGGGTAAGGATTTCGAATTCCTGTGCGAGACCATCAAGCGCACCGCGTTCAAAATCACGCGTGTCGGCCAGCTGGTCGCCCAGGAGGCGTCGCGCCGGCTCGGCATCCCGTTCGGCATCATCGATCTGTCGCTCGCTCCGACAGCTGCTGCCGGTGACTCTGTCGGCGAAGTGCTTGAGAAATGCGGGCTTGAGCAGGTCGGTGCGCCCGGCACCACCGCAGCACTGGCCATGCTTAACGACCAGGTTAAGAAGGGCGGCATCATGGCGTCCTCGTACGTCGGCGGCCTGTCTGGCGCGTTCATCCCGGTTTCTGAAGACAAGAACATGATCGATGCGGCTGCTTCCGGTTGCTTGCGCATAGAAAAGCTCGAGGCGATGACGTGCGTGTGCTCGGTCGGCCTTGACATGATTGCGATTCCGGGCGATACCACGCCGTCCACCATCTCCGGCATGATCGCCGACGAGGCGGCTATCGGCATGGTCAACCAGAAGACGACCGCCGTGCGCGTGATCCCGGTCATCGGCAAGGGTGTCGGCGAATCCGCGGAATTCGGCGGGCTCATGGGTTATGCGCCGATCATGCCGGTCAATACTGCGAGCTGCGAAGCTTTCGTATCGCGTGGCGGCAGGATTCCCGCCCCGATTCACAGTTTCAAGAACTGAGCTGGGGCAGAGGGTATCAGTTACCAAATATTCTCGAGCAATCTAGAGTATTGGATGTGACCCGACGGGCCGCGTACCGGATGATTCCGATGCGTGGCCCGTTCGCTATTCCGGCCGGTTGATAGTTGGTTGTTGGTTGTCGGTAATCGGTTACGGTGGTTGTTGCGTTGCGGGTAGCGGTGGTTGGCGTTTGCGAACCAGTCGGTGACAATCCACAAACTGGTTACGCTGGGCGGTTCGTTAGCGTAGCCAGTTTGTGGGAGTATACAATCTGGTGACGTTTCGGGCGTGCTTAGCGTAGCTAGTTGGTGGAGATAGTTTGGGCGCGGTGCTTCTTGACCCCGACCTTCTGCCGACGCTGAGACGCCACTTAGCGTCGGCAGAAGGTTGGGAGAGCGGCGGATTTCGATGCGTGCCTGCGGAATATGTTGCGATGGACGATGTGGTCGGCGGCCATCGTGGGCGGGACAGGAGAGCTTCGAAGAACCGGCTTCTGATGAATAACATCCCGGTTTCTCGTGGGAGTTTAGCGCGGATGGGTCATTCTGTTGTTTTTCTCCCGCAGACGGCATTTTGGTCGATTTTCAAGAATCGCAGAATTCCAACGTTTTCGATGGGAGATTATCCGTGGAGAGGGTGGATTTCGATAAATTCCCACGGATTGTGCGGGAGGAAAGCCATGGATTGCGAAATCCGCGATTTTTCCCGGGAGAACAGTCGAGGATTTCGCAACCCGTTGACTTCTCCCGGGAGAAAGCAGACGGCATGGCGATTTCAGCTCGGATTCTCATCAGTGCTCAAGCAGGGGCAGTCTCCTTGCACTGGCGACGCCACTGCGAAGCGTCAACACGGGGGATGCGGCACTGAGAATTGGGACGATTAGTCAAGCTCATGCAATTACGTGCTGGGCTTGCATTTATCTTATGGTGCGCTTCGCCGGCTGTTTTTCTGCTTCGGGCCTCGATGCAATCGGCCCTCAGCGGTGCTACGAAATGGCCCACTGGGCCATTTCGCTTACGCGCCGGGCTTATTTTGTGATTTTGTCGGCTTCGCCGGCTGTTTTTCTGCTTCGGGCCTCGATACAATCGGCCCTCAGCGGCGCTATCAAACACCCTAGTGGGGGTGTTTGATTTACGCGCCGCCCTTGAATTTGAGTTGGCGCCAGGCTTCGTAGATGGCGATGGACGCGCAGTTGGTCAGGTTAAGGCTTCGCAGGCTCGGGCGCATCGGCAGTCGCACCTGCTCGGCAACATGCGGGCCGAACATGATATCCGTCGGATCGGGGATATTGCCCGGCTCAGGGCCGAACAGCAGAATATCTGTCGGTCGATACTCGACCTCCGTGTACAGCTTCGTCGCATGCGCAGTGAACGCGATGATCCTGGAATTCGGCATCGATTCGACGAGATTATCAAAATCCGGATGCAGCACTACATGCGCCATGTCATGGTAATCCAATCCAGCGCGGCGCAACTTCGTATCATGCAGATTGAATCCAAGCGGCTCGACCAGATGCAGAATCGTCCCCGTCACCGCGCACAGGCGAATCGCCGACCCCGTATTGCCGGGGATACGCGGCGAGTAGTAGCACAGGTGCGGCGTGCTCGTCTCGGCTTTCGCCGCATCCTCGGCACTCATCATCGCATCCGTCACATTGATAGGATTGCCGTGCGCGTCGGTGACGAGCTCATCCGGACCATAATTCGACTTGCGATACCCGTATTCGAACATCGACTCGACTTTCGCCTCCGGATTCGCCGATGAACCGGCATCCTGAGACTGCTGCGGATTGGCTTCATGTGTCATACGCTCCAACCTAACCCGTTCAACCGACAGCCGCGCCACACGCCAACCACACCCCAGCCGGATGCTAAGATACGGCACACGATGAACACCAACCGACCTGACACCCCGCATACGCCAGACGCGCCATCCGTCCGCGCGAGGCCTGCCGCCACAGACCACGTGCCCCAAATCCGGCACACGCCTGAAATCCAGCGCGTGCTCACCTTGTGGTGGCATGCGAACGCCCGCGACCTGCCGTGGCGATTCGGCCGCACCACCCCGTGGGGCGTCCTCGTCAGCGAAGTCATGAGCCAGCAGACCCAGATGAGCCGGGTCGTGCCCTACTGGACCACGTGGATGCGCCATTGGCCGGACCCGGAAGCACTTGCCGCGGCATCCACGGCAGAGGTCATCACCGCATGGGGGCGCCTCGGCTACCCGCGTCGCGTCCTGCGCCTCCAGGAGTGCGCCCGCGAAGTCGCCACGCGATACGGCAACCGGCTTCCTCACAGTTACGACGAGCTGGCCGCGCTGCCCGGAATCGGCGATTACACGGCGAGCGCGGTCATGAGTTTCGCGTTCGGAGAGCGGATTGCCGTCATCGATACGAATATTCGGCGTGTTCTGTCGCGCCTGTTCGTCGGCGAGGAATCGTTGGGTGGGTCCACGACGGCGAAGGATCGGGATCTGGCTTCGCACGTGCTTCCCGAAGATCAGGCAGCCAGCGTCGTGTGGAACGAGGCGGTGATGGAGCTCGGCGCACTGGTGTGCACGGCGAAATCTCCGGCTTGTGAGACTTGCCCGGTTGCGTCGGTTTGCGCGTTTCTTGCGGCGGGCCGTCCGGGACTGGGACAGCGCCGGACTCGTCCCCGTCAGCGGTTCGCGGGCACGAATCGACAGGTGCGCGGCATTGTGTTGGCTGCGTTGCGTGCGCTGCCTGCGGATGCCCCGGTATTGTCGCGCGCGCGGGTGGCGTCGTTGTGGCCTGACCAGACGCAGCTTGATGCGTGCGTCGCCTCGCTTGACGAGGACGGACTGATTGAAATCATTGGTGATGAAGGGATTCGTCTGCCCGCCGGGAGCGTCCGGAATGCTGATGCCGACGCGGACTCGGCTGCCGGTGCCGGTGCCGATGACAGTGCTGGTGCCGCTGGCAGCGCCGATACCAGTGCGAGCATCGAAACGCACGCCAACACTTCGCACCCCGACGCTACTTCGCAATCTGACGCTACTTCGCAATCTGACGCAACTTCGCAATCCGACGTAGCGTCAGCGTGACACGTCACCGCCGGCATGACTACACTGGACCATATGTCATCGAGCAGCCAGCGCACTTCCAACAACCCGCGGAACCGCCGTCCCCGCCGAAAATTGTCCAAACGGCAGCGGCAGATCTACCGCAGGCGTCGCATTGTCGCGTTGATTGCGTTGATTGTCGTTCTTGCGTTGATTGCGTTTTGCGTGTACAGCCTCGGCCGGGGAATGATGGCGATTGATGCGTCGATCCGCCATGACGACCAGATGGCGCTGACTCGTTCGGCGGTGCCGACGCCGAAGCAGCAGAGCAAAGTCAAGGATTGCACGGCGTCCGATATCGATTTGTCGTTGCAGTCGGATTCCCAGACGGTTGCTGTCGGTGGTTCCATGAAGTTCACAGCGACCATCAAGTATGTGCCGAAGGGCAAGAGCAGCTGCCTGATTGATGCCGCGGATGATTCGCGGGTGCTGACCATCAAGTCGGGAAGCGACACCTGCTGCTTGCGGTGGGGGACACTGACACGCAGACGATGACGTGGAACACGAATCGTACCGGGAGCTCGTGCGCTGAGGATTCAACGCTGCCGAAGGTGGAGGCCGGGACTTATACCGCACAGCTGTCGATGAAGGACCATCCGAAGATTGTGAGCAATAAGGTGACGATTACCGTCGGGTAGGCGGTGCCGGTCAGCGGAGTCGGGCTGGCGGTGCTGGGCTGGTGGCGCTGTGGATTGGCGGTGCTGAATGGGTGGTACTGGGGATTCGCAGCGCGTGGCTGGACGGGCGGCGCTGGACGGTCCTTCCCGTCATCAATTTCGAACGTCTATCTATGGTGATACTAGGCGGTGAACCCTTTCAGCACCCCGCAGGGAATGGGATTTCATGCACCAGCTTCTGGGACAACACCTCAGAGCGATGATGTATGCGTCGGCATACGAGGTGTGACGTATGCGCAGTGCGATTGGTCGGTCGGGTGCAGTGGGGGAGTTGTGGGGAACAGTTGATACACGATTTGCCGGGTTGTGTATGTCGCGGCATGCGTGACCGGTGATTTGGCGGTGTGATCGGACTTGTCTGAGGTTGGTCTGTCGTGTTGTGTATGTCGTGGCATGCGCGCCCGGTGATTTGCGGGGTTGGTTCGGTTGGCTGAGCTGCGATCTGTCGGGTATCGCATGTGCGGGTATGTGCGAACGGTGATTTTGCGCCATGACAGGTTGTCCATACAAGCCGCATATGGGGATTGACTCGCACGGTGGCGGGGTGACCCCGGGTCGGGTCTGCCGGTTCGTTGGTCTCGGGTGTCATCATGTGAGGATTCACTCACATAATGGGGGTCGGGACGGCTTCGAGTCGTCGGCGTTCTCGAGTTGGGTGTCATCGTGTGAGGATCCGCTCACACTATGACGGTGTGACCGGGGGCGGCTCGGTGGTTTGGCTGGATTGGGGGTCATTGTGTGAGGATGGACTCGCACGATGGCGGTGTGAGTGGGTGCGGGGCAGTGGGTTAGCTTGTTGATCCGTGGTTGTGTGAAGATTGGCTCGCACGCCGACGGTATTGTCGGTTCCGGCTTGGTGGTTTGGCTGGGGTGGGGACATTGTGCGAGGATTGGCTCGCATTCTGGCGGTCAGCGTGACGGATAGACCGCTCCCGCTACTCCCGTCGCCATCCCCTCACTCCCGCAGCCGCCCATTGCTCTCACCCCCACCATCCCTGCCCACCCCACAAGCGTGTCGCATTTGCGGCGCGCACAATCATCGGCTAAACTATTGACTTTGCGTAAAGTGTGTCATATTGCGGGCATGCTGACAGTGAAGAAGCGCCCGCGAACAGCATATAGTGGCCGTCCGCCCGCGTTTCCGGGGAACAAACGACAAAGCGAGCGATAAGGAACGTCCATTGGCTGCTGAACAAGCTACGACGAACACCACCAAAGTCATCGCACGTGCCGACGAGCATGACATCAAACTGCACAAGGCGTCGGATCGCGTGAATTTCGGCTCCATCCGTGAGCCCATCGATGTGCCCTACCTGCTGGGCGTGCAAACCGACAGCTTCGATTGGCTGATCGGCAACGAGCGCTGGAAGAAGCGCGTCGAGGAAGACGAAAAGAACGGTACCAACACCGTGCCGCACGTT
>Ga0310695_10007832_pt1 | contig 16833 bp, 10 predicted proteins | sample RumenRJG_04DNA_FD_203882 | JGI IMG/M metagenome (GOLD analysis project Ga0310695, IMG submission 203882) | Bovine rumen microbial communities from Lethbridge, Alberta, Canada - RJG_04 (v2) (version 2) | ecosystem: Host-associated > Mammals > Digestive system > Stomach > Rumen | place: Canada...
AATCTAACCTAAACAAAAAAATTAAAATCCTAATAATAAAATCTTTTACAAAATATTCCCATAATCACAACCAACCTCATCATAAAATCTAAAATCAATGATCATAGCAGCAGCAATCAAAACTAACTTTTCTTTAGCACTAGCATTAGGTGGAAAATTCAGAATAAGAGCATTACTATTACTAATAACATCACTTAATCCTTTAAAAACTTTTTGTAAACTTCCAACAGGAGTAGCAGACTCAACATCAGCTCTAGCATCATAAATAAAAAAATCAGCAATATAACATTCACCAATAGGAGTACATTTACAGCAAAAACCACATTGACAATATTTCCCATAAATTTTCCATTTATCAATTCCTTGAGCATTTTGAATCATAAATTGAATAGAGCATCCTGTAATTTCTACAAATCTTCCAATTTTCTTTTTAGAAAATCCCTTTCCCATTCTTTCATTTATATAAACAGCAGTAGAAGGTTTAAAACAAGGTAAACAAGCAGGTATAAAATCTTTAGATATAGTAGCTTCAGCATTACGATAATTAGGTTTAACTGTAGAATCATCAATATGAACAACTTGAAATTGAAGTGGTCTTGCAACAGAAGGACAATAATTTCTAAAAAAACAATTAGTTACATCTTTGCATTTAAATAAAAATTGTTTTACATTATTTTCTTGAGATATATGATAAATATTATATCGATTTATTGTTTCACATTTTCTAACAACTTCTATTAATTCTATTTTTTGTTCTATTACAACTTGAGCATAATTTTCTAATTCAGTTTCCCAATCATCAACTAATTGGAAACATTCACCACGATACCAATATGAATGAGAACCTACATCTTCACTTGTAGTTGATGTTTCAGAATCGTGATTTGAAATTATTGAAATTTTGTTAAAGATTGAATTTTTTAATTTTTTTTTTAGGGATTTTGAATCAGGAATTTCAACTGGAGATGATTTTTTTAATTGGTTTGATATTTCATTTGGATTGTTTAATTCTTCTTCTATGTTTTGTTTTGATTTGTCTACTAAGTTTTTGGAGTCTTCATTGTTTTGGAGATCTTCTTGAGAATTGTTTTTTTTCTTTTTTTTCTTTTTTGTTGAGTCTTTTAATGACATTATATCATTATTTGAAACGATGAAGTTCATTTTATTTTTTTCTTTTTTTTTATTTTTTTTGTTTTATTTTAATTTGTTTTTTTATTATAATATTTTGTGTTAATTTAGATAAAATTAATTCTTTTATTTTATTATTTTATATATTGATTATTTATCTTTATTTATCATAAAATTAAATAATGAATTATTTTTTCAATATTAATATAAATTCTTAAACTTATTGTTTTTTTAATTTAGAAAAAAAATGGATGATTTTAATCAATTATGTCAAATTTGTTTAGAAACATTTAATCAAAACTCTCAAAAAAAAATACCAAAGCAATTACCATGTTGTAAACATACAATATGTTTAGAATGTTTAGAAGATATATATAAAAGAAATAATAATACAATTATATGTCCTGTATGTAGAAAAACAACTTTTCAAAACCCTAATTCATTACCTACTAATTCAAGAGTATTTGAAGGATTTTTAAGATGTCCTAATTGTCAAAGAGATGTTACAAAAACTGAATTATTTTTAAGTTTTGGGGATAATTTAAATTTAAAATGTTCTCATTGTCAAAATGAAGATTTAAATTTAGATGATTTTTTACCATCTTATCTTTTAGAATTAGATACTTTTATTAAAGAATTTTGTACAAAAGGTAATTTGATTCAAAAAATTGATGATAAAATTAATGAATCTTTAGATTTAATATTTCAAGAAATAAAAGTAAATATGATACTTTCATTAAGAGAAAAAATTATTAATGAAATAAAATTAAAATTAACATATGATATTAAAGGTGATTATAATATTTTTCAAAAATATTTAAGCGAAATAAAAGAAAAATATGATTATTTAAATTCTTTTGCATCAGATGATACAAATAAAAAATTTAATTCAATTGATATTATTAATGCTATTAATTATTATGCTCAAAAAAGTGATGATATTAGAAAAGAAAGTAATAAATTTTTATATATTGAAAAATTTATTAGTGAAAATCCTTTATTTGTTTTAAATGAGAAAATTACAAAAAATGAATTAGCAAATTTCTTATTAAAATGTTTTGATGCTACTTTATCAGATCATAATAAAGAAATTGACTTTTTAACTGGGATAAAAATATTTGATAATGAAGTATTAAAAAAAATAGAAGAATCTAAATCTATTTCTCATTTAAATAATAATATAAATTATTATAATAATAATAATAATAATAATAATATTAATAATAATATTAATAATAATTATAATAATAATAATAACAATGAATTTATAAATATAAATGATAATATTGATTTTGATAGAAAAGATAGTGATGTAAGATTTACCTTAATTCCTAAAGATAATAAAGAATTTTCTAATTTAAAGATTAATAAACAAAATGATTTTTTTATTAATTCAAAAAAAAAAAATGACATATTAAGATTAAATGATGTAATTTTTGAAAATAATAAAGAATTTTTAAATTTAAAACGAGTTAATACATTCAGTTTTTCTATTGAAAAGCTAAAAAATAAAATGTTGATAAAATTTAGTTCAAAACCAAAAGAAAAGATTATAATGAATGATAATGAGAATGGAAGTAGCAATGATGATGATGAATTTATCCCTTTACAATCAAAGCAAAAACCTAACTTGTTCAACAATCAAATATAAAATAAGATTTTTAAAAATTAAAAAAAAAAAAATAATTAATTAATTAAAAAATATAAAAAATAAAAAAAAAAACATCTTAAAAAAATAATTTTTAAAATTTATAATAAAAAATCATATAAAAAATATAAAATAACCAACATATAAAAATGAGCAAATCAAAATTAGATTTAACAGAAGAAGAAATAAATAAATTAAAGATATATGCAGATTACTTATTTTTTGATCAATATAAAGATATGGCATCATATCCTCGTTTTGAAGAATGTTTTGGTGGTTTAATCAAAGACAAAAATATATCTTTAGAAACAGTATATCAAGAAATTTGTGGTCCTAAAAGAAAATATATTACATTTCGTCGTTTTATAAAATGCTATTTAAATTATAAAGAAAATAAAGTTTCAAATGACACACAAAATTTTTTTAAATTATTTTTTGATGAAGCCTTAAAAAATGATATTGGTTCAATTGGTAAAAAAGAAACAGAAGGAACAAAATTTGAAACAAAAGAAGGAAAAAAAAAAAAATCCATATCAAAATTTTCAGTAATAACTGATATAAACAAGGAAAAAATTGAAGGATTCCAAATAATATATGATGATTTTTTCAAAGTTGATTTATTTCCAACAAATGATGAAAATGAAGAAGGAAAAAATTTATTTATCCCATTAGAAATAAATTTATCAAGATTAGAAACAGATGACGTAAATGAATTCCCAGATAAAAATTTACGTGATGGAATAACACATATTTTAGGAACAATAGATGAAAAAATAACATTTTTAGGATTTAAATGTCGTTCTGGTAAAACATGTTATATAGGAAATAATCCAAAGGGAACATTATTTTTTTTTGGTGAATATAAAAAACAATTACAATCATTAAAAATAGAAATTAAAGATAATGAAATAAATTATTTTGAACCTTATTTTGCTGAAGTTCAAAGAGTAAATCCATTTATTGATATTGATATTGATCAAAAATATTTAGATGATGATAAACCAATTTATGAAGAGGAATTATTAGAAAAAATGGAAGATGAAGATGAAATTGATAAACATGTATTTCAACCTTTAGTTAGTGATTATTTCTTTTTTGATCCTAGATTCTTTGATGAAATTAAAGGACAAACTTATAAAGATATTGGTCATTTAAAAGAAAGATATTGGCATATTGCTCCTGGTAAAGGAAAAAAAGCTAAAGATTTTAAATTTACTAGACAAGATATTATGAATGAAGCTCTTGAAAGATATAATGAAATTAAAAATAATTTACATTTAATTGGTAAGAAAATTAGTAATGATTTAATTGTTATTAAAGATAAAATTATAAATGATATACAAAATATTAAACCTGAAGAATTTTTAGGTGATAAGAAAATAACTGATTTTTTATTTAATAGACAAAATTTTGGGAATTTAGTTAAAAATGTTGGAAATAGAATTAGTCAAAATTTTAAAGATTTAATGAAAACTGAACCAACAAAATTAAGAAGTGGAAGGAGAAAAATTCAAAGTAAAGAAGAAAAAAAAAAAGAAAATGAAATAGTAAATGAAAATGAAGAAATAAAAGAAGAAAATCCTCAATTATTAAAAGCTGGTGGAGTTAGAAAAAGATTAAAAAAACAACCATATATGCCAAATAAAGGTTATGGATTTAGTTCACCAAATGAATTACAAAATTATTTCGGAGAAGTTTTATCAGAATTTTCAAATATGTGGAATCCACAACCACAAAAGCAAACAACAGGATTTGGTTTCTTTGATCAACCAATGTTTCAAATATTTCAAAATCCAATGTCAATGTTTCAAGGATATAATAATTACAATAATTATGAAAATTATGATAATTATGGTCAGAAAAGATTAACAAATGAAGAAAAAAGACAATTATTAATTCAAACACAAGAAAAATGGAAAAATATTTCTAAAAAATTAGTAAAAACATCACCAGCTTTAATTTTACAACAAATTGGTGCTGTTGTTAGAGCTCTTAAATATTTAAAATTAGAAGAACAAGGAAATTCATCTATTTATACTATGGATGAAAAAGTTAGAATGTATGAAATTTTAAATGATAATGCTCATATTGTTAATATGTTAACTAAAGCTCATGAAGAAAATCTTAAAATTGAAGCTGAGAAAAAAAAAAAAGAAGAAGATGAAAAAAAATTAATTCAAATGAAAGAAGAAGAAGAAAAAAGGAAAGAAGAAGAAAAAAAAAAATTAGAAGATGAAATTAAAAGAAAAGAAGAGGAAAATAAAATTTCAGTTCAGAAATTTATTCTTGAGGAAAATGAAAGGAAAAGAGAGGAAGAAGAGAAAAATTTACAAGAGGAAATTAAAAAAGAAAAAGATAGAAGAAAGAAAAGAGAATTAGAAAGTCAGGAAAAAAAATTAAAAGAAGAAAGTGAGAAAGCTAGAAAAGATGAAGAAAGAAAAAAGAAAAAATTAGAACAAGAACAAAAGAAAATTGAAGATAAAAAGAAAAAAGAAACACAACAAAAATTAGATGAAATGAAAAAAAATGAAGAAGAAGAAAAAAAAAGAAAAAAAGAATTAGAAGAAAAAGAAGAGGAAGAAAAACCAACAATTAAAATTGAAGAAGAACCACCAAAAGTAGAAGAGAAAAAGGAAGAAGAAAAAAAAGAAGAACCAAAAAAAGAAGAAAAAAAAGAAGAACCAAAAAAAGAAGAAAAAAAAGAAGAAACTAAAAAAGAAGAACCAAAAAAAGAAGAAACTGATAGTAGAAGAAGAAGAAGAACAAGAGAACCTGAAAAGAAAGAAGAACCAAAAAAAGAAGAAACTGATAGTAGAAGAAGAAGAAGAACAAGAGAACCTGAAAAAAAAGAAGAACCTAAAAAAGAAGAAAAAAAAGAAGAACCTAAAAAAGAAGAAAAAAAAGAAGAACCAAAAAAAGAAGAACCTAAAAAAGAAGAAAAAAAAGAAGAAGAAAATAAACCAAAAAAAGTATTATCAGCTGATTCTCTCCCAGAACTCGAAGCAAAATTGGCTCAATTAGAAAAAATGATACCAGTAGCATCATCAGATGAAGTAATAAAACTCCAACAATTATATAATGAATTATTAAAAGATAAAAACTCAATAATTGAAGCATTAAATGAAGAACAAAAGAAAAAAATAGCAGAATCAATAAATTATGATCCAAAAGAAGATTTAAAAAAAGAAACTGAAATGAGAGAACGTTTAAAAGAAGAAGAAAATAAGAAAATAGAAGAAGCTCGTCAATTAGAAGAAGAAAAAATAAAAGAAAAAACAAATGTAGTTTCATTTCAAAATACAGAAATACCAAAAGAAACTCCAATATATAGAAAACAGAAATTAGGTAAAAAAGGTGAATTATGGAATGATGATCTTTTCAAACCAATTAAAGAAAATTTATGTCCAATAGATAATTATGGTAGATGGTTAAGAACACCAGATATACATCCTAGTGATTTAGAAAATTGGGAACGTATTGGTTGGGCTCGTGCTGAAAATATTTTTAATTCTCAAAATTATCAAGTTTTCTTTGATGGTATTATTAATGATGATATTATTCAAGGAACTTTAGGTGATTGTTATTTCCTTTCTGCAATTGCTGCTTTATGTAAATTTCCAAAATTAGTTGAGAAATTATTTTATATTAAAGAAAAATGTGTTGAACATTGTTATGGATGTTATTTTAGAATTAGTGGTGTATGGAAACTTGTTTTAATTGATGATTATTTCCCTTGTTATGGTAGATATGGATTAAATTTTGCTTTTAGTTATACTAATGGAAATGAATTATGGGTTGTTTTAATAGAAAAAGCTTGGGCTAAATTAAATGGTAATTATGTGAAAGTTATAGGAGGTGAACCACATGAAGTTTTTGATCATATTACAAATGCATATTCTGAAAAATTTGCAATAGGAAAAATTGATAGTGAAACTTTATGGAGACATTTAAAAGATTCTGAAGATAAAGGATTTATTATGACTGCAGGTACTTCTGCAGATACATATAATTTAGATATTGAAGAAAAAGGACTTGTACCTGGTCATGCATATACTATATTAAAAATCCAAGAAATTAATTATAGAGGTTATCCTGTTAGATTACTTAAATTAAGAAATCCATGGGGTAATACTGAATGGTCTGGGAATTGGAGTGATGGAAGTTTATTATGGACAGAAGAACTTAAAAAAGAATTAGCAATAGAAAAAAAAGATGAGGGAATTTTTTGGATTGCATATAATGATTTCTTAACCTATTTTATTATAGGTGGTATTTGCCATTTATATGAAGATTTTGTCTATACTTATAAACATTATGATAAAAATATTACTAATCATGGACCTTTAGTTAATAAATTAGTTTGTGAAAATGATGATAATCATTGTTATATTAGTATTCATCAAAAAAATCCTAGATTAATTTTAAAGGATAATACATATCAAAAAGCTTCATTACATTATTTACTTTTAATTGATGAAAATAATAATTTTGTAGGAGGAAATAATAATAATCAAAAGAATTGTACAATTGATGTTGTTTTAAAAAAAGGAACTTATTATTTAATTAGTGATATTAATTATAGATTTACAGGAGATAAATTCCATGGACATACAATTTCATGTTATTCAAAATATGCAGTTGGAATTGAACAAGAAACTGAAAAAGATATAGGAAAATGTATTAGTGATGCAATAACTGATTATGCACATAAATATATTACACCTCAAAGTTATGCAGGAGGAAATATTTATCAAAGTAAAAGAACAATTAATACTGAATTTCCTTTTACTTTCATTTTATTTGATAATAGTGAAGGAACTAATGAAGTTACTTTAACTGATACAATGAATTTTAGAAATGAAAAATGTGGTGATTTTTATCTTGAAAAAAATGGTAATGATAAAGTAAATTCAATTACTAAAGTAATTGAACCAGGAGAATCAGCATTATTTATTCATATGCCTTATGCTTTTAGTTCTGTTTTTAGTTATTCTCTTAGAAGTTCCTCAAGACCAAGTACAAAAAAAAAGAAAATTGAAGAAAAACCTCAAACTGAAAAAGAAAAAGAAAATGAAAAAGTAAAAGGAAAAGAACCAATTAAAGATGATAAGAATAAAGATAAAAATGATAAAGGAAAAAATTATGAAGAGGAAGTTTTTAATCAAAGTAGTGAAGCAATTGATAAAGATGGAACATTAAAACAATATATTTTATCAGTTGATGAAGGATATTATATTGGTTTAGAAAATTTAGGTTCTCCTTTGAGAATGAAATTAGTTCTTACTGGATTAAATGAAATTAATAATCCATTTAAAAATGAAATTCCATTCAGAATCGGAGGTAAATCTAAAAAAGTTTTCTTTGTAAAACCTATTGATCCTAATGATGAAAATATAGCATTCTTATTTGATTTAGCCTAAACAAAGGCATATTAATTTAAAAATTTAAATATTTAAAAGGTTTTTTTTTTATGAAAATTTACAAATTTTAAAAAAATAACATTAAAAATAAATATTAAAAAAAACATTAATCAAATTCTATTGATTTAAAATCTTAAATATGAAAAAGCAAAAATAAACAATACTTAATTCAAATTTTTTAGTTTAAATTACCTTTTTTAAAATAAAACTTATTTTCCGTATGATTATATCTAACACCATCCTCTAATTTAAAAGTATTAATAAATTGATATTTATTCATATCATCTTCACTCATTTTATTTCCATTCAAACTACATTCTTTAACAAAACTCAAAGCCATCATTTGACTTCTCTTAAGAGATTCTCCACAAGGTTTAAACTTCAATTCATCATGTCTAGTATAAATTGCCATTTCAGGATGAAATTGAGTACCAAAAATAACTTTCCCAGAATTTTTTCTACTTTCAATAGAATTAACAAACATTTTCCCAGTAAGATCAGTAGAAAAACTAGTAATATCACATAATCCATTTAAATTTTTATTTTTCCTAAAAGTTTCCTCATCAATTCCATGACTATTAATCAAAGCTGAAGTATCAGTATTTTCATAATAATAAAAATCTTTTTTTTCAAATAAAGAATATAATTTAGATTCATAAGCAAAAGGAGTAAGTGTCATTCTATGTGCTCCTGTATTTTTACAATCACCTAAAATTGATGTATCATCAGCAGTGAATACATTAACTAATTGAAATCCACGACATACACCAAAAATTGGAAGAGAAATTTCTGTTGCTTTCCTTACTATGTATCTTGCATTTTGTTCCCAGAGACTTTTCCAATTTGATTTACGACGAACTCCTGGGAAGACTACTCCATTTATTTTTGAGAGAAGAGTATCTATTTGAGAATGAGAATACCAATGATGAATTAGTAACATTTTTGCTCCTTCATCTTCTAACCAACGAACCATTGCTCCATCTACTAATTCTTCTGAAAATGATGAATAATCATCATGGGGAAAGACTACTCCATATATACCTATTATTGGTCTTTTTGATGAAGTGAAAGAAAAAAAAGTTATTATCAGGAAAAATAATGTGGATTTCATATTTTTTTATATTTAAGAATTTTATTATATTTAAGAAAGAGAATTTAATATAATTTATGTTTGTTAAAAAAATATATTAATTTAATTAAATATCATGAAATATTTTATATTGATTCTATTAATGTTATCAACAACATTAAATAAATTTCAATCAGATTTAGAAGTTATAATAGGAGCAGCAAGAACTTCAGTATATCTTCCTATTCTAAAGGGTAAAAGAGTAGCATTATTTAGTAATCAAAGTGGAATAGTTGGTACACAACATACATTAGATATTCTATTATCACATAATATAAACGTAGTATTAATTTTCTCACCTGAACATGGTTTTAGAGGTGATGCTTCAGCAGGTGAATTAGTTTATAATTCAATAGATAAAGTAACAGGAATACCAATACATTCACTTTATGGTTCTCATTCCCCACAATCAGTCCCACAAACAACAATAGATAAATTCGATGTTATAATATCAGATATTCAAGATGTAGGATTAAGATTTTATACTTATTACATAACATTAATACAATTAATGAATTTATGTATAAATAATAATAAAGAAATGATAATTTTTGATAGACCTAATCCAAACGGTTTTTATATAGATGGTCCAATATTAGATATGAAACATAAAAGTGGAGTTGGATATTTACCTATACCAGTTGTTCATGGACTTACATTAGGTGAATTAGCTCAAATGTGTAATGGTGAAGGATGGTTAGTTGATAAAAAAAAATGTAAATTACAAGTAATTACAATTGAAAATTATACCCATCAAACAAAATATAAATTACCAATACCACCTTCACCAGGTTTACCTAATATGAAATCAGTTTATTTATATCCTTCAACTTGTTTATTTGAAGGTACTAAAGTTAGTTATGGAAGAGGAACTGATTTTCCTTTTCAAGTTTATGCTCATCCTCAATTAGAACAATATTATTCTTTTTATTTTATTCCTAAAAAAACTCCCATTTGTAAAGATCCAATTTATGAAGGACAAAAATGCTTTGGGAGAGATTTAAGAGAATTAGATGATGATGAAATTATTAAAAATCAATTTGATTTAAGTTATATTATTGATGCTTTTGTTAAATTAAAAGGAGATAGTAATTTTTTTAGTAATCATTTTGTTAGATTAGTAGGAGTTGATTATATTAAAGAAATGATTTTAGAAGGGAAAAATGCTTCTGAAATTAAGGAAATGTGGAAAGATGATGTTGAGAAATTTAGGAAACAAAGAAAACCATATTTACTTTATGATGAATAATAAAATATTTTATTTTTTAAATATATATAATTAAAATAAAATAAATTAAACAAATAAAAAATTTAAAAAAAATTTAAAAATTCAAAAACATGTCACTTCAACCTTGTCCTCTTCAATGTGGAAAATTCATAAGTACATTTCAAACACACAAAACAGAATGTCCAAATAAATCAAAATTAGGAAAATTTTGTCAACAATGTCCATATAATCCAGAACATGTATTAAGTTTAAAAGCATTAAAAGTTCATATTCATTATTGTAAAAATAGACCAAAGAGTACAATTTTTAAAATAAATAAAAAAATAAATGATTCTATTCCACTTAATAAAGGAATTCCTCCTTTAAATATTGTAAGACCTAAAAAAATTTTTCCTTTACCTTCTGTTAAAAATTTAATTCCTGTTTCTCTTTCTGAAGGTTCTTTAAAAGAAAGTTTTAAAGTTTATAATAGGAATAAAGAATTGTTTAATATTAATTATCAAAGAATTAAAAGACAAGAAAAAAAATTATTGATGAATTATTTTGAAGAAGAAGAAATTCCTTTTGATAAAGAAAAAAATACTATTCCTTCAATTGATGATAATTCTCTGAAATTAAATAATGAATATAATAGTTTTCTTAAGAGTAATAATCAATTTGAAATTGCTAAGAAAAGAAATAGTAGAGCTTTTGATGATAAAGCAAAAATTTCAACTACTAGTGAAGATAGTTTTAGTAAAAAGAATTTTTATTGGTAAAACTATTTTTTTATTTATTTCCTTATTCAAAAAGTAAATTCAATTTAAATCTTCTTTGAACTTAGGATTATTTATTTATATTAATTTTATTTATTTATTATTTATTTATTTAAAAAAAACATTTACTGAATTCTTTTTATTATTTATTAATTTTTATTTTTAATTAAATTACAAATAATATATAATTTAATATTATTAATTAAAGAAAAATAAAAATAAATGAATAAAATAATTAGTATCCAAGTTCTATTAATAAATAAAATCTTATAAATTATGTTCAATAATTCTCTCTAAACTTTTTATTTAATAAACAATAACTTGTTTCCATAAATCTAATATATTTATAATAATGAAAAAACATTTATGATAATACTAGAAATTAATATCAATATATTTTCTTCAAATAAAACATTTTAATTATTCAAAATTAAATTCTTTTTTTTGTTTATTTTATTTTTATAAAATTTTATTATATTTAATATTTGTAAATTTTATTTAAAATTATTTAAATATATTTATTTCATAGTATTATTATTTTGACTTACATAATCAAATTCATCATCAATCTCATTCATTCTTTTTTTCCTACTTTTCTTTATATGATATTGAATATAATAAATAAGAATTATAATAATTATTACTAATGTGATAATTAATAAAAAGAAATATAAATTATAATTTTTTTTTCCATTTTTATAATAACCAATAACTTTCTTATCTCTATCAAAATATAATTGATATTTCTTTAGAAAATATCTTCCAACAGTCCATTGAGAATTAATTTCATTTGTAAATACAACAATAAAAAATTTTTTTTCTTTAAATTCAATAAATAATTCACTTGGTAAAAAAGTAAAATTAAATTCATTATGTTTAATATAAAAAGTAAGAGGTTTCATATCATTTAAATCAACATTTTTATCACAAACATAATAATAAATAGATTTATATTTTTCAATATAAGTACTTTCTCTTTTACAAGTATCATTATGTTTAAAAAAAAATTCATTTTGAACTTTATATTTATATTCAGAATTACTCACAAAAAATTTTTGTTCAACTTCAAAAATAAGATCAAAAGTTTTATCATAAATACTTTCATTCCCATAATAAATTTTATCACATTTAAATCCCCAAGTTTGCATATTTACAGGTCCAGAAAAAAGACCAACTGAAATATAAGAAAAATCTTTATCATTATATGGATTTTCCCCAATAATAAATTTTCCTTCATCATCAGAATTGAATTCAAAAGTAAAAATAGGAAGATTAATATATTTATTATCATATAAATAATTTATTAAATTTGTTTCTGGAAGTTGAGTACTAAAAGATTGTTGTTGTAATCTTAATCCAATTATTATTGGATTTAAAATTGAATTATCAGTTATATCTTCTGTTAAAAGAAAAATAAAATTTTCTAGTTTTAATTTATTATTTCCTATATTTACCTTATCTTTTGATAAAAATGCTCTTGTAAATGCTTCAAAAAAAAAAGAAATTGATTTTTTTTCTTTTATTAATGTTATTGAGTGATTTGAATCAAATAATGGTTCTATTTCACATTTTGTATCTTTTGATTGGACTATAGTACTAAAAACTTGTAAATGAAATGCTGAGAATAGTTTTTGAGATGGAGTTCCTAATTCAATTTCTGTTCCTATTCTTGATAAATAATTTATTCTTATAAAATTAGTTTCATTTATATTAGTTGTGTTATAATAAGTTTTAAATGGGATTTTTATAATTTTTGTTTGTATTATTTGAATGTAAATGAAAATTAAAATTATTATCTTTAATTTCATTTATTTTTTTTTTTCAAAAATATATTATTTATAATCCTTTATATATTATTTATTCATTATTAATCATTTAATTTATTATTTAGTGAATGTCAATTAATAATTTAGAAATAAGTCATTTAAATCAAACTACAGAAAATAGTAAAGTTGATGAAGAGAAAAATATTATATCAAATAGAATAATAGATATTAAGAAATCAAAATATTTAAATATACCATATTTTTTTTTTGGTAATACATTAAATTTTTATTTTCCATATATAAAAATAAAATCAGATAAATTTCAATATCCTATTTTCAGTTTAGGTAGTAATAAAATAATGTTTCCTTTCATAATTTTAATAGTATCTATTATATTTTATATTATATATATATTAATGAATAAAATAACAAAATCTGAAATTTATGAAAAATTTATGCCATTAATTTTATTAATAATATTTATTTTTGCTTGGATTCTTTATCTAGTCAATCCTGGAGTAATTTATAAATCAATTGATAATAATATAAAAAATTCTCTTTATTGTCAAATTTGTGGAATATATTATGATAAAAATTCAAAAGTCAAACATTGTAAAGAATGTGATGTTTGTATTTCAAAATTTGATCATCATTGTTATGCAATTGGAAAATGTATAGGAAGTAAAAATTTTATTTTATTTGTTTTATTAATAATATTCTTATGTTTAATGCAATCATTAAATTTATATGTTTCCCTTAAATTAATTTATATATATTTTAAAAAAAATAAAAATGAAAAATAAACATTTTCAAATTTAAATAAAATAATTTAAAATTTTTGAAAAAAATAATAAAATTAAAAAAATGAAAAATCAATTTTTCATTTTATTATATTTCCCAATTATAATATGTATATCATCAGATGAAGCATTAGGAGGATTAATAGCAGAAGAATCAGAAAATAAGGAATCATATGATTTTGCATTTCAATATAAAAAAGCATGTATAAATATAATAAAACCTTCAAAAAATAATTGTGCTTTATCGACTTTAGAATGGAAATATCGTTGTTGTTTTGTTGAATGGAAATCTGGTTCAAATAGTGAAATTACAGGAGAAAAAGGTTGTTGTATGTATTTATATGATAAAAAAAAATATATGAATGTTTATCCTGATGCCATTGAAAGTTATTATGGTTATTCTGATGTTAAAATCAATTGTAATGGAAAATATTTTATCTTGAATTATTATTTTTTAGGATTTTTTTTTATTTTTCTTTTTTAATTTTTAATTAAAAGATTTTTTTTATTAATATTTATATAGATTTATATTTTTATTTTAAATTGAAAATTTGAGATAATTTAATTATGATAAAAAAATTAATTTTCAAATATATTTTTATCTACATCAGATTCTTTAATATCTGAAATAACTGAACTATTATCATTTTCTTTATCATCTACTTTAACATCTTCTTTTTCATCTTCTTTTTCATCTTCTTCTTCTTCTCTTTTTTTATTATATGACTCAGCAATAGTATTTAATTCTTCAATTTGTTTAATAACATAAACAAAAGCATTTTTAGTTAAAGAAACAGAAGGAACTTTCAAAGCATCTAAAGTTAATTCAACATATCTTTGACTTTCTTCATATTTTTCTTGATCAGATAAAGTTCTTGCTTTATTAATTAATAATAAAGCATCTCCTTTATTAATTTTAATAGCTTTATCAAAACATTTTTCAGAAAGATAAAATTTTCCTAAACTCAATAAACACATTCCTAAATTATTATAAATTGCTGATGTATTTTCATCAATTGGAATAACATTTTCATATTTATTTAATAATTCTTCATAATTCTCTAATTTATATTCCCATTTATCAGTACTTAATGATTGAAATGATGAATCATAACTTTCTAATGCTTTTTCATATTCATTTTGTGTAAAGAGACAATTTGCTTTATTAAAATTTGCAAAATAATAATCTTCTTTTATTTCAAGTGCTTTATTATAAAAAAAAAGTGCTTCATCTAATTTATTAACATCAAAATAACAATTTCCTTTACCATTAAATGACATATAATTTTTATCATTAAATGTTAATGATTCATCATATGATTGAATAGATTCATCAATTTTACCTAAAAAATAAAGGGCATATGCTTTATTATATAAATATTCACTTTTAGTTTCATTTGAACAATAATCTTCATCACTTAAAGAAATAGCTTTTTCAAAATTAATAATACATTCTCTTAAATCACCAATATCCATTAAAGCAAGCCCTTTATTATTATATGCTTCTGAATAATTTTTTGATAATTCAATTGCTTTTTCAAAACAATCAATTGCTTCTTCACTTTTTCTTTTTTTTAATAAACACATTCCTTTACCATTATGAGAAGGAGCATATTTATTTCTTAATTGAATTGATTTAATAAAAGATGATAATGCAACATCATAATTATTCATTTTTAATAAAGCATATCCCTTCCCACATTGAGATTTATAATTTTTATCATTTAATGCAATTGATTTATCAAAATGATTTAATGCAACTTTTAAATTATTATATGCATATTCAATATTACCTAAACCACAATATCCATCTGAACAATTTGGATCTAAATTTAAACTTGTATTATAATTTTCTCTACTTTTTTCATATTCTTTCATTTCAAATAATATATTACCCTTTGTAATATATGCATCTACATATTTATTATTTAAAGTAATTGCTTCATTTATATATGTTATAGCTTCATCATAATTTTTTAAAATTAAAAGACAATTTGCTTTTCCATCAAAAGCTCTATAATTTTTAGCATTTAATTCAATTGCTTTATTAAAATATGATAATGCATCTTTAATTTGATCATTATCTTTTAAACACATTCCTTTATTAAAAAATGCATTACTATAATTTCCATCAATAGAAATTGCTTTATTATAACATTCCAAAGCTTCTTCTTTCCTATCCATATCATATAAACAATTCCCTTTATTATTAATAGAAAATTGATCAACTGGATTAATATCTAAAGCTTTATTATAATAAAATAGTGCAGTATCAATTTTTCTTTGTTCATAAAATATATTTCCAATATTATAATATGAATAATAATCATTTCTATCATAAGTTGAAGCTTGATGATAACAATCTAAAGCTTTTTGAATATCACCTAATTCTTTAAAACAATTACCTTTACCATTATAAGCCTTAGCACAATAAATATCATTTTCAATTGCTTTATCATACATTTTAATAGCTTCTTGATTTTTTCCTAAAGTATGAAAACAATTACCATAACAATAATAAGTTTCACTATCATCTTTTTTTAAAGAAATTGCTTTATTATAACATTCAATTGCTTCATCATATCTATGTAATTGTTGTAAACAATTACCTCTTCCTCTATAAGCTTCAGGATTTTTTTCATCTAATTCTAAACTATTATCATAATATTCTAAAGATTTTTGATAATTTTTAACTTTATAATATTCATCTGCATCTAATAAAAGTCTATATGCATAATTTTGGTTCATTTTTTAAATATTATTACTAATATAAATTTAATAATATATTAATTTTATTGTTTTTTTTTAATTAATTATAATAAATTATATAAAAATTATAATTTTATCAAAATAAAAATGGGTTGATGTATTGCTAATCTTTGCTCAGGAGATGATAGTAAAGGTTGCTCCAGAGCGACTGGAAGGTCTTTTTATATGGAATGTTATGTTAATAGTACCA